>Ga0233444_10006068_pt1 | contig 10895 bp, 9 predicted proteins | sample SI_124_October20_6_FD_182792 | JGI IMG/M metagenome (GOLD analysis project Ga0233444, IMG submission 182792) | Seawater microbial communities from Saanich Inlet, British Columbia, Canada - SI_124_October2016_10_MG | ecosystem: Environmental > Aquatic > Marine > Inlet | place: Canada: British...
CGGCCACGGCCACGGCCGCGGCCACGGCCACGGCCACGGCCGCGCCACCAGCACGAGCGCCCGCGCCGCCGCCGGGCGTGCTCGCGTCACCGGCACGGGCGCCCGGGCCGGCCAGGACAGGCGCAATGGCGGCGGGCGTGGCCCCGCCCAAGCCGGCGCGGGGCAAGAGCAAGAGCCCCGCGCGCGCGCGCCCGGGCCCTTCCGTTGCGACGGGAGCGTCGGCCTCCGCCGCCGCGCCGCCCGCTCCCACGCGCCCGGCGGCGTCGCCCGCGCCGCCGCCGGGCGCCGCGGGCATGACGTCCATGCCGCTCGTGCCCACCCAAGCCGCTGCGGCCGAGACGGTCGCACCCCGTCGGCGGGCGCGCGAGGCGTCCTCGAGCGACTCGATGACAAACTCGATCTTTGAGAACATGTTCACCACGCAGGCGACTGCGGACGCGGGCGCGGAGGAGCCTCCGGCAAGCCCCACCCCCTCCTCCGGCTCGGAAAGCGGCCCGCGGACCTTCAGGCGCCAGCGCTGAATGCGGCCGCTAATATTCAGTAGGAAACCACAAATGAGTAGTGTGCGCGCGTGTGCGTGTGCGTGTGCGTGTGCGTGTGCGTGTGGCGTCGGCTGTTGGGGTATAATGGAAGAGGCCTGGGAAGAAATGAAAGGGAGCATCTCGCTGGCCAACCGGCTCAACAAAACCAACGAGGAGGTGGCGGATTTCCACGAGAAGCTAAAGGGCGCGCTGCACTCTGCCGTCTCGCAATGCCGAATGGAGCGCAAGCGCAAGCTGGCCGAGGCGCCGCGGCTCGATCTGAGCGACGAGAACATGCTGCACGCGGCGCGGTTCACCGACAATCTGCCGCTCGCCGACTACGCCCAGATCCTCCATCTCGTCCCTCGGCTGGTCAACGTCGTCACGGTGAGCACTTCCACCCAAACACGCCCAACGCACACGCGCCGGCAAAACGCCCTTCCGCCCATTGCGCAGTTGGCCGAGGCCGTCCCCGTGCCGGGCAGCGGGCTCACGCTGCCGCTGGACCTGCACGCCATCGCCGCGCGGTGCACGAACGCGTACTATGCCCCAAAACGGTTCGCAGCGGTCCAGGTTGCCTTTGACAAACCGCGCAGTCGCGTGCTCGTTTTCCATACTGGCCGCCTCGTCGGCACCGGGTGCGCGGGCCCGATGCAGGCCCGCATGGCCATCCTGAAGGCGGTGCGGCAGCTGGCGGTCGAGGCCAAGGTGTACCTGCACATCCGCAAGTTCAGCGTGCGCCAGATGTCGCATCGAACCTGCGCACTCCCAGTCCACAGCGTGCAGATTTGAAAATGAACCGTTCCGCCCCCCCCTTGCGCAGGTCATCAACCAGGCACGCCTACGCAAGTTGAACACGCGCGTGATCACCAGCGGTCCACGAGAACTGCGACCCCCTTCCGCCTCCACAGCGCCGCTCCACTTCCCTGGTTTGCACAGGTCGGCGCCGTCTCGATCGACGCCAAGCTCGACTGCGACGCCTTTGCCTCGACGCACTCGGCCACGTCGCACTACGACCGGGCCAGCTTTGTGGGGCTCGCGTGGCGTCCGGGCGGGGAACACGTGTGCTGCGAGATATATTCGACGGGCAAGGCGAACCTGCCGGGCTCGACGCGGCAGCGCGACCTGCTCTCGTCGTTTGCGCGCATGGTCACGGAGCTTCTGCGGCACAGCAACCGGCCCGACGTGTGCGAGCGCATTCCGGAGCACCTGCGCCTGTGCCACCGCCCCAAGATCGTCACGCGCGACGATGCGCCGGTCCTCGCGCATTCAAAAGTGGCCAATGCCCCAGTCGACGCGGCGCCAGCGCCAAGCGTGTGCGACCTGTTCACCGAGGACGCGGAGTGGCAGCTCGGCCCACTGTCGGCCATCTCCATGAACGGTGTCGACGACGCGGCCGACGACAATGACCCTGACGACATTTTCGAGCTGGCGGGGTTTTAAACTTATGGGCGCGTTCTAATCTGCGTCTTGTGTTGTGGGTTTAAGGGCGCATTGTGCGGCATGACAATTTCTCCGGCACTGCGCGATGCCATGGACGTGTTGGATAACCACGCGGAGACGATGGGCAGCGGGCCGTACTGCGAGATGGCCCAAAAGATGAAATCGGTTGCCGATGCGATGGGCAGCCACACGGTGCAGACGAAGCGCGCCTTTGCGTTGGAGCTCATGGTCGACGTGCCGTTGGTCGCCGCAGCGAACGCGGCCGTGCGGTTCACGCGCGACCGCGCGTTTATGAGCAAACTGGTGCGCAGGAAGGGGATCGTGCTGCGCAAATACGACCCGGACATCGCCGCCATCATCGGACAGGCGTGGAAGATTGAGCTCACCGAGGCGCTGACGCCGTACTGCGATCCGGAAACGTTGTTTGACGTGCGCGACGGCATCATGATTCTGCTCGTTGCGCGATCGAGCTTTTTGCCGCACATCATCCGGCGGCTCGACGAAAAGGCGATAACGCCGCAGATGCTTTGCCCTCGGGACTTTGCGGTGGCGCTTGCGGATGGGGACGAGGGTAGCGGGCCTGGGGCGAAGCAGTTCCTCTACATGGAGCCGCGCATGCTGCGATGGTTGCTCGGCAGGGGAGAGTTGGAGCCGTGGCCGCAATTGTCTGACGACCAGCCCAAGCACGTGAATCGGCTCATAGAATTGGCGAACGCCGAGGGCGGCGACAACCGAAACGTGAACGCGCCCTGCCCCTGCAACCACTGCCTGGGCGTGCCCATCCCAACACTCGAGGACCGGGTGTGCTCGCTCGCACCATCCGAGTGTGGGTCGGAGGGGGGCGAGCAAATGGTGGTGTAGTCGTGCTTTTGATAAGCTCCCTAGGATCTGGGTTTAGGTGTGAAAGAAGAGACAACCGGCTCCGCGATGGCGCAACCCGTTAAAAACCTGGGTTCCGGTGCCGAGTTCAACCAAGTGCCGTTCATCAGCAATGCGCTGATGGACATCCCCGGCTTCAAGGGGTGCTGCGGAGGCTTCATGAAGTTTAGCTACGTCATTTCGGCGCCGCTCCACATGAAGGGCTTCTGGGAGTTCTGGGCCACGGACAAGGCCACGTGGGCCGACCGCGTCGCGGTCACGGTCGATCTGCTCGCGCACCTCGCGCTCTGGATCGTCGCGCTCGTGCTGGAGGTCTGGTGCAACGCGCAGTCGCACAAGGGCCACCCGCTCCTCGCGGAGCTCATGGGCGCCAGCCTGTGGGGCCTGATCGTCGCCTTCATCGGCATCGGCATCGCGCAGATCTTTGCGATGACCGGGGGTGGCCAGGAGGCGGGCAAGTTGTTCCCCACCACGTATGCCGCGATCGTGGGCGGTGCGTACACGTCCATCGTCTTTGGCATGCTCTGGGCGATCACCCAAGTTGCCGTGTTCCCCGAGATGAACGCCCAGTACGACCACGGTGGCAACCACGACGACGCGCTCAAGCACCAGCGCCAGTGCATGCTGTGGGCCATCGCACTCAAGATCATCGCCGTCGTCACTCTCGTCAAGAACGCCAACTTCTGGGGCCCGTGCACCACGGACTCGGGCAAGGAGGCCAAGGAGCAGCAGCAGCTGCACATGAAGGCCATGGGCGTGACCTCCTCTGGCGCCATGACCGCGCAGATCGGCGTCTAGGCGCCACCTGCATCGCCTCGCGCTTCGGGACACAATGAAACCGGCTTAGTGTTGCAAACCGGCGGATCAAGTTTTAGCACCAACCCGAAGAAGGGGGAGGGGAGCAGCACCACTCGTGTAAGGTATACCAGCACTCGCAGGATCGGAAACGGGAGTTAGTACATGTGTGTTCACAGAAGATTTCAAGAGGCGTCGGTCGGTTTGGGACGCTTCCGCTTCTTTTTTGCCTCTGGCGCAGCCTCCATGCGCAGCTTGGCGGAGAGCAGCCCCGCGCCATAGATGTCGACGCGGCCCACTGGCGACAGCTCGCGCACGCCCTGGTCCATGCGCTCCAGGCTGGAAAGCGCCTTGTCGACGGCCAGGGCCGACGCCGAAGGCGCGCTCAACGCGTTGGCGTTGGCCGACCCCGCGCCCGACGGGACCGCCGCCAGCGTGCCGTCGTCCCCGCCATTGTACCGCCGTAAGAGCTCGAACACGCGCGCCCGGTTGGCCTCGCGATCGATGTGCTCCCGCTTCATGATGCCGCGCAGCATGTGCAGCTCGAGCGTCAGTCGGTTCTCGACCTCGTGCGATTCCCGCACGAGCGCCGTGAGCGCGCGGTTCATCGAGGCCGAGGCGCGCTTCACGCCCACGAGCTCCTCTCGGCTCAGCTCGATCCTGTCCCCCTCTATCCCGGCCAGCTTCTCCTGCGCCAGGTTGAAGATCTTCACGGACGCGTGCAGGCCGCGCTGAAGCTGCTGGTCCGACATGCTGCGCGTGTGCGCGCCCACGTGCCACGCCGCTTGGGCGCAGATAGCGAGCGTCACCTGTACTCGTACTCGACGTGCTCCGCGACGGAGTCTCGCATTTCGAGCAACCGCGAACAAACCTTGGACGCCATGCACGCCATGATGAGCGACCCGACGCACTGCATCATGCACTTAAATTCCACGTTCGGATCTTTCTCCTCTACGTACCGCCCCACCATCACCGCGGAATACACGCTGTAGTAGCAGATCGCCACTCCGGACGCCACGAGCGCGGTCGAGCTGCGACGGGTAATCCGGCGCCACCTGTGCACCTTCAGGTTGGCGATCCTGCCCAGGCATATGGTGCAGTACGGCAATCCAGACACGCGCACGCACTTCAGCAGGCAGTGCGCGTGCACCGTCGCCTTGCACGCGCACTGGCACGTCTCGGTGGTCGACTCGTGGCACACGTAGCACCACGTCGTGGCGGCATCGACGATGGGCAGCGCGGCACGCTGCGGCCACTCGATGGAAAAGGCTTCGTGCAGCGAGAGTTGACGCATGGTCCACGCGCTCACGCGCGCTCGCTGCCGTGCACAAGTTGCAGATTTCCTCGTTGCAACGTGGGCAACTTTGGTCGTTCGTCGACGGCGGCGTCGTTGCCGCGTCGTTGCCGAACGACAAACTCCCTATTTTTTTAGGGGGTAACTTTCGAGCACTTGGCCCACCTTTCGAGCCCCTCCAAGGTGCTCGAAAGGTGGAGACAAACTCCCTATTTTTTTTATAGGGAGTTTTCGCCAAAAAATAGGTACCCTAAGTTTTTGCCGACAAGAGTGCGGACGGGCAGGGGGCCGACCAAAAACTTAGGGTACCTATTTTTTGGCGAAAACCCCCTAAAAAAATAGGGAGTTTGTCCCCATCTTTCGAGCACCTTGGAGGGGCTCGAAAGGTGGGCCAAGTGCTCGAAAGTTACCCCCTAAAAAAATAGGGAGTTTGTCGTTCGGCAACGACGCGGCAACGACGCGGGGGTTGGCAGCAACAACTTGTTCTGCAACCTGTAATGCAGCTGCGCATTTTCCCCGCTGGGCGCGTGACCGTGCTGAGGTATGCGTGAGCGTGATTGGCACACCCGTAACCGTCGTCTGTTTGTGCAGCAACAATATGGCGGCAGAGGAGATGTCGCCGCTCAGAACCTCCAGCCCCGTGCCGTTGGAGCCGTCCGATGGCGGGACGCTCAGCGTTTCGCAGGAGTGCCCGTCCTCCGCTCTCCACACCGTGCCACTCGACAAGGCGGTCTATGCGTGGATAGACCACCTCAAGCGTGGCGGGAACATGCCGGAGCGCGACAATCTGGTCGGCATGCTGGAAGCACTGGTCGTCTCACGTGTGCCGCGTCCGATGCCAACCGCGGCCCGTGCGGACATGGACGTTCGAATGGTCATCGTGGACACCTCGCGGAACAGGAAGTTTCCGCACATGGTCGACACGCAGAATGGTGGGCTCGCGGAGGAGGACGCCATCTGGACCCAGTGCAAGACGAAGATGACCCACTTTTGCGTGCGGCTGGTCAACGCCAACGGCGACCCGGTCAAAGGCACCACCGTCCAGGAAGGCGGACTCAAGCTGCGCCTGACGCTGCACAAGGTGTCGGACGCTGAGGAGGCCATGGACGACGACTGGAATCCACGCCCATCCGAGGGCCTCTTCCTCGGGCGAGCCAGCAGGCAGTTCGAACCCGAGGTGTGCATGATGGAGGGCCTCCACGAGTTTCGGTGCCAGGTGTTGTTGCTGTCCTCGGACATTGGTGGCGGTCGCATGTTTCTCAAGGTTGCTCCCACGGATCCCCATCTGGCACTCAACCCTCGCCTCGTCGTCCACTCGCGCTCCTTCATCAGCCGCGCGCGCATGCCCGAGGAGTACGCCGCGACCAACGCCAAGAACAACGCCAAGCGGCACGCGGCCGCTTCGCAGCTGCTCACGATGGCTCTCCACATAGTCGACTCCCAAGAGCTGTCCCCTCCGGCAAGCGTTGATCTGGACACGCTTGAGGAGTCGCCCAGCAAGCGGCACTGCTCCCCAGCGTCCTCCGAGACCGCCCAAACGGACACCCCTTAGCAGTAAGTTGTAAGGTTTGCGAGTGCGGGCCGCACGGCGTCCACGTCTGATAATCGTTAGAGTGTTGCCGGTACGGCCATTGCATTAACAAGGCGCCAGCGGCGCAAATACCAGACTTTCTATTCCCCCCTCCCCCGCTCCTCGGCAGGCTTGTGGCGTAAGCACCAACCCAACCCAACCCAACCCAACAACAACACGCGCGCACTCCTCCCCCCTCCCCCGCCGTTCAAATGTTGCAACTTGTGCACGCGGACAAATCGAAGTCGGACGCGCGCCAAAGCGGGCGCGCCATGGGTAACAGGGGCAACCCGGGCGGCGTGCGCCAGACCACGCACGATCCGGAAACGGGCGTGGCCTTCCCCTGCCACGCGTCGTACGTGCGGCCCAAGAAGGGCGTGTGCGCCGTGCCGCGGTACAAGCTCAAGGTGCCCGAGGCGCTCTGCACCGACTGGGGGATCAAGTCCAAGTGCATCACCTACCCCACCCTGGCCGCGCTGGTGGCGTCGGATTTGTACAAGCGGGTGGTGGACAGCGAGATGCGACTGAACAAGCACGGCATCAAGCGGGTCAAGCGCACCGCGGCGTGCAGGGCCGCCACCGTGCGCGAGTACGAGCAGCTGGTGCGCGACGGCGTGCCGATTCCCCAGCAGATCGTGTTCCGGCCCCCGTCGGCCACCTGGTCGGTGACGCGCACCTTTGGAACCGGTTGGACGTTCCGCAGCACCGCGCTCACGTACGAGGACGCCCTGCGCCTCTACGAGGAGTGCGCAAAGGTGCGCAGCGTCGCCGAGGTGGTCGGAAATGCCCAACCAACGCCTAGGGGCTCGAAGGCCCCGTTTAGCCGCAAGGTCCTCGCGCGCGCCGACGCCGAAGAGGCTACCCAGAACGACGACGACGACGAGGTGGTGGAGGTGGAGGTGGAGGCGGTGGCGATGGAAGACTCGGACGAGGAGGTGGACACGGTGAACGTGGAGGGGTACACGGTCCGGGCGTCGAGGAGCGGTCGGCAGACGAAGCGACCAAACCTGCACATCGCGGAACCCGCGCAGCCTCCGCAACGCAAGCGTGCCAAGACGGTGGTGGGGCGGCCCGTTGTGGCCGTGGCCATGGACAATGGCGGCCCTTCCGCGCCCAGATTGGCCGACAAGCCCGCGCCCGTGTACGACGACGCGGACGCGATGCGCTCGCTCAAGGCGATCCGCGAGCGCATCGCGCACCTTCTGTAGCTGGTGCCATTGTCGCGAGGACGTGGCACCCCGTTTGTGATTTTGTGTAACAATAAAATGTCTGCAACGAAGACGTCGCCGCTCAGAACCTCCCGCTGCATGCGCACGTCGCGTCGGGTGTATGCGTCGATCACGCCGGCCGATCTTCCCAGCGAGATCGTGGCGCTGCTGTACATGCTCGTGGACCTGCCCTTTGCGCTCCGGGCCACGTGCAAGGCGCTGCGGGACGCGAAGCCCGATGGCACGATCAAGGGCCCGATGCTCTCGCGGCTTTGGGACGGGTACAAGACCAAGACCGCGCTCGTCGACGTGGTGAAGGACGTGCGGCTGCTCGCGTGGGCATGCGCGAGCGGCTGCCTCTGGCTCGATCGGTTGGCAATCCTTGCGGCGAGGGCCGGCCGGGAGGAGGCAATCAACTACCTGTGCGAGTTTCAAGGCCACGAGTGGGACATGGAGGTCGTCGTGGAGGCCGCGTTGGGTGGCCACCTGGAGACGCTGAAGTGGCTGCACGAGAAGAAGTGGTTCGGCGATGAGTGGGATTACGAAGTGTGCAACGCCGCAGCGTCGCGGGGGCACATCGAGGTTCTGCGGTTTGCCTTTGAAAATGGCTGCCCATTCTCTAACCGTGGCCTGAACGACGCGGCGCGCGGGGGGCACCACGAGTGCGTCGAGTACATGCTCGCGCAGAACGAAAAGGATCCCGCCCACTGGCGCCCTTACCACTGCCACGCGGCCGAGCACGCCGCATTGGGCGGCCACATCCGCGTCCTGGCACTGCTGCAGAAGCACCGCGTCCCGATCTCGTTCTCGGCCACCAAAGCAGCGGCGGGGGCCGTCGGCTCTGGCTGCTTCCTCTTTCTCGTGAACGGGGGGTGCCCGTGGCGAGAATGGGACTGCTTCGAAGAAGCGGCAGGCGCGGGCAACTTGGGCGCGTTGGGCTGGATCATCGACAAGGCGACCGCCCCCGTCACCTTTCCGTGCCATCTCCTCGTCGCGCTGGCACACAAGGGAAGGCTGGAGGTGCTGCAACTGGCGCACGGCATGGATCCGGCCGATTTCCAATTTCACAACGAGTACCTCTGCGAGGGTGCGGCATCGGGTGGCCACCTGGAGACGCTGCAGTGGCTGCATCGGGTCGAGTGCCCGTTTGGAACCACCGTGCTGGAGCAGGCCGCGGATGGCGGGCACGTTCACGTGCTCGAGTGGCTGTGGGGACAGGAGGGGATCGAGCACCATCACCACAGCTTCAACGGCGCTATCAGCAATGGCCACATACCCGCGCTCGAGTGGGCAATGGAGAACGGCGTTCTCGGTCCCTGGACGGAGGGCTCGGTATCGACGCTGCCGGAGCGCGCGGCGCATCTGGGCAACCTCGATGTGGTCAAGTGGGCGGTCTCGCTCGGGCACGAGCTGAGCCCCTACACGGTGTACCGCGCGGCGGCTCGGAACCAGGTGCACGTCCTCCGGTGGCTCGTGGAAGAAGCGGGGGTCTCGTACGATTCGGATCGGCTGGGGAATCTCGTGTGCTCCAAGGCGGCGGTTGGGGGGACGGCCACGTACATCAGGGAGCTCGAGCGCCAGAGGGGGGAGAGCGGGGAGAGTGGGGAGAGGGGAGAGGACTGATGTTGGGTCGGTGTTGTTCTTGTAACGTTTTGGAAGGCCAAGGGTCGCAGTTCAAACCGTTGGGCGCGCACGCAGAGGCCCCGTGCGCGCCCGTACGAGTGCCGGCGAAAGGCCCGTACGAGTGCCGGTCAAAGGCGCGTACGAGTGCCGGTCAGAGGGGCCAGCGGCCCGTTCACGACGAGTGCAGGACGCGCACCGCAAGAACGCCGGCTCGCGGACGCCACAAGCCGTTTCCAGCTGCCAAACGCGGAGTATAAAGGGACTCGCGCCCCCAATGCTGTTGGAAGCGGCGGTGGCGCAATGGCGGTGGCGTGCAGGGTTGCAGCACCGGGTGCAAGGCCGCGGAATCGACGGGGACCAGTAGCACGACGGAGGTGCGTAAGGGGGAGGCGCGGTTTGGAAGCCGCGTCTGGGTCTAGCCCGCCCATAGGTACCACCCCTGGTCCTGAGAGCTCTACCGATCCGTGTAAGTTAGCCGAGCACCACCACCCGCGCGAGGCGGGTGGTGAGGGTCCGGGCGGTGTCAACGCCCGGAAGACGAGTGGCGTGGGTGGCGTGGGTGTGGATTCGTAAATGAAAAAAAAACTCTTTTCCTTTTGGGCACGGCTTTGCAACTTTTGTGCGCAGTTTGTGATTGGGTGCCGCTGAGAACAGGCATGGCCGGCCTCGAGCACTGCCAGTGCTGCTACAAATTGTCGCACCGCAAGTGTAAGTTGTGCGGGGTGTGCAGCTACTGCTCGGCGGAGTGCGAGCAGGCGGCGAAGGAGCGGTGCCGTGGACTCGTCGCGTGCTCGATGCACATGGCCGCCCTTCGGGTCGAAGGCAACCTCGACGAGAACAAGATGCGCATCCAAATGCTGCCCTGCCTGGAGACCTCCGTCACCCGGCCGTGGAAGTCGTCGCAAATGCGCTGGGATGCGCTCCTTCACGGCGCCAAGCATTTCTTGCACGTGCTGCTCGCCAGCACCAACGCGCGCCTGTACAAGAACACGGTCTTTGGAACGTCGATCGTCCTGAGCCACGATGGCCACCTGTGCGCCGGGTTTGAGCGGATCGCCTTCCTGGGCGGAAAGGACGCTGCGGCGTCCAGGGCGATTCGCAACGCGGGGGAGCTGGCGTGGCAGACGATCCAATGCAACGAGGCGTCCTGCCCCGCCGCGGCGTTCGAGACCTTCCGCGCGCCCGACGTCGATGAGGACCGAGCGGTCTTGGTTGTGGGAACGCTTGTTCTGTCGGCCATGCACTTTGACGCGTGCCTGGTGACTCGGACCAACGGGACCTCGTGGACGATTCAACACATCGAGCCGCTGTGGACGCAACACCTCGTACCGGACGGCGACAATTTCTACAAGATGCACTTTAAACCAATGGGGGTGGTGCCATCCTCCACCCTACTCCCCCTGCAGCTGGTAGAGCAGGCGCTCAGCCCACCTAAACAATCTGCTGCCATTCCTCGTTGCGGTTTGGCTCCGGCTCCGGCTCCGGCTCCGGCTCCGGCTCCGGCTCCGGCTCCGGCTCCGGCTCCGGCTCCGGCTCCGGCTCCGCCTCCGGCTCCAGCTTCG
>Ga0233444_10006072_pt1 | contig 10890 bp, 8 predicted proteins | sample SI_124_October20_6_FD_182792 | JGI IMG/M metagenome (GOLD analysis project Ga0233444, IMG submission 182792) | Seawater microbial communities from Saanich Inlet, British Columbia, Canada - SI_124_October2016_10_MG | ecosystem: Environmental > Aquatic > Marine > Inlet | place: Canada: British...
CTCTTCGTCACGGCATTCTTGCAGATTCAATCCTTCAAACCGATTGGTCAGAAACGAACTTTGGTTCCGATACGACCAGTTTTGACATTGATATTGTTCAAACATTGGAACAAGTTTTGACCGTTGACATGATGTATACAGAATACCTCGATGATTCGTACAACCTCATTGGAGCAGACATGGAGTTCAGCATGGATGTTTCAGCCCTCATCGGCCTCGACATTGATGTATTGTTGGAAGGCGGCGGAGAGGAGTTCCCTGTTGATTTCAGTACTGAACTCACTCTGGGATATTCAATCACAGACTCTTCTTCACAATGGCGTCTTGGCTCACCGAATGCAATTTATGTTGATTTGTCTGCTGCAGATGATAACTATTACTGGGAATGCGGGGAATCCGAGTGTGGCGACTTAACTGGTGATTATACCGGTGCAGTTGACTACTCTTTCTCGATTGAAGGTATTCCAACTGAAGACTTCGGCCTCGATGCTGGAGAATTCGACCTTGAAATATCCGATTCTCTATCGGAATCGGGGGATTTTGACATGGAGATGTACGGGGAATTCGATTTTTCTAAAGGAGAAACACTCACCGTTGACCTCGGCGATGGCGAAGGCCTCACCACTCAAGTCCAGAGTTGTGACACTTGCCCACCTGGAAACCCATTGATGTTCCTGATGATGGGTAACGTCCTTGCAGGTTCTGGGGAATCGTTTGCTGAACAAGTTGCTGAAGACATCGGTGAAGACATTACAGACAGTCTCGAATCGATTTTCGGCTCAGCAGAGGCGGATGGCGACCTAATGATGTATTATTTCCATTCCGAAGAAGCTGTAAACTATGAAGGCGATGAAGACAAACTAGCCTACGTTACAATGGACCAAGGCGACGACATCAATTGGGCTGTAGTTAGTGTCCGAGTATCAGTTGATGGTAACGCACCGGTTACGTGCTCAAACCCCGGAATGCCTACCGATGGCGATTGCAGCCTTGTTGAATTCGGCAGCGTTGGCGACCAAGTGTGGTCCGTTGGCGATGGCGTCACAATCATGGATGATGCAGACATGTGCCCAGAAAATGAGTACTGTTCTGTCGACATCACCTTAATCGATACTATGGAAGGTAAGACATTAAGTCAGGAATGGGTGTATGTAGAGGGCTTTAGTCCCGGAAACGCTCCAGCAAAACTCACCGGAGAACTTCATTTCTGGGGAGACAACATTACAGTTCAGACCGCTCTTTCAGGTAATACTTCAGTTTTGCAAAGCGACGATTCTGCAATGTTTACTTGCGACGATGGATCTGAAATCGATTTCATGTCAGTGAACGATGGCGAATCCGCCTGCAGCGATGGATCTGACGAAGCGCCTGCTGACGGTTCGACAAAGATGTTCACTTGCAACGATGGAAGCGAAGTGGAATGGGCAACTCTCAACAACGGTAATGGCGATTGTCCAACATTGGAAGACGAAGGCGTTCTCAACCACTACACACTCCAGATGAATGTATATGATGATGCAGGAACACCACTTTCATCGATTGAATCCACAATCTGCGACTCGTGGTTGTGCGATGAAAACCCTGAATGGGCCACCTCTTGGTCCGAAGACAGCGGCGTAGCCATCCCGTCAACATACGGAGAAGCGACCATGTGCATGACAGCATCAATCAGCGAAACAGGGGCCTCGTCTCCACTTGTTGAATTATCTGAAATGTGCAATTATCAATGGATTGGCCCTGAATTTGGTTATTCTGATCTGTATGAAAATGAACAAATGAGCCTTCGCTACGATTTGGCCGTATACGATTGGTCTAGTTACGAAGGTGCGACAGTGACCTACTCGCTGATGGACCCGAACCAAAACCAACTTGATTCTGGAACGATGACCATTGACGGATCAGACAGCTCATACACTGTGGAAGGCAACATCGACGTACTTGAAGTGGGCGAATATTGCCTCATGACAGAAATCACCCAAGACGGAGCCACAACCCCGTACGTTTCGGAAACGCGTTGCACGATGATTGAAGAGTCAGATGATGAAGTCAGCGACCGTGTTGCGGCTGTTGTCGAAGCCCTTGCAGATTCTGGACTTGAGGATGTACTCGAGCAATTCGGTATGAACCTTGAAGACCGTCTCGAGGACGTTGAACCGTTCGAAGAATTCCCTTACGACGATGGTATGTGGTCTCCAATGTGGAGTAATGAACATGCAGCAATGGTCGGAGTTGGCGTTTACGTCATGAACGACGATGGCGCATACACTCTTGCCGGACCAGAGACCCAAGGATATACCGACGACGCTCCAGCAAAACTCAGTATCCGTTACCTGACCGGAGATGATGCGAACGCTGCAACCAATGGCATGGAAGAAGCTACAACAATCGCAGATATCGTCAATGTAGATGACCACGACCTCGGTGCAATCGAAGAAGATCTCATCGAAGCAGGAGTTGATGTGAGCAACCTCACTCTACCTGAAACAGGAACATCGACTGGAACAGATGGTGGCGACAACCCTACCCCTCCGACTGCTGAAGAACTTGCAGAAGAATCTGGCTTAGACTTGCCGTTCTTATCCCCAATCTCAATGGTTGCGGTCATCGTTCTTGCAGGCGTTGTTTCTGGTAGCCGCCGAGACCTCAGTTCAGACGAGAACGAAGAGTGATTGAATCCTCAAGTACGAGGGGTGTGTGGGCAAATCATGGCCCTTCGCCCCCCTCACAGCCGTGTAGGAGATGGTGCGCGAATTTTGGGGACCGTCCTCATCACTCTCCATTTGTTTTTATCGGCTTGGCTGGTGATTCAATTTGAAGGTCAATACATTGAAGGTCAGCCGGCTCCAACCAAAGTCAAGGCTTTAGTGGCTATCGATAAGGAGCAAACGCTCATCGATGTCGAGATGGAAAATGCTACATCTTTCTTGTTGTATATGTTGTTCAGAGATTACGATGAACCAGTAAATGCTTCTCAACAAAACATTACCCAAGACAACTCGGACGACGAAACCCCCTCATCAGAATCTGAGGATGAAGGTGAAACGATTGAATGGCTCAAACATGGACGCAATGCGACCCTTTTTTCATTGGTTTTACTCTGCGTAACCGAATGTCTTGTCGTTGCTGGGATTCGATTCAAAGCTGCATTACGCGCAGTAACGCTTGCATTGGCTATTGCTTGTTTTCTCGTGATCATGCCTGCATCCTATGTTCTTGACTTGACTGGGTACGATGGAGGTGACGAAGATGAGGAAGAAGCGGATGGCAATGAGCAAGGAACGCTTGCAGATGAGACATTTGTCGCTCAAACAGAGGAAGGCGCTTTAGCCCACCGTCAAAGTAACGTCAAACAGTCGCTTTTACCCACCGGAATTCGATTTGATATGATGTTCAGTGGCTATGACCTGGGATTGGTAGAGCCTGAGAATTATTCTTCAATGCGCAGTGAGCCGCCTCAGGCGAATGAATCGGATGCAGATTCCTTTGTTGAATTCCAATCCACACTCGATCTAACCTACGGAAAAAATATCCCTTATTTGTCTTTGATACCTTTGATGTGGATTTTATTACCATCTAAGCCGAGAGATTTTGAGGCCACGCCGGAAATAGAGGAAGAGTAATTCCCCAATTTCAAGGATTTTGATATTTCCCATTCGATTCACTTAACACCCCCTCCTTGTAGGGTCTAACATGTCTCTAGCCCCAACTGATTATGACTTCGGCGTCGCATCGAATTATTCCTTTGCTACAACCATCACCTGTGCCAATGAAGATGCACGCAAAATGTTCGTCGAAGGCTTTGGCCATATGTTGAACTACAACCACGAACAAGCAATTGCATGTTTCAGCAAAGTTACCGAACTTGACCCTACGTGCGCTATGGCGTGGTGGGGTATTGCATACTGTGTCTCATCCAACTACAACTGGAGTCCAGGACTTGGTTCGGGTCACGACTCAATCCAAACCGCAGTTTCCCTCAAAGATGGATGTACAGAACTTGAGCAAGACCTGATCGACGCATTAGCACAGCGCCATTCTGCTGAAGCGCGTGATGCTGCAGACCCAACAGTCCTCAATATGGGTAACGATCCAGAACTGAATGTTGCCTTCGCCAAAGCAATGGAACCTCTTTATCGCAAATACAGCGGCAACTTGGATGTTGCTGCAATTTACGTCGAGGCTCTCATGAACCTGAAAGCATGGCAGCTGTGGGACAAGAACGTCGCTACCGGCGAAATCACTCCTGCTGACGACAACACCTTGCTTTTGGTAAAGGTCATGGAAGACGCATTTGAAAACATCGAAGGAGCAAAGGAACACGTTGCAATGTGCCACTTGTATTGCCACGCACTCGAACTTTCCCCGTTCCCTGAGCGCGCTCTACCTGCAGCCGATGTCCTTCGAACGGTCATGCCAGGAATGGGCCACCTTGTCCACATGCCATCTCACATTGACGCATGGGTCGGACAGTGGAAAGAAGCGATTGAATGTAACATTGCTGCAGTTGAAGCTGACGATAAATACGTCGAACTCACCGGTAATGACTCCCAGTTTTACAAGTTCTATCGAATGCACAACCACCACTTCGTGGTTTGGTGTGCAATGTTCGAAGGGCAATATCAAACTGCTCTCAAGTACGCCCGTAAGGCCGTCGATACTCTGCCCGCTGGAGATGAAAACTCAGGAGTACAATTCATGCTTGCTGGAATCATCCCAATGGGTGCAATCTTCCTTGAATCCTACGTCACCATGCCTTGGCACGTTATGATTCGATTCGGTAAGTGGGACGAAATTATCGCTGAACCTATGTATTCAGATAAGGATGTATTCCCATCCACCATCGCAACACAACACTACGCTCGTGGCGTTGCTTATGCCTCGAAGGGTATGGTCCCTGAAGCGGAAGCTGAACAGGTTTTGTTCAATCAAGCACTTGAAAACCCTGCTCTTGCTGGGCGCGTTCTCCACAACAACTTGATGTACCAAGATCCAAGTGATGGGCCATGTATTTTGCTTGTCAACGCTGCAGTTCTTGATGGCGAGATTGAATACCGTAAGCAATTCCTAGCAAAGGCTCGTGGCGAAGCATCCGACTTCACCGCAGCCTTCGACCATTTGCGCCGAGGTGTCGACCTTTCTCTCAACCTTGCTTACAACGAACCTTGGGGCCAGATGCAACCAGTGCGTCACATCCTCGGTGCTTTGCTCCATGAGCAAGGTGAATACGAAGAAGCCGAAGCCGTTTATCGCGCTGACATCGACTTGTGGAAGGACAACATGTGGGGACTGTTAGGACTCAAACTTTGTCTTGAAGCACGCGGTGATGCGCCCGAAGAACTTGCTAAGGTCACGGCATTGTTCAATGAACGAAGCTCCCGGGCAGACATTGTTCCTGCAAAGACTTGCTTCTGTGCTCAAGACAGCATTGAAAAGTCTTGCTGCGACTGATTTTTTAACGGTTCATTCGATTGGAGCGGTCATGCTCCAGGATGTGCTCGGTTTGTGCCAGTCTCTGACTTGATCCGTTTCAAGCCGCAGTTGAAGACCTTCACCAGCATCAATTTCGACATCCATCATTTCGAAAGTTACGCTGTGCTCATTGGTACGGAAGGTATCGTCGAAGAGTATCTCTTGTTCGATAACTGAACCATCGATGGTCCGTTCGAGAATAACGCGCACGTGACACTCTTGCAGAGGGTTGCGCAGTGCACAGGACTCGCTGCTGCCATCATGCTCGACGGTGACTACGCCTTCGTACGATGCTGTTCCTTTGGACGGCACCAAGTCAATGATTGTGGATTTAGCCGTCGGAGCACATACACATTCCATGTTATCAGACTCTACTATGGCCATTTTTTCGACAACCACTTCTACGGTGTCGATTTGGATTGAATCGACGGATGTAGAGGTCGCTGTGACCGTGTAAAGACCCGGCGAGGCGAACGAGTGGGCGGCGCTTTCACCGGTTGCTGCGTTTCCGTCTCCAAAGTCCCAAGAGACAACATCCCCTGCGGATACGGTGTTGAAGATAAACTCGAAGAGTCGCTCAGTGATGACATCTTCTTCATCGTTATCGCCTTCGTCGATCTCAACAAGCGTGTATTCATTAACGCCGTACACATCTGGGGCATCGATGGAAAAATCACTTGAACCTGAAGAATTGGAGGTTGTGAGAGCAGTCAATGCTGCGCCCGATGCCGCACTAAGCAGCAGTAGGAGGACAATGGTGGCAATCGATAGCGAGTACTTCATGTTTCTGAGATTGAGGTTCTCCTTTTGAACATCTGTTTCTTGGAAAACGCGTAATGCTCTTCAAGAGTATCATTTATTTTCTTCAACCCAAGTAAAGAGTGTTCTCAATACAGGGCCTAGGGAAAGCCCCTTTTCTGTCTTCGAGTACTCTACCCGTGCAGGGACTTCAGCGAAAACTTCACGCTTAACCAATCCGACTTCGATAAGTTCTTCCAGCCGTCGACTTAGGGTCGTGGCAGTAATCGAAAGCTCTTTTTTCAGTTTGTTAAAACGAATTGCTTCGGGATTTGACGATAGATAGTAGAGTAATTCCAGTACATACGATTTACCTAAGAGGTCGACGAGTTTCTTCCCTCTGTATTGAAGACACACAGGAATTTGTTGCTCAGTTTGTTGCTGCTCTGGTGGTTGCATGTTACAACCTACTCCACCTTCTATATCAACAACCAAGTATCAACCACAATACCATGGTCTCTTCGCTGAAACTTTTCCGTCTTAATAGCAAAGCCTCATGCGATGGGCAAGGAGGAATGAATAACATGAGTAAATGCGGATGTGGACGATCACCAACGGGTATGTGCAAAGGATGGCACGGACTGACAGCTGAAGAATTCGAAGCGAAATTGAAGGAATTTAAGGAAGAAAACCCTGAGGAATAAGTATGGCTAGAAACTGGAATACAATTTTACGTTGGGTTCATCTTTTCTTTGGAATGATGATTTCTGCTTATTTCGCTCGAATTACCTTCACTGGAAACACCGACGCCTGGGACAATGACCCTTGGGTCACGATGGTTGTAGGACAAGCTGTGGTAGCCATTGTTTTCTGGACTGGAATCATCAAGTGGCAACTGCCTCGGATTAAAAAATGGAATCGAAAGCGCAAGAAGGCTGCTGAAGCAGTCAATGCATAATTTTGACCAAGGTTGAATTCGAAGTTACGGCCATCTGCCGCAAAACTGCTTTTCCCTCTTCTGAATCATTCAGATTCAGAGATATCGGAATTTTCCGGTCTTCGTAGAATTAGCAGCCCTAAGAGCAAGACAGCTGCCCCTCCGGCACCCATTGCAATGTACAATAATACGTCTTCAGGCGTCATTGCTTCATTGGCATCAGTGTTGTCTGCCGGAACGTCATCATTGACTCCGAAACTGCTACCGATGGAAGGTGCAGTTGAGGCGTTGTGACTGTCCATGTCCTTGAACAATCGAATCGTGGCATTTACTACCGATCCATCTGAACGAAGGTCTTGGTATGCATAATCACCTTCAGTCCAGTTGATATTAAATTCAATGATGAAATTTGTGTTGCATGAAGCATCGACCTTGGTATTGTTTTCGTCTCTTTCACAGTAGGCGTGAAGCTCACCTGAGTCCCAATCCAGGCTGCCGTTGTACAAGCCATCTCCATCGTGGTCGTGAACCAGGCGATGCGTCAAATTCGATGAGTTATCGGTGTTGTACCAAATAATCGAATCGTTATGGAAAATCTCAGGTGAGGATTGTGAGAAACCACTCTCTTTGACCAGTACGGTGAATGAACTTGCGGTGTGAGCGCCGGCCTGTAAGGGGGCAATGGAAACGACGGTCAAAATGCAGAATACGAGAAGAGGTAATACGACTTGTCGCATGCTTTGAAGGCTCGGCCACAGATAGATAAATCATGTCATCCAACGGGCGAATTAAAATACAACCCCTTAGTGAATTGTCCTATGAAATCCAGCCTTTTGTTCCAAAACAGCGATGCTGCTGACAGAGTAATCACCTTCGCTTTCGTTGGTCTAGTCGTTATTAGTTTGCTATCTGCAACAGCATACCTCGCTCTTGGAGGCGATGAAAATAATAAAACCGATTCGAATGAATCAGCGTGGGTCGACCCTGTTGTAGAAATCGAAGACGAACAGCACAGCCATACCGACTTGTTGGCACACCGTCTACAAACCGACAACATGCTTCTCATCGATTATCACAACCTCAACTGCGATGGAAACGTTGCACCACCACCCGAACTCGACAACGTTGCGGGACGACCATGTTCTCCTGAGTTCAAGAACGTTGGACCAACCCCTGGCGACTCATCAGAAATCGCTATTGAAGGTAACTTCATGGAAGATTGCGTAAAGAATCCTGACGGAACCGGTGGCTGCTATGCCTATGTCTCATCGTACAACCAATTCGAAATCTTGGACATCTCTGAGCCAAACAACATCGTTCTCCTCTCGACCTACTACGCTGAAATTGGTCGAATGATTGACATCAAGGTGACACCGGACAACAACTGGGTTTTGGTCAATCACGAATTGACAAACAGTGACTTGGATCCTATTCCAACCGATGATGACGCCAACAGCGGTGCGAACCGCCTCGATGTTATTTCCGTTGTCAACAAGAACGAACCAATCAAGGTCGCCGAGTGGAACAACCCTCCGGCAGGCTTCCACAATCAAGACATGCACGTTGATTGCGATTGGGAGCCAGCAAACCCTCTGTGGGCGGTTGAAGATTGCCACCTCTTCCTCTACGGCGCTGACCCCTATCCAGAAATGGTTGAAGGTGATTCTGGAACTTTTTACAAAGGCACACAAATCTTCTATGTCCCGCTCGGCTTCGAATCCTGGAACCCAACTGCGACCGATGAACAACAAAACGACAGCCGCCAAATCCTTCGCTGGGGCGGATACACTCCAAAACCAGAAACAACCTGCGGTGGCTCGATTTTCAACCACGATAACGTGTTCCATATCCATCCAATCACCGGTCAAAAACTCCTCTACATTTCCTATTGGGATGCTGGACTAAGAATTGTTGATGTTACAAACCCGCCAGAAGTTCCTGACCCTGAAGGCATCACTTGGCCTCAAGACAACGAGGTTGGACGATGGCTTGGATGCCCGAGCGCTGACGATGGCTGGTACGGCCCTGATGGTGGCGGACATGCAAACATGTCTTCCGAAGAGTGGGGCGGTAGCAGCGGTGCATTGAACGGCAACGGCTGGATTCACTATGCGGTGCCGTACGACCATCTACTTTGCAACGGAGCCAAGGATACTGACCCAATGGAAACATGGGACGCCGAGTGTGGAACAGGTCCAAACGATGCCGAATTTGGAATCAACTGGCGCCACTTAACCATGATTGCTCCAGAATACGGGACCAACACCAACCACACAGGTTACATTTGGACCATTGATACCACTGACCCTGCAAAACCGTTCTTGATGAGCAAATGGAAGCTTCCGGGTTCAAGCATTCTGCCTGATGGAACTGAACACCCCCACCACTACATCCCAGGCGGTTACATCTACAGCCCTCACAACGGTGACACAGGTACCAACGGCAACGTCTACTGGACGCACTACCACGCAGGCAACTGGGTGACCGACCACAGCGACATCTGGCAAGACCTCGTGTGGGTTGACGGCGTTCCGGCACCAGAAATCGGCTATCCTGCCATCGCACAAATGTCTGAAACGAAGACCATGGGCTACTTCCTACCGTCGGGTCCAACTTGGATGGAAGACCCCAAGGGAACCCTTGGCTACGACATGGCTGATTGTTGGGCTTCTTGTATGATTCCGTTTGATTGGGGATTACAATACGACCCACGCGGATATTTGTTCATCTCAGAAATGGTCTCTGGTGTCTATGTGGTTCAAATGGACGAGGACAAGAATCCTAACTTTGTCTATCCTCCACTCTATCCAAGCACTGAAGATTGAACAATATCCTCAACCGACCTTGTTCATCCATCAAATAACCTTTTGAGAAGTATCAGAAACGAGCGAATGTGCAAACATCACACACCTTGCTTGCAAGGTCGATTCATTGGAGTTTTATTGTCCTCTATCTCTATGGGCTATCCAAACAGATTGGTGAATTGGATGAACTTCAAGACAATGGACTCCTTCTGTTTGAGATTCTCTTTGCTACCGTTTTCCTCGTCATCGTGATCTTACGATATTCTTACATGAGCCGCTTCAAGACCTTCCTGGGGGCTCGAGAACCGGTTCATATCGTCCATTATTACTTGGCTCGTTCACTTCACAAAGCAATGTACGTGGTCTTCATTTTACTTCCACTCAGCGGTTTGTTGATTGCTGCGTTGTACACGAAAGGATACCAGAGCGAGGATGAGTTGTTGATGGAAGCTGCGCTTGGCCTCCATTCGTTTGCCGCCCAGGCGAGCACTGCCCTCATATTGGCCCATATTGGCGCTGCTGTTTATTCTCGAATCAAAGGCGAAGGCGTTTGGTCTTCCATGGTTCCTATCTTGAAAGAAAACAAACCGTCTGAGAATGAGAAGGTCAAGAAGATCGCTGCTGTTGAAGAGCAATTTTATAATAAAGTCCAATCTCTTTTTTCCCGTGTAAACAAATGAGTAACCCCTTGGGCTATGCTAAATCGAGCATACACTGGGCTTTCCCTTGCAACCGCCAGTGGTTGTAACGGTAGCGAACAAACAGACCCACTGCACCCCCTTCCAACTGATTTTGAGAGTTGGATGGGTAATCGGATAACCCCATGCAACCTATCCGAATTGATTGGTTGATGGTTCAAACAGGGGTTCCAACATACCGTTGAAACCAATCAACATATTGCAAGGGCTAACTGCATAAACCGATGCTACGTTATGCTCGTCA
>Ga0233444_10006075_pt1 | contig 10888 bp, 12 predicted proteins | sample SI_124_October20_6_FD_182792 | JGI IMG/M metagenome (GOLD analysis project Ga0233444, IMG submission 182792) | Seawater microbial communities from Saanich Inlet, British Columbia, Canada - SI_124_October2016_10_MG | ecosystem: Environmental > Aquatic > Marine > Inlet | place: Canada: British...
AATCTTTATGGGTATACCTCCTGTTTACGCTGTTCCAAATGAAGTAAATAATATTTTAGCTACATCTGTGTCAGGTTCTTTAACTCACTGGTTTAAAGATACTTTAGATTACAGGATGGGATTCATGATTGTAGCAGGTGGTGTAGTAGGAACATTACTTGGTATTTCTACTTTTTCATATTTTGAAGGGATTGGAAAAATAAGTGTAATAATCTCATTACTTTATATGTATCTTTTGGCAATCGTGGGCACTCTTATGTTGATTGAAGTATTTAGAGTAGCTACTCAAAAAAAAACCACTAAAAAAAAATTACACGATCATAATTGGTTGCAAGGCTTACCTTTAAGAATGAGATTTCAAAAATCTCGATTATATGAAAGTGCGTTAACACCAATTTTATTAGGTCTAATAGTTGGTTTTGTTGCAGCAATGATGGGAATAGGGGGTGCATTTTTAATGGTGCCTGCTATGATTTATATAGTTGGTATGCCTGTTAAATTAATTCCAGGCACTTCTTTATTTGTTACAATTTTTATAAGCGCAATAGTTACCATCCTTCATTCTTTTAATTATGGAACAATAGATTTCTTTTTAGTTATACCTTTAATTCTTGGATCAATTGTGGGAGTACAACTTGGTCAAAAATTAGGTCAATATCTCGAAGCTAATCAATTAAAATCTTTATTTGCAGCACTGTTAATTTCTGTTGCTATTGCAATAGCTTATGACTCATTTTTCAGAGAGCAGTCACAATTAATTAATGAGCAAAGAGTAATTCAAACTGATTTAAATCAATATGCAGAATTTTCACTAAAGCTATCAAATGAAATGCCTTTTCTATATGGAGCTTTCGCAATTATTGCAGCCATAGTACTTGGAATACTTGCTGCAGTATTAAGAAAAATTATATCTGATCTAAGAAAAAGAAAACCCAAAGAAGAAGTTAAGTTTCCAGTTAAATAAATTATTTTTTTTTATATTTTTGTTTTTCTGGAATAACGCCTCTTACACCACCTCTAGGATCTTTGACATCTCCCTTTCTTCTAGGAATTAAATGAATGTGGCAATGCATTATTGACTGGCCTGCATCTTTTCCTACATTAACACCAACATTAAAAGCACTTATTTTTTTATCTAATTTTTTTAATTCTTTTTTTTGTGTTTTTAAAACTTCATCTAAATCATTCATTTCATCTTTAGTTAAATTAAAAAAATCATCTACATGTCTATTAGTAATGATTAAAGTATGGTGCTTTGTGACAGGGTAAGCTGTATCTCTGATTATAAAAAAATGTTTTGTAGAAGAGATGACTTTACAATTTATTTTATTGCAAAATATACAGCCCTCATTGAATGAAGACATTACGCACTTCGATAAAGCTTAGTCATTACAAATTCTTTATGACCTAAAGCCTCTGCACAAGTTAATCGACCGTTTGCTACTCTTAACATTGATTTAATTAACTCATCACCAGCTTGAGACATATTCATTTCTCGTGATAACAATTTAGATACATCACAATCAATATGTTCCTTCATAGTTTTTACTGTTAAAGGATTAGCTGTAAGTTTAATAACTGGTTCAATAGGGTTACCGATAATATTACCTTGACCAGTTGGGAAGAGATGAATGTTGAATCCCGCAGCTGCTTGGAGAGTTACACATTCTGCTGCTGCAGAAGATGTATCCATAAAATATAAACCCTTACCTTTTTTAGGTTCTTCAGCTGGCTCTAAAACATCAACAAATTTTCTAGTTCCAATTTTTTGAAAATTACCAAAAGCTTTTTCTTCAATTGTTGTAAGACCACCTGCAATATTTCCTGCTGTTGGCTGGCTCTCTGATAAATCATCTGTAGCTTCTTTAAGAATAAAATCATTATATGCGCTCCAAGTTTTCATAAATTTATCAGAGGCTTCTTTTGTTGCTCCTCTTGTCGCGCAAACCTTTTCAGCACCCGTTAACTCTGAGGTTTCTCCAAAACACAAATGAACGCCTAATGGTTCAAGTTTATCCATTAAATTTCCAACTGTTGGGTTAGCAGCTAATCCTGATGTAGTATCTGACTCTCCACATTTAACTGAAATCCATAAATCACTAAGAGGGCACTCTTCTCTTTGCTTCTCTGATGCCCACATTGAGAATTCTTGAGCTTTTTTTGAAGCTTTCATAATTGTTTCAATGTCACCACTTCTTTCAATATGGAATCCTTCAACAGGTTTTCCAGTTTCAGCTATTGCATCAACTATTTTTTTTGTCCACTTGGGCTCAATTCCAATTACAATTACAGCTGCAACATTTGGATTTTTACCGGTACCAATCATAGTTCTAAAATGTAATTCTAAGTCAGCACCGAATTGCAATCGTCCATACGAGTGCGGTAAAGCAATTGTGCCTTTAATGTTATTAGCTACAGCTTCAGCACAAGCATTTGAAATATCATCTACTGGTAGAATGATCACATGGTTTCTTGTTCCAGCTCTTCCATTTTCTCTTTTATAACCTAAAAAACTTTTTGGGATTTCCATAATTAATTTACCACTTTTTTGTTTTTACATTGTGAACATGAACATGTTCACCTTTTTTAATATCCTTAACTACTTTTCCAATATCGTGACCATACTTAAAAATCGTGTCTCCAACTTTTAAGTCTTTCAGAGCAATTTTATGCCCTAAAGGAACATCGTTAGTCGAAGGGACTTTAACAGTTTTGTCATTTTCCATGATCCAAGCACTGCAATCTTGACCTTTTTTGGTTGTTTCAATTACGACGACTCCTACGTTATCCTTTTCATCGTGTATTATGAGGTCTGGATGTGACATAAAATATTTAATGGATATAGACTAAATTTTGATATATTGAAAGAAAGTTTTCTAAAATTTTATAGAGGATATTTATGGCTAAAATGACAACAGAAGAGGCTTTTGTAAAAGTTTTACAAATGCACGGTATAGAGCATGCCTATGGAATTATTGGCTCTGCATTTATGCCTATCTCTGATATTTTCCCTGATGCAGGAATTACATTTTGGGATGTTGCTCACGAAACAAACGGTGGCCTAATAGCTGATGGTTATACAAGAGCTACAGGTAAAATGTCTATGGTCATTGCACAAAATGGTCCAGGAATTACAGGGTTAGTAACACCAATTAAAACCGCCTATTGGAATCATACTCCATTATTACTAGTTACACCTCAAGCTGCAAATAAAACTATGGGCCAAGGAGGCTTCCAAGAAGTTGAACAGATGAATCTATTTAAAGACATGGTTTGTTATCAAGAAGAAGTTAGAGACCCATCAAGAATGGCCGAAGTTTTAAACCGAGTTATCGAAAAAGCAATAAGAGGGTCTGCTCCAGCACAAATAAATGTTCCAAGAGATTATTGGACACAAGTAATAGATATAGAGTTACCTCCAATTATAAGATTAGAAAGACAAGCTGGTGGCGCAGACGCAATTAACGAAGCTGCAAAAATATTATCAGACTCAAAATTCCCAGTAATTTTGTCTGGAGCCGGAGTTGTGATTGGTGGAGCAATAGATGATTGTGTAAAATTAGCTGAGAAATTAGACTCTCCTGTTTGCTCTGGATATCAACATAATGATAGTTTTCCAGGAAGTCACCCTTTAGCTGTTGGACCTCTTGGATATAACGGATCTAAAGCTGCGATGGAATTAATTTCAAAAGCAGATGTAGTTTTAGCATTAGGAACAAGACTAAATCCTTTTTCAACATTGCCAGGATATGGAATTGATTACTGGCCAAAAAATGCAAAAATAATTCAAGTTGATATGAATTCAGATAGAATAGGTTTAACAAAAAAAGTTACTGTAGCGATATGTGGTGACGCAAAAATGGTTTCTCAACAACTTCTAGAAAAATTATCACCGAAGGCTGGTGATGCGGACAGACAAAAAAGAAAAGATTTAATACATCAAACAAAATCTGCTTGGTTACAAAAATTAGCCAGTCTTGATCATGAAGAGGATGATCCAGGTACTGTTTGGAATAAAGAAGCAAGAGAGAGAGATAAAGATAGAATGTCGCCAAGACAGTCTTGGAGAGCTATTCAAGCTGGTATGCCAGAAGATGTAATTATTTCAAGCGATATTGGAAATAACTGTGCAATTGGTAATGCTTATCCAACTTTTGAAAAAGGAAGAAAATATTTAGCACCTGGTTTATTTGGCCCTTGCGGGTATGGCTTTCCAGCAATACTTGGCGCAAAGATTGGATGTCCTAATACACCAGTAATTGGATTTGCAGGAGACGGTGCTTTTGGAATTAGTATGAACGAAATGAGTTCTTGTGCTCGTAAAGAATGGCCAGCTATTACAATGGTAATTTTTAGAAATTATCAATGGGGTGCCGAGAAAAGAAACTCAATTCTATGGTTTAATGATAATTTTGTAGGAACTGAATTAGATCCTGAATTAAGCTATGCAAAAGTTGCGGACGCTTGTGGTTTGAAGGGTGTAACAGTTAAAACAATGGAAGAAACAACAAAAGCAATTAAACAATCATGTGAAGATCAAAAAAAAGGCATCACAACATTTATAGAAGTTATTCTTAATCAAGAATTAGGTGACCCTTTTAGAAGAGACGCGATGAAAAAACCAGTGAGGATTGCTGGTATTAAAAAAGAAGATATGAAAGTCCAAAAAATCTAAGATTAAAGATATTAATGAAATCAAGGGAAAACAACAAAAGTTTTGGTATAGTTTTTTTCTTAGTTTTTCTCATAATTGGTTTATGGCCATTAATATACGGAAACAATCCTAGAATTATTTTTTTTCCGATTGCAATTATTTTCTTAATATTAGGATTATTAAATTCTAAAATATTAACACCTTTAAATAAACTATGGGTAAAATTTGGTGAGCTGTTAGGTAAAATTATTGCACCAATAGTAATGGCTGCAGTATATTTCTTAGTATTGACTCCAATTAGTTTTCTTACAAAAATTTTAGGTAAAGATTTATTGAAAATAAAATTTTCTAACAAAACTAATTCTTATTGGATCAAGAGAGAAAAAGATTTAGGGCCAATGGATAAACAGTTTTAATGAAAAGTTTTTTAAAAGAATTTTTTGAATTTTTATTAATGAGAAAAAAATATTGGCTTTTACCAATAATTATGGTTTTAGCTTTTTTTGGTATTTTGATAGTATTAAGTCAAGGTACTGCAGTAGCTCCTTTCATATATACAATATTTTAATGACAGCTATATTAGGAATATCAGCTTTTTACCACGATAGTGCAGCAGCTCTTATAATAGATGGAAAAATTATTTCAGCTGCTCAAGAAGAAAGATTCTCAAGAAAAAAGCATGACTCTAGTTACCCATTTAATGCAGTAAAATATATTTTAAAAAATTCTAATCTTAATATCAGTGATTTAGACCACATAATATTCTTTGAAAAACCTTTTTTAAAATTTGAAAGACTATTAGAGACTTATCTAGCATTTGCTCCTGCTGGATTTATTTCTTTTTCAATGTCAATGCCTATTTGGTTGCGAGAAAAACTTTTTCAAAAAAAATTTCTATTTGATAAATTAAAACAGCATGATGAAAATTTTAATGATATAGAAAAAATTAAATTTTCTGAACATCATTATAGTCATGCAGCTAGTGCTTTTTTTCCATCACCATTCAAAGAAGCAATTGTTTTAACATTAGATGGAGTAGGAGAGTGGGCAACTACAACTGTTGCGATTGGCAAAGGTAATGATCTTAAAATGTTGAAAGAAATTCACTTCCCACATTCATTAGGTCTACTTTATTCTGCATTTACTTATTATACAGGCTTTAAAGTTAATAGCGGTGAATACAAAGTTATGGGTTTAGCACCATATGGCGTTCCGAAGTATAAGGAGTTAATTATAGAAAAATTAATGGATCTTAAACCCGATGGTTCTTTTAAACTAAATATGAAATATTTTAATTATGCCACTGGTTTAACAATGACCAATAAACATTTTTCAAATTTATTTGGGGAGCGAGTTAGAAATTCAGAAAAAGATAAATTAACCCAATTTCATATGGATATCGCTGCTTCTATTCAAGCAGTAACAGAAGAAGTTGTGTTAAGATTGACAAGATCACTCGCAGAAGAATATAAAATTAAAAATTTATGTTTAGCTGGTGGTGTAGCTCTTAATTGCGTGGCTAATGGAAAAATCTTAAAAGAAAAAATCTTTGAAAATATTTGGATTCAGCCAGCCGCTGGTGATGCAGGTGGATCTCTTGGCGCTGCGTTAGCTTATTGGCATAGAGATTTAAAAAAACCAAGAAATGATTACAAAGATCAAATGAATGGCTCTTATCTTGGTCCAAAATTCAACGATGAAGAGATTGAAAAAAAATTAGAAAACTTAAATGCAAATTATAAAAAACTTAGTGAAGAAGAAATAATTAAACTTACAGCAAAAGGGCTTGCAGATAATAAAACAGTTGGTTGGTTTCAAGGAAGGATGGAATTTGGTCCCAGAGCTTTAGGCGGAAGATCAATCTTAGCTGATCCAAGATCTGAGAAAATGCAAAAAGAACTTAATTTGAAAATTAAATTTAGAGAAAGCTTTAGACCTTTTGCACCATCAATTTTAAGAGAAGATTTGCCTGAATGGTTTGATTTAAACTGCGACAGCCCATATATGCTTTTAGTTGCTGATGTTAAAAAAGTTAAACAAATTAACGTTTCAGATAAAAATAATAAACTTTTTGGTATAGAAAAACTTAATATCAAAAGATCATCAGTTCCAGCCATCACCCATGTGGATTACTCAGCTAGAATTCAAACTGTTCACAAAGCTACTAATTCGAGATATTACAAATTGTTAAATGAATTTAAAAATATAACAAAGTGTCCTATTTTAGTTAACACTTCTTTTAATGTTAGAGGTGAACCAATAGTTTGTTCTGTAGAAGACGCTTTTAACTGCTTTATGGGCACTAATTTAGATATCCTGGTTGTTGAAAATTTTATTTTGTTTAAACACGATCAGGTTAAATCTTTAAATAAAGATTACAAAGACACTTTTAAATTAGATTAAAATAATGAAAAAAATTTTAATTTATAATGTTTGTATTTTTTTTGGTATTTTATTTTTATTAGAAATATCAATTAGAACTTTAAATTTAGCTAATTTACTTGGAATTAAGTCTGACATACTTATAAAAAATTCCAATCCAATTTCTTATTATCCAAACAGATCATCAATAGTTTTCGGAAAAAAGATATTTACAGATGAATATGGATTCAGAATACCTAAAAAAAATTTCAAATATGAAGGAAATAAAAAATTTTTAATTTTAGGAGATAGCACTAGTTATGGTGTTGGAGTTGTTGAAGAAAAAACTTTTATTGGCTTAATAAGAAAAAAAAATCGTGACATAAATATCTACAATACTTCAATAACAGGACATAATATCGATGACCACATTTTGATAACTAAAAAATTTAAAGATCAATTAGATATTGATAAATTAATTATTTTTCTTAATTTAAACGATATATTTTTTCAAGATACAGCAGCAAAAATTCAAAATCTTAATAAAGCTAATGATAAAAAGACTCTTAAAGATAAACTAAAAGATAATTATTTTTTAGCTAAAGCAAATTTTTTTTTAAGAAGCAAGTCCGCTCTATATGTTTACGTTAAATCAGTTCTAACCTTTCCGTCAGAAAGGCACTTTAAAAGAACATTTAATTTTTACAAAAATGATGTAAATTTATTAAATTACGAAAAAAAATTAGATAAATTTATTGAAGTAGCTGGTGATAATTTAGACTTAACAATTATTATTTTACCTTGGGAATATCAAACTAGGAATAATTGTCTAAATAAAGATTTATTTTTACCTCAAGATTTTACTGCTAATTATTTTAAAAATAAAAAATTGAATTATATCGATTTTTCAAATGATTTCTGCAAAATCAAAGCTAAAGATATGTACTTAAAATTTGACCCAGCGCACCTATCCCAGGATGGACATACCTTCGTAGAAAGTTTAATAATTAAAAATAATTTATTTAAATAATATATGTTTTCTATAATTAAAGATTTTTTAATGTTTGTAATATCAAGAAAAAAATATTGGCTTATGCCTGTAATTTTAGTTTTATTAATTCTTGGTGTGTTTATTGTTATCGGTCAATCATCATCTACGATAGCACCTTTTATATATGCAGTTTTTTAAAAAATGATAATTAAAATAGTAAAAATAAATTATGTTAAAAAAAGATTATACTTATAAAGATGGAATTTATGTTTACCCTTCCAATGATCAAACATTAGATAAAATTCAAGATTTTTATCGAGACGACCCATTTCCTAATTATGAACATGATGATGACAGGTCACGAATTCAACAAAGAGGTGACTCCAATTCTTACACTTATGAATTAAAAAAATTTATAGGATATGGAAAAAAAATTATTGAAATAGGATCAGGGACTTGTCAATTATCAAACTATTTAGCTATAGGAACCAACAATACAGTAGTTGCACTCGATGGTAATTTAAATTCTTTAAAGTTGGGACAAAAATTTTCAGAAAAAAACGATATTAAAAATATTTATTTCGTATGTGCCGATATATTTGATGATAGATTAGAAAATTCAACTTTTGATTTTGTTATATGTAATGGAGTTTTACATCATACTAAAAATTCTTTTGACGCTTATAGCTTTTGTCTTAAACTACTTAAAAAAGATGGATACATTTTAATTGGTTTATATAACTCAATAGGAAGAATAAGAACTAAATTTAGAGGTTTGCTATATAAAATTTTTGGTAAAAAATATCTTATGTTTTTTGATCCAGTACTAAGAAAAATAAATACACAGTCTGAAAAAAAGATAGATGCATGGATTAAAGACCAATACATACATCCAGTAGAGAGATCTCATAGTTTTGATGAAATATTAAGTTGGTTCAAAAAAACAAAAATAAAATTTATAAATTCATATCCATCTTGTGATTTTTTTAAAAGTGTAAAAACCGAGAATCATTTAAAGACCTTATTTAATCAAGGTGTTGAAGCAAATTTTTTTGAGAGAGCTTTAAGCCAAATTCAAATGATATTTACAAGACCTGGATCAGAAGGTGGTCTTTTCTTTTTTTTAGGAAAAAAAAAAATATAAAAATTTATTTTAAAAATTTTATTTCATTTTAAGGATGCTGTCTGGATCCAGTTTAATATTAAACCAATTTAATCTTATGTCTAAATGCGGACCAGTTGCTCGGCCGCTTTGACCTAAAGTTCCCACTATTTGACCTTGCTTTACCTTTTGACCTTTTTTAACACTAATATCTTTCATGTGCATGAATAGGGTGCTAATTCCATGCCCATGGTCAAAAATAATTGTACCACCGGTGAAATACATATCATTTACTGCTAATGTAACTTGTCCATCCATCATTGCTTTGACCGGTGTTCCCTCAGGGGCATGAAAGTCTATGCCGTAGTGTGGTCTCCTAGGTTTACCATTCAATACCCTTTGACTGCCATAAACACCTGTAATTATATATTTATCAATTGGATAAATAAATTTATTTTTAAAAAAGTCATAAGCAGTGTCAGTAGATCTTGCTTTTCCAATTAAAATATTATCTTTTTTTATTCGCGCGTATACTTCAGGTGGAGGCGTTACTTGCTTTGGAGGTAAACCATCAATTCTTTGTATTTTGTATTCTCTTTTTAAAACTTTTTTTTTTACAATTTTTGATTTACCTTTTTCATAAATCTTAATGACTACATCATTCTTTCTGTCTCTACCTAAGCCAAAAGCAAAAAAACCATCTTTTGAAACTCTAATTTTTTTTTTATTTTTTTGAATATTAGTGTCTGGATCAGTTTTTCCCAAAATAAATGATCCTTGTTCAAATTTGCCTTTAAACTCTATTGCATAAGATAGATTGGTTTGAAAAAAAATAAAAATAGTTAAAAGTAATAATCTCATTTCGCTGTCCATCCCCCGTCTATAATTATTGAAGTGCCTGTAATCATTGAAGCAGCCTCTGACGCCAAGAAGGTTATAGAAGTTGCTACATCACTTATTGTCACAATTTTATTGATAGGTGTGTTTTCCTTTACGTATTTATTATATTTTTTATCAGCAAAATATTTTTTTGTTCTTGGTGTTAATACAATGTTAGGACAAACACTGTTCACTCTAATATTATATTTAGCTAAATCTAGAGCCATACCTTTGGTTAAACCTTCTACCCCAAATTTAGTCATACTATACACAGTTCTCTTTTGACCAGCCACTAAGCCAAAAATTGAGGAAATATTAATTATTGATCCCTCCTTACTTTTTAATTTGATGATTTGATTAGCGCAAAGTTGAGCTACATTGAAGACAGCTTTTGTATTTACATTTAAGATTGTTTCTATTGAAGAACTTTTCACATTTAAAAAAGACTCTGGAATATTAGTTCCAGCATTATTTACTAAAATATCTAGTTTTTTTAGTTTGGTAATAAAGTTTTTAATTTTATTATAATCGTTAACATCACAGTTGTAAGAGGTAAATTTAACTTTAAGTTTTTTAATTTTTTTTTCAAGACTATTTAATTCAGATTGATTTCTACCAATAGCAATTATATTTCCACCTGCTTCAGCAATTGCTTCGGCGGCACCACGCCCTAAACCTTTTGTTGCTCCAGTTATTAAAGCAGTTTTTCCTTTTAGACTAATGTCCTTTAAAAAAATTCCCATTATTGAGCTGTCCAACCTCCATCTACAACTAACGAAGTACCTGTAATCATTTCAGAAGAGTCTGCTGCTAAAAATGCCACAGCCGTCGCAACATCACTTTCTTGAGCCACTCTACCTAAAGGTATATTTCTTAGCATTTGTTTTTTAAATTTTTTATT
>Ga0233444_10006080_pt1 | contig 10881 bp, 11 predicted proteins | sample SI_124_October20_6_FD_182792 | JGI IMG/M metagenome (GOLD analysis project Ga0233444, IMG submission 182792) | Seawater microbial communities from Saanich Inlet, British Columbia, Canada - SI_124_October2016_10_MG | ecosystem: Environmental > Aquatic > Marine > Inlet | place: Canada: British...
GAAGGTGAGAAATAAAAACATGATCGATTTTAGAAAATTTACATTTAAATTTCCTTAGTTGAATCTGAGTTCCTTCGCCACAATCTATTAAAAAATGTCTGTCTTGTATATTAAGATATTGTGAAGTGGGTTTTTTATCTAAGGTAGGAATTGCACCACCACAACCAAGTATGGTTAGCTCAAACTTCATTTAAGAGTAATATCTAATGGTTTACTATTAATCTTTTTGTAGATCTAGTTTTACCATTACTAATTGAGTAAAGGTATATTCCATTTGATAAGTCAGATGTATTAACCAAGATACTATTCAATCCTATTTTAGAAGTTATATTACTATATATTATTGATTTACCTAATAAATTAGTCATTTCGAAAGAAACATTTTCAGATTTAATTGTTTCATACTGAATATTTGTACTTTGATTTGATGGATTAGGAAATGCTTTTTTTAATTTCAGAGAATTATTAGTTAATTCATAATTATCTAAACCTACAGGGCCAATTTGTATTACATAGTTGCTAAAAAAAGCTGTGTCACAAATAGGAAATCCAAATAATGATACACAACCTAAAATTTTTAGATTGATTGGATACGTTCCATTCGTATTAGGAATACCAGAAATGGTTGCACAACCTTGTTCACCTCCATCCCAGGTGCAATTTGAAGTATTACAGTTATAGGAAATACCTGGAGGGCTGCCATCGACAGAAACTAAAGAAACGTTATCTAAATCATAGCCTGCATATTGTGGGGCTATATCCCCTGCATCTGTCGGAAGTTTAAAATTCACTATTTGTTCATAATAGACCCCAGTATTTCCACTTATAAAATTTTGTGCAGTATCGGGCCATATTCCCCAAGTTGAGTCAGAGTATTGTGCGTCTGGTACACATTGAGAATGAACTAAACTGCATATTGGTAATAATAATGTGAAAATAATAATGTTTTTCATAATAGTTTTTTAAAAGTGTTTTCCTCAATATCATGTATATTAAATACTGTGTCTAACTGAGAAATAGAAATTATTTTTTCTACCATGGGGTTTAAACCAAATAAATTTAAAGATCCTTCTTTTTCTTTAATGATCCTGTTTCCTACTAGTAAAGCACTTAATCCACTAGAATCGCAGTACTTGACCTGTGATAAATCTACAATAAAATCTACAACCCCCTTATTGCTATGGTGAAGAAATAAAGTTTTAAGCTCAGGAGATACTAAAGCGTCTAGTTTATCACTAATACACCTCACTATCAAAAACTTTTCTTTCTCTTCTACTTTAAAGTTCAAATTTTATTGTTTTAACAAAAATAGCATAATTCTTCAATTCTAGCTGCGATTTATAGAACCAGCTAAAAGATAAATAATTGCCATTCTAATAGCTACACCGTTTTCAACTTGATTTAAAATTATTGAATGCTCGGAATCTGCAACTTCTGAAGTTATTTCAACTCCTCTGTTAATTGGACCAGGATGTAGTATAGTAATTGGTTTTTTTGTAATTTCTAATACTTCTTTATTCAATTGGAATTGATGAGTATATTCTCTTATGGATGGGAAATATTGAATATCTTGTCTTTCTAATTGTATTCTTAACATATTTGCTACATCGCACCATTTAATAGCCTTTTTTAAATCATGCTCAACTTCAACTCCTAAATGTTTAATGTACTTAGGTATTAAAGTAGTAGGTCCACAAACCATTACTTTAGCTCCTAACTTTTTAAGTGCAAATATATTAGACAAAGCAACTCTAGAGTGTTTAATATCCCCTACCAAAACGACTTTTTTTCCTTTTACTACCCCTAGCTTTTCTTTAATTGAATAACTGTCTAACAATGCTTGTGTTGGGTGTTCATGGGTACCATCACCCGCATTAATTATAACAGTATTTGTTTTTTCAGATAAAAATTTTGCTGCTCCTGAATGAGGATGTCTCATTACTATCATATCAACTTTCATTGAAAGTATATTATTAGCAGTATCAATTAAAGATTCCCCTTTTGTCAGTGAAGAATTTGAAGCTGAAAAATTTACAATATCTGCTGAAAGTCTTTTTTGGGCAAGCTCAAAGGAAAGTTTTGTTCTTGTACTATTTTCAAAAAATAAATTTGCTATAGTAATATCTCTAAGGGTAGGAACTTTTTTAATTTGTCTATTTATTACTTCTTTAAAACTATCAGCAGTTTTAAATATTAAATCAATATCAGATTTAGTTAATTCATTTATTCCAAGTAAGTTTAAAACACTTAGTTCTTTCATATTTCAATAGGTGAATGCAATAATATTTGATCTTTTCCATTTTCTTCTTCCCAAAGAACAGATACTTTTTCTTCTTTAATTGTATCAACTGATTTGCCTATGTAATCTGCTCTGATAGGTAGACTCTGAACAAATCTTCTTTCAATTAAAGTTAAAAATTCAACCGATAGTGGTCTTCCAAAAGTCATAATAGCATCAAGTCCAGAACGCACAGTTCTGCCTGTAAAAAACACATCGTCAATCAATATTACTTTTTTGTTTTCAATAGAAAAATCTATGTTAGTAACGCTTGGTATTAAAGGTTTTTCTTTTCTGCCAAAATCATCTCTAAAAAAAGTAATATCTAAGGAGCCAGTTAAAACTTTTTTATTTATTGATTTCTCTAAACAGTTTTTTATTCTGTTTGCTAAAAATATACCATTAGGTTGTAAACCAATTAGCGTGGAGTTAGAAAAATCTTTGTGATTTTCTATGAGTTGGGAGCAAAGCCTGTTGATGGTTAGAGATACTTGCAGGCTATTTAGAATCTCAGTAGATTTCATTAAAAGGTAAATATATAACCTATTTAGAAATAAATTTACATTGTATCCAAAAATCTTTCTAATTTTAAAATAATTAATGCATTATTCAATTTATTTTCATGGAAAAATACATACTTTCTATAGATGCAGGTACAACAAGTTCAAGAGCTCTTATAATTGACAAAAAAGGTATTGTTAAAGGTTTGTCTCAGAAAGAATTTCCTCAAATTTTCCCAAAAGAGGGCTGGGTTGAACATGATCCAAATCAAATTTGGGAAACCCAGTTGAGAGTTGTCAAAGATGTTTTAGAGAAAACTAAAATTAGTCCAAAAATGATTCATTGTATTGGGGTTGCAAATCAAAGGGAAACTACTGTCTTATGGAATAAAAAAACTGGATTTCCAGTTTACAATGCCATTGTATGGCAAGACAGAAGGACAGCAGAAATATGTAATGATTTAAAAAGTAAAAACCTTGAAAAGACTTTCCAAGATAAAACAGGGTTACTACTGGATCCCTACTTTTCTGGCACAAAAATTAAATGGATATTAGATAGCAATCCAGAAATTAAGAAACTTGCTGCTAATAATAATTTAGCATTTGGAACTATTGACACCTGGTTAATATGGAAACTAACTAAAGGTGAAGTTCATGTTACAGATGTAACTAATGCTAGTAGAACATTACTTTTTAATATTCATAATCTTAATTGGGATAAAGAATTAATTGATTATTTAGAAATTCCAGAAAATATTTTACCAAAAGTTGTTTCTTGTTCTGAAAATGTAGGTCTAACTTCAAAAGATGTTTTGGGCTTTTCTATTCCTATTTCTGGTATTGCTGGAGATCAACAAGCATCTTTGTTTGGACAAATGTGTATTGAACCTGGAGATATAAAAAACACTTACGGTACTGGTTGTTTTTGTATGATGAATACTGGAGAAAAAGTGGTAAAATCTAAACATAAAATGCTTTCAACTATTGCTTACCAATTAAATGATAAGACATTTTATGCTATTGAAGGAAGTGTTTTTAACGGAGGAGCGTTAGTTCAATGGCTAAGAGATGAATTAGGAATAATTTCAAATGCATCAGAAATTGAATCCTTGGCATTAACTGTTGAAAATAGCGGGGGAATAACATTTATTTCTGGATTGTCAGGGCTTGGAGCACCACATTGGAATCCAGATGCATCTGGATCTATCTTAGGAATAAATAGAGGAACCAAAAAAGGACATATTGCAAGAGCAGCCTTGGAAGCAATAGCAATTAGAACTTATGAAATCATAATTTGTATGGAAAAGGATGCAAATACAAAGTTTACAAGTTTAAAAGTAGATGGAGGCGGCAGTAATAATGATTTATTAATGCAAATACAATCGGATTTACTTAAAACTAAAGTTGTTAGATCCAGTTTTTCAGAATCTACAGCCTTAGGAGTAGCATTTTTAGCTGGATTAGCATCTGGATATTGGGATTCTGTAGATGATTTAAAAAATATATGGAAGAAAGACAAAGAATTTATTCCAGATAATTCTAAAAACGATAATATCTTGTCTAAATGGAAAGAAAGAATGGATATTTTATATTAATTTTAAATAATGGAAATTCATCCCTATTTATCTGAATTTATTGGAACAGCAATACTTTTGCTTCTCGGAAACGGGGTTGTTGCTAATGTTAATTTAAAAAAGACTTACGGAAGTGGACAAACAAAATTACTATTAATCACATTAGCTTGGGGATTAGCTGTTTTTGTTGCTGCTTATATCACATCAAAATCTAGTGGCGCTCACATAAATCCTGCAGTTACAATAGGATTGGCATTTGCAGGGAAATTCTCTTGGGGTTTTGTTCCTGGTTATGTTTTAAGTCAACTTCTTGGAGCAATGTTTGGGAGTTGGATATGTTATTTGATTTATATTGATCATTACAGAGCAACAAAAGATGAAGTTACAGTTCGTAGCACATTTTGTACTTCACCTGCAATTAGAAATTTTAAAAACAATTTTTTTTCGGAAGCTTTAGGAACGTTTATACTAGTATTTGGAGTACTATTCATAGTAAATCCAAACATAGATTTAAATAATTCACCTATTAATAATTTTGGAATAGGATCTTTGGAAGCTCTTCCTGTTGGACTGTTAGTAATTGTTATTGGAATGACTTTAGGTGGAACTACTGGTTATGCAATAAATCCAGCAAGAGATTTTGGCCCACGAATTATTTACTCATTTTTACCAAGAGAAAACAAAAATCCTGACTGGAGATATAGTTGGATACCAATATTAGCTCCATTTACAGGTGGGACTATTGCAGGATTAATTTATCATTTAATTTCTTAGTCAGATTTTAAAAAATCTATTGTTTTTAAACATAATTCTTTCAAATGAATAGGAAGTTGTTTTTCATTCCAAGGGTGTTTTGAACCAAAAGTATGATTTGTTCTAATTCCAAAAGTACTAGATTTAGTAGCCCATTTAGCCATATCAAAAGCATATTTATTTGGAATAACTTGATCTAATGAACCATAACAAGAAAGAAAATCACCTTTAAAATTTAATAATGCAGTTTTAATGGTCAGTTTTTCTTCATTATTTATAAAGTCGTTATAAAACTCGTATAGATGCGGCATTTTTTGTTCAGTTCTGGAATTAAAAATATATCTAGTACCATTTTTTCTCCATTTTTTTAGTTCTTTATCATCAGGAAATCTCTCCTTAAAACTAGCTACTCCTGCCCATGACACTAATTTAGTTATATTGGAATGATGTTGAGTTGATAAACAAGCTATTCCAGAACCACGACTGTGACCAATTATATAGATTTTCTCATAATATATATTTAATTTAATATAATTAATCACTCTATTTAAATCATTAACTTCTCTAGAGTAATTGTTTTTACTAAATGACTCTAAATCAGTAAATTTATTTTGTTCACTTAAAGTTGTTCCATTATGAGAGAAGTTGAACTTTAGAAAATTTAATTCTCTAGAAAAAAATAAATCAGAAACAATATTCCAACATCCCCAATCTTTAAAGCCTTTATATCCATGACAAAATATAACTAAATTCTTGTAGTTTGAATTATATTTAATGTCTGCTGAAATAGGTAATTCATCTATATTTTCAGCTTCAATTATAATTTTTTTTCTATTATTCAATTTAAGTATCAGAAATGGTCATAGAGTTTATAATGTCACCCTCTTTAATTAAATCAATTACATCTAAACCCTCAATAACTTTACCAAAACATGTATGGTTCCTGTCTAAATGCGAAGTATTATTTCTACTGTGACATATAAAAAATTGAGATCCACCTGTATTTCTTCCAGCATGGGCCATTGACAAAACTCCTTTATCGTGATATTGATTTTCTCCATCCAATTCACAATCTATACTGTATCCTGGGCCTCCTACACCTGTACCTTCAGGACATCCGCCTTGAACTACAAAGTCAGGAAGTACTCTATGGAACGTAATTCCATTATAAAATCCTTTTTCAATTAAGTCAATGAAATTTTTAACTGTATTCGGAGCATCTTTTTCATAAAATTCAACACTCATTTTTCCTTTAGTTGTATCAATTATTGCTTTTTTCATAATTTTTATCTAGTTAATTTTTTATATTTTATTCTTGAGGGAACAACATCATTTCCCAATCTCTTTTTTCTATTTTCTTCATACTCCGAATATCCACCTTCAAAATAGTAGATACTAGAATTTCCTTCAAAGGCTAGTATATGAGTACATATTCGGTCTAGAAACCATCTGTCATGAGAAATTACTACTGCACAACCGGCAAAGTTTTCAATTCCCTCTTCTAGAGCTCTTAATGTGTTTACATCAATATCATTGGTAGGTTCATCTAATAAAAGCACGTTAGCTTCAGTCTTTAATGTCATTGCTAAGTGAAGTCTATTCCTTTCACCTCCGGAAAGTACTCCTACTTTTTTTTGTTGATCGGATCCTGAGAAATTGAACTTAGATACATATGCTCTAGAATTAATAGTTTGACCACCAATTTCTAAAATTTCATTTCCATCGCTAATAACTTCATATACTGTTTTGTTTTCGTCAATTGTTTTATGTCTCTGATCAACGTATCCAATCTTTACTGTTTCACCAACTTTAAACTCTCCTAAATCACAATTCTCTTCTTTCATAATCATTTTAAACAAAGTTGTTTTACCAGCTCCGTTAGGTCCAATAATACCGACTATTCCTGCAGGAGGCAATTTAAAGTTTAAATCTTCATAGAGAATTTTATTGTCATATCCTTTAGAAACTTTAATAGCTTCAATTACTTCTTTACCTAATCTTGGTCCATTGGGAATAGGAATTTCAATATTAACTTCTTTTTCTTTTAAAGACTGACTCATTAAATTCTCATAATTGTTAAGTCTTGCTTTACCTTTAGATTGTCTACCTTTTTGACCTTGTCTAACCCATTCTAATTCTCTTTCTAATGCTTTTTTTCTTTTACTCTCCGTTTTTTCTTCTTGAGCAAGTCTTTTTGATTTTTGTTCAAGCCATGAACTGTAGTTCCCCTTAAATGGTATCCCCTCTCCTCTATCGAGTTCCAAAATCCAACCTGCTACATTATCTAAAAAATATCTATCGTGAGTTACTGCAATTACAGTTCCTTTATAAGATTGAAGATGTTGTTCTAACCAATGGACAGACTCAGCATCTAAGTGATTGGTTGGTTCGTCTAATAATAGAATATCAGGTTGTTGCAATAGTAATCTACATAGCGCAATTCTTCGTCTTTCTCCACCTGATAGATTTTTAACTGATGATTCACCCTCGGGAGTTCTCAAAGCGTCCATAGCCAATTCCAATTTCGAATCTAGGTCCCAAGCATCTAATTGGTCAATTTGTTCTTGAACTTTTCCTTGAAGTTTAATAAGTGCATTCATTTTTTCTGCATCATTAATGATTTCTTCATCCATGAACTGATTATTTATATCATCGTATTTTTTTAATAAATCAACTGTTTCTTGAGCACCTTCTTGAACAATTTCTCTAACAGTTTTAGTTTCATCCAATATGGGCTCTTGTGCTAAGTAACCCACAGTGTAACCTTCAGAAAAAACAACATCTCCTTGAAAATTCTTATCTAAGCCAGATATAATTTTCATAACAGTAGATTTACCAGCACCATTCAATCCAAGTATTCCAATTTTAGCACCATAAAAAAATGACAGATGAATATTTTTTATAATTTGTTTTCCTTCGGGTGTTTGTTTTCCAACTTTATTCATTGAAAAAATTATCTTCTTATCGTCTGACATATTTTTTAATTTGTGAAATTATGAGAATTTATCAATATATAAATCATTAAATTATTAACCAACATGTTCTTTTTAATATTGAATAAAAAATAATTAATAATATATACATGTATAAAATTATTTTAAAAAAAGTAAAGATTAGTTGTCCTGTTATTTAATTAAAATTTTTAATCAAACTTATTTTTTGGTTTTTTGTTAAAGTCTACATTATATATATCCTCTTCATAAGCAGCATTTTCTTTTATAACCTTACAAGGATTACCCACTGAAACAGAATTTGATGGGATATTTTTAGAAACAATTGAACCAGCACCAATTACAACATTATTACCAATTTTTATACCAGGCAACAAGACACTATTTGCACCAATAAAAACGTTATTTCCAATTGTTATTGGTGGTGTTTTAGTATGTTTAGAATGATTTGTGTGTGAATGATTCGCAGAAATAACTTTTGAACCAGCTCCAAAACCAACATTATTTCCAATAATTAATCCATTGTTAGCTTGTATATATACATTAGGATTATCACCTGGATCACATAGAACACCTTTTTTTATTTTATTTGGAGAAATTATCTTTGATGTAAAATGAACTGGCCAATTTGCTTTTGGATTTAATCTTAATAATTTTTGAGGAATCCAAAAATGAAAAAATAATAAATAATATTTCTGGTAACCATATTTTTGGCGATAATACTCTGGATATAAAAAATTAATTAAATGTCCAAAAAATAGAAAATCTATTTTTTCAAATAATGTAGGTTTACTCATGAAGTTGATTTTTTTTAATAGTCTTCAAAAAATAAAAAACCAATGTTAAATATCCGATTCCACCAAGAAAAGATACTATATAAATACTGTATATCAAATCATTTTTTACATAACCGATATATAATGCACTAATATTAACTATCAAAAGATATATGTTAAATAGTAAGCTAATCTGATTTTTATTTAAAACAACAATTATGTTACTTATTGAACTAAATGATGATCTACATAAAATCAAAAATGATAAAATCAGAGTATAGATTCTTAAATTATCCCAGTTTTCTGTTAAAATATATTCTAAAATATAGATGCCAATAGTATTTAATAGTATTAAAAAAATCAAAATTGTGGTTACATTAAAAATAATAATTTTCAACGTCTCATTATATAGTTCTTTTTTAGAACTATCAACTAATCTTGCTGCTCTTTCAAAATATACAGATGATATTGATGATGAGATTATAAATAGTGGCGTAGTCAAAATTTTATAACTAAAAAAATAAATACCTGCTTCTTGAATGCTAAAAAAAGCAAAAATAATTATTGGAATAGATTGTGATGAAAGGTTATTTATAAATCTTGATGGAAGTAAGTATTTTAGAATTGATTTATTGGGTTCAATGTTATTTCTAATATTATAAAAGTCTACTGATTTAAAATGCTTTATATTTTTATAACTAAAGAAAAAAGTTACTAATAATAATGATAATAACGAACTGTAAATCAACCCATTGACTTTAAATTTTGAGTGTAAGATAAATTGTAGAGAGACATTAATTAAAACTAAAAGTATTTTAGCAAAGGAAATAGCTGAAAAATTTTTAAGGGTAGTAAGAAAATATTCATGTGTTTTGTTGTAGCTTAAAAAAATTGCACTTAAAATAACTAGAATAAATATATTTTGATCAATATTTTTTTCTGGAAAATAAATAATTATAGGTAAGAAAATCAGAGCAATTATAAAAGTTGTAAATGGTATTAGTAAGAATAGAAAATTAAACCAATTAGTTCTAATTATTTTATTTTTAGACGTTATAATATAGTTGTCTAGCTGAAATGTATTCAAAATTGAAAATATAGAAGAAAACCCTATGAATATACTAAGAATTCCGTAGGCCTCACTTCCATATATTTTAGCAACAAAAAGAGAACTAACCACTGCAATAATTTGTGCAATTACAGTGCCTTTAAACATTATAAGAATATTCTTATGAAATTTAGATAAGCTTTTTTTGTTAATTCTTAGCTTCAAAAAAATAATTTAGATGAATAATTATTGTTTAAGAGAGATTATTTTAGACTCAAGTATTTTAATCTGATTTTCCGCATCAGCTTTTTTCTTTAATTCAGTTTCGACAACTTTCTGAGGTGCATTTGCCATAAATTTTAAATTATTTATTTTTTTCATTACACTACTTAGAAACCCTTTTCTATTATCAATTTCAATTTGAATTTTATTCAGTTCTGTTTCAACATCAATTTCATCATTAAAAGGTACATAGAACTCATTGTTATTAACAACAAATGAATATGATCCAGAAATTGAGTCATCTATAAATTCAATATTTGACAAATTACAGATTTTAATTAATTGAGAATCAAATGTTTTGGACCAAGAAGTATTTATCTTTACCTTAAGGTCAAGAATAATTTTATTAGAAATATTATTTTGTTTTCTGAGGTTTCTTAACCCAATTACTATTTCTTTGAAATTTCGAAAATCATCTAAAATTAATGAGTCTAAAGAGTCATTTTCTGGCCATTGAGCATTTACTATATAAGTATTATTTCTTGGTTTTAATTGTTGCCAAATCTCCTCAGCAATAAAAGGGGTAAATGGATGAACTAGTTTGAGAATTTTTTCTAAAACCAATACTATAGAATCATAAGTTTTTCTGTCAATTGGTTGAAGGTATGCCGGTTTAATCATTTCAAGAAACCAAGAACAGTAATCATCCCAAATAGTTTTATAAGTAAGCATCAAAGCTTCTGAAATTCTAAATTGATCATAGGAACTGTTAATTTTTA
>Ga0233444_10006081_pt1 | contig 10880 bp, 12 predicted proteins | sample SI_124_October20_6_FD_182792 | JGI IMG/M metagenome (GOLD analysis project Ga0233444, IMG submission 182792) | Seawater microbial communities from Saanich Inlet, British Columbia, Canada - SI_124_October2016_10_MG | ecosystem: Environmental > Aquatic > Marine > Inlet | place: Canada: British...
CGTCTTCAACAGCATCAATAGCTGCAATACCTGTGTCAACTCTTTCAGAGCTGTATTCCCATTTAGTACAAGATAATTTGTAAACAGGTAAAGCACTTTGTTGATAAAAAGGTTGTTCGTGTTCAACAAACTGTATCTCAAAGAATGCTTTTGTTGTAGGGAAATAAACTATGTCACCTTCTTGTGGTCTTTCAGCAACTAGATCACTATTATTAGATATCAAAGTTTCCCATCTCAATTTAGATACAGTAAACTTAATATCATCTCTTAATTCTAAACCAAACTTTTTAATTATCTCTTGCTCACCCATGTATCCATCTGTATTGTCAACATACATTTCTATAATGTACGAGTCATCAAAAGATGAAGCAGGGTCCTCACCGAAGATAGTATCTTTATTTGCTATCTTTCTCGGTAGGTAAAAAACATCTTGACCATATATCTTAAGCTGTTCTATAATTAAATCTTCGTATAGTCTTTGCTCAGATGTAGTGCCAGTGCTGAAATAAACATTAGTTGGCATTTAGTTTTTATCCTTGTTGCATATGTGCAGGCTCTTCATAATTTAATCTTATTTCTTCCTCAAGTTTTTGTTGCTCTGCGATTGCCGTAGAAAATAGTTCAGGTCCGTTAAGTGTCACTCCACCTAACATTGCTGTACCATTAAATTTCGACAGGTTTTGTCCCCATTGTCTTTTAATTAGTGCTGTTGTATATCTCTTTAGATAGATATCGTCATACATATCCACATTGTCATCTGGATTTAGTTTTCTAAAAACTTCCATGATTAGATATTCACCTGCTGTGATATCTCTTGACCAATCCATATCAATGAATAATTTATTTGATAGATGATTAAATCTCATTGGTTTTTCACCAACTAGTATGTGATCTAAAAAATCTAAATGACGCATTGTCATTTCATAGTGTACAATACTTGTAGATGAAAAATCATATAGATCATTTAATCTTAATTGATATCTAACATCAAACATATTTAAATTCGCTCTATCAGATAGAGGAAATACATTTACAACAGAAATTACTGAAGCAGGAACAACAAGAAAATTGGCTCCTTGTTTCCATGCTGTTGTCACACTGCCTTGTGTGATTGATTCAGATGAGTCTGTTGTCATTCTAGTGACATCGGCTTCAGTCACTAAATATTTTAAATACATTCTCTCAACACCATCTGTATGATATTGACAAAAATATTGTACTGCCTCATCTATTCTATCATCTACTTGATCGTCATCAACATTTATATCGATAACAGGTTTACCCAATGCTCTTAAGCAGTATTCTTTTAATGTTGATTTTGTATTTGGTACGGCCATAATTTTTCCTTATAATACTATTTAGTTATCCTAAAGCAACTGCTTGTGCGATTGCAAAGGCCTTAGATGCTTTTGTATTTGCAAGTGTTGTATTAGCATCTATTTGTGTTTGTATATTTCCTGTCACACCATCTACATAATTTAGTTCAGTAGCTGTAGCAGTAATTGCTGTGCCACCTATTGATAGAGTAGTCATGTTTACTTCGTTAAGACCTGTTATATCTTTTGAGCTATCAAGAATAACTGCCTTACTAGCAGAAGCTGTTCCTGCTGTGACACCATCTAAAACTGCAATTTCTGTTCCTGCAATTTCAGCGTCACCAATAATTAATGTACCACCAGTTAAATATAACTTACGCCATGGTCTATCAGAAGAACCTAAATCATATACTCCTGATGTTGTAGGTAATAGATCAGCAGATATTTTGTTTGTATCTAAACCACCACCAACAGTAGAAAGTTGTACAGAAGTTAAATTCTTAAAGTTTAAAAACTCTTTAGTTAATTTATCTAGTGAGTCAATTGATTTCAAAGACTTCATCTTATCTTTGTCTAACTCATTGGCAACTTTCATTTCTGAAATATGCTGAAGTACTTTATCAACCATTTCAGGATCGGCTTCTATATCTTTAGCAGAAGCATTCATTAAACCTTGAACAGCTAGAGAACCTGCCTGTCCATATTTTTCTTCTACTAATTTTTGTGCTTCTAAAGTCTTAGCGTCAATCTCAACTTTTGGTTTCTCTAAACCAGAGTCGATTAATAATTTTTGTTTTCTTTCTTCTTCTAGTTTTTCTTGATTAACTTTTTCTTGTTCAATCTTTTCTTCTATGATCTTTTTCTCAAATAATTCAGATAAAACATTTAATCTTGCTTTTGCTCTTTTCTGTTTTTCTTCTTCTGATAATACATTAAAAGATGTTTCAGAAATGGCTTCAGTATTTTCTACTTCGATTTGTTTTTCTGTTTTAGGTTGATTAATTAAACCACCAAACATTTCTTCTAAAGCAGAAATCTTAGCGTCTTCTTCTTTTATCTTCTTATCTAAATCTTCTTTTTCAAACTCTACATTATTAAGAAAGGTCTTTAATCCTTTTTCAAGGTGCCATTCACTTATTTGTTTTTCAGGATCGATAGATAGTTGTTCTGGTTTCTCTAACTCTCCTGCTAATCTTGCCTCTTGTAGTTGAGTTATCTGTTGTTCAATATCTACATCAATCTCTAAATCGCCACCTACCTGTTCAAGTTTTACTTTCTCTTGTAAACCTGGCCAGTTGCTATTGATGTATCGTTTAGTTGACATAACTATCTAGTCACGCTTGGTGTGACTGTTGCTCTTCCTTCGATTCTTCTAGTGATGATACCACTTGAATCAGTTTGAGTTAAATCCCAAACATATCTGCCTTCAGAAAGACCTGAAGTCACCGTGTCTGTTAATGTTATTGAACAAGTACCTGCTGTTGCACTTACGAGAGCAGTTGTGAAAGAAGTAGCACTAGAAGATAAATGAGTCTTCCTTAACTTACTTGTGATTGTACTTCCTGTTAAATCTACAACTGTTCCTGTTGAGTCTTTGACTGTCAAAGTTTCTGTGTAATCAGCGTCTTGGTCAATAGTGATATTCTGTATTGTTGCCATTAGTCAAATTCCTATATATTAAATCTTTCTTATATTTATAATATATTTAAAACGCCCAACTGACAAACGAATATCTAGTGCCTTTTGTACATTCTGTCACTTCGTGAGGATACATGAAATTAGAAGGAAACATCAATATATCTCCTGTCTTTAGTTTAATTGTCGTATCTCTACAATTAAATTCTGAGCCTTCGTAATCTTCATTTAAATTACCTACAATAGATATAAGAGGAACACCCTTTAGTTTACCATCAAAAATATCGTGTATATGATCGTAATGTTTTCTCATCATTGTGCCAACTTTGTACTTATTAAAACGAATATTAGAATATTTACTTATCCAAGTTGATCCTGTTTTGTCACCTTGCCAAGAACATAATCTTTGATATTCATCTAATGCTTTTACAATTGAATAATTAAGTTTATCTTGTTGACTTTTTGTAGATGGCATTACATCTAATTCTTTTTTAGATTCAGATGTATTTGTTTTATTAGTGTAATTATTCCATTGATGTTTTACCCATTGTCGAGTATTACAATCATCAATAATTTCTTTACAAATATCTTTTGATATAGTATTCACAACTATAATATAGTCTTCGATTTTCATTAAAGTTTAGGTACACCTAATTTAGGTCTTCCATCAAATAAATTACTAGTTGCATAAGGTCCGTTTACATGATTATAATGAAGAAATACTTGACCACAACTATCACCCTCAAAAGGTTCTCTCCAGTGTTCTAATTCACACCCACTATAAACTAACATATCTCCTACTTCTAAATCTACTCTTGTGCCTGCTGGTGCATTTGGTTTAATAATTTTTTTGTATTCATCAATAACTGATTTTGTTCCTGTGCCATCAATAAATATAGGCCATGGGTCACCACCTAAATGTACCGTGGTTGATATCTCGCAACTAGGTCTATCGCTATGTCTTCTTAACTCGTCACCTTTTTTATATGCCCTTGCATAAGAATATGTTGGCACTAATTGTAATCCTGTTTCTTTTTGCATTTTTGGTAATACTTTCATCATTAAAGTTTCCATTACAAAATCAGCATAACAAGAATAAGTATTAGGTATTTGTGTGTCTGCCCAACTGCCTAATATAGCAGATTGTGAATTTATATTATTTTCATACATATATCTAACAGCATCCTTTTTAAGTAAGAAATAATTATATATGAAATTTGCTAACTCATATGATACTGCGTTTTTGATTACTTGATATTTTTTTGTTTCAAATGTCATACAAACATTCCTTTCTGTAAAAAATTAAATGATACAGATATTCTGATATCATTAGATTCATTTGGGTCAACACAATGCATTAACCAAGCTGGAAACATAATACATCTTCCAGCGATTGGTTCGTAATGTGTTTCTCTAAATAATCTTGCAGGTTTTTCTCCATCTTTTTGTCTGGGTCTAGACATACAAGCAACTGATCTTGGATCATCTATTTTTAAATGACCTGAATTTTTAGGAGCTTTAATATAATATACACCTGACCATAAAGAGTTAGGGTGTTGATGAGCACGATTACTTCCGCCTGGTGGATTTATATTTGCCCACATATTGCCTAATACTGGTTCACTTTCATAGTATTCTTGTTCATAAACAGTTTTCTGACAATCATATAACATATTAACTAATTTTTTAAATTCAGGTCTTTCATGCATATTGGTCGTTGAATGCCAACCTTGAACATTAGTTCTAACAATACCTTTATCCTGTTTAGACCAAGCAACAATATCTCTTTCAAGTTCTTGATTGAGTGTTGGGTGTTTTATATCTGCAATATAAACAGGTGTTGGGAATAATAAATCTCTATGCATTATTTAAAAGGTGTGCCTCCAAACCACATGACTAAAGATTTTCTGTTTCCTCTTATAACTGGTGTGACCCTATGTCTGATAAACGAAGCAAAAAATATAGCATGACCTTGTTTAAGTTTTGCGGCTTTACCTTCTTTCATTAATTCTAAATCACCACCCTCAAATTCATTTTCAGGTGATAATAAACAAGTCATAGATATTTTTCTAACAACAGGTTCGTGTTCAAAATTAACATTATTATCAGTATGCCAATCGTAGAATCCACCCTTTGGATATTCTGTATATTGTGCCATTTCAGTTATAGTCATTCCATCAAAACCAAAATGATTACCATTTGTAGTTTTCATAATCTTTTCTATATCTTTATACATATCTGTCATTTTCTTAAAAGGTATCCAACTAATATGTGATGTTCTTGTTTCAGTATCTATGTGTCCTTCTCTAGTACCTTTATCGCTTCCAACACCAGCATTTTGTTTAGGTTCAGTTCTTCCTGCATTAATGATCATCTGACATTGTTTAGGTGTAAAGATCGGTTGAGTTGTTTCAACCATATAAGATTTCCATTTAGGTTCAGTTATCATATAGCTCCTCTATTTTTAATTGGGTCAAAATCTACATCACAGTTTGCAGCTAATGTTCTTCGTGTTTCATCGGTGCCATTAAAAGGATAAACACAATGCCTCATGTCATAAGGAAACACATAGAAATCTCTAAGGTCCATAGGTGGTTGATAATCTATCTTTGCAAATTGACCATTGGCTGCACCTAGTATTTGTAGTCTTCCGTTTTGTGGTACTTGATCTGCTGAATATTCTCTACCAAATGTAGATGGTAGTTTTAAAATCATTACAGAAGACAATCCTGTAAATAACATTCCTCTATGAATATGTGCAGGATTATATTCATGTTGTTTCATTTCATTCACCCATATAGAATTTAAATGAGTATCATAATCTCTTATTTTATTAAAAGCTAAATAGTGTTGAAATATAGATATAAACCAATCTGTCACATTTCTTGGCAACAGATTATGATTTTTCATCTTTGATTGATCTTTACCATGATAGAACAATGAATGCTCGTTCTCTATCTTACCTACTAATTGACCATTAGCTTTGTTAAGATTGTGATAATTTTGTTCGTAAATTTGATTAATCGCTGTAAAAATATCTAAAGGTACTTGATACTTTAAAACAGACTGACCTAAAAATACGAAATCAAATTTAAGGTTTTGGTTGTCCATGTTGAGTAATCTGTTCTTTTTTTTCAGTTTTATTTTCTAATTCACCAGATTTTTTAATTCTTTCAAGAGATGATAATTGACCTACTATGTTAAACACTTCAGCCTCAGGAGTATTTTGAGTTAGATTTTTTGCCTTACCTTGATACATTAAACGATAAGATTCTAATTGATGTTCATTAACATCTTTATCATTAAATGATCCATCATTAAATTCTAATTTTAATTTAGACCACATCTTGATTTCTCTCATTCTATGTTTAGCAGTTTTTTCCATAGACGCTTTACCAAAACGAGCTTCATCTAAATCAATTTCGTATTTAGTTAATTTGTATTCATCTGTTTCAGTAGATATTTTTTTCTCTAGGTATTTAATCTTCGCTTCACTTCTTCGATAGTCAAACGATAATGCCATTAGATTATCTAAATAACTTGATTGTTCTCTCACACATTGCCAATATTTGGCACCTTTAGTTGGATAACGATTGTCTTGTAATACAGAAAATCTTGCTTCTGTTTCTGTTCGAAACATTTGTTTTTTAGTCCAAGTATCTCGCAACTCTTCCGTCATTGCTTTGAAATCAGAAACTTCTTCTGTGCTTAATAGGTTGTTTAGATTGGGGATTTCGTTTTCTACAAGACTCTTAATGTCTTTTTTTATTATATCGTCACTCATTCATTTCTCCTTATTATATATCTATGATGTTACTATTATTTATAAGACTTTTATATGTCTATTTAAAATTATTATGATACTGTAAATGAAACTGTTGTAGTTACAGGTTGGTTCCATTCTTCTGTTGTGGTAATTCCTACATTAGGTGGTTCTCCACCTGTTTTTAAACCAGCAGCAGATGAAGTTCCAAGTCCGGATCTATTACTAGCGGAACTAGAACTATTAGCGCCCTCACTCCAAGCAGTTCCATTCCATAATTCTGTATTATTTTCTGATGCTTTTACTGCGTTATTGTAAACTCCAAAAGCTGCTCCACCTCCAGCAGTACTTTGATCTGCAACTTCTGTCCATGATGTACCATTCCAAGTTTCACAAACTGAAACAGTTGTAGTTGTATAACCACCCATGGCAAAACCATTCGAGCTAGTTCCAACACCTGAATTTGATCTTCTTGCAGTATTTAAATCATTCACTTCTGTCCAACCTGATCCATTCCATAATTCTGTAATTGCAACTCCAGTACTACCTCCTGGCGTTATTCCTCCATATGCTATTCCTCCTGAATTAGATTCAATAGATCCTGTAAAATAACCTCTTGCTGTATTTAAATTAGCTACTTCTGTCCAAGATGTGCCATTCCATGATTCTGTGTTAGCAGTAATACCACCATGACCTCCACCAAGTAATGCAGAAGTTTGAGTTCCGCCCATTGCTGCAGCGTTTCTTGCAGAATTCACATCATTAAGTTCAGTCCAAGCTGATCCATTATAAGCTTCTGTATTAGCTTTTTGTCCAGGTGAAGGACCTGCTTCTTGAAGTCTACTAGCTACTAGTCCTGCTGTTTGAGTTCCAGCTCCATTTTGAGTTCCAAAAATCCCACCAGTGTTTAAAGCAGCACCACTAGCCCATGCACCTACAGGATTTGATTTAAATCCTTTTAGTGTGCCAGAGTTATACCATACTTGTCCATTGACTGGATTTGCTGGGTCATCATCTCTAACCTCTACTTTAGTTCCGTGTATATCTTTATATGTTGTCATATTTAATCTGTATCCGCTGTTTTAACAGCTAAAACAGGATCACTCCATTCTTCACTTGCTGTTGTATTACCTCCAGGTGCTTCTCCTGAAAAAGCTAATCCAGCTGCAGTTGTGCCTGCTCCACCTAATTCTGCTCTAGCTGTGTTTAAATTATTTACTTCTGTCCATGCAGTTCCATTCCAAGACTCTGTGTTTGCTGTTTTACCTGGATTTCCACCTACACATAAAGCAGCTGTAAGACTTGCTCCTACTGATGCACCTTTAGTTCTTACTGCATTTAAATTACCTACTTCGGTCCACGCAGTTCCATTCCATGTTTCTGTATTATTAAAAGTTCCACCTGGACTTTGTCCACCAAAAACAACTGCTGCTGTGTTGCTTGCCCCAACTCCCATAATTTCCCACCTTGCTAAATTTAAATCACCAACCTCTGTCCATGATGTACCGTTCCATGATTCATTTGCTGCTGATGCACTTCCGCTAGCATTTCCACCAGTTCCTAATGCAGATGTTGAAGTACCTGCTCCTGCAAGTGTACCCCTAGCAGTATTCATATCATTAACTTCAGAAAAACTTGTTCCATCCCAAAGTTCCGTAATTGCAACATAAGAATCAGAATATCCTGTAAATACTATGGCTGCTGTGTTATCTGCTCCAGCAAATGAGGCAGCGTGTCTTCCAGTATTTAAATTATTTACCTCTGTCCAACTTGTTCCATTATACGATTCATTAGCAGCAGTGCTTCCTGGATTTCCACCAGCCATTAATGCAGAAGTTTGAGTTCCGCCACCAGCAGGTAATTGTCTAGCAGCATTTACTGCATTACCTGTAGCCCAAGCTCCTGCACCAGTAGCTTGAAACTGTAATACATTATTAGTCTTGTCGAACCACACCTGTCCTAAAATTAAGTTATCAGGATCAGTCGTGTAGTCACGAATACTAATGCCATGTATGGTTTTATAGTCACTCATTTAATTTTTTATTCCTCTAATGTTATGTCTTCTGGTTTAGCGCCTATTCTTGCAATCTTCTCGTCAGACGATTCGCCTTCAACATTATCGTTATCCCATGCTGTTTGAGTAGCATCTACTGCTGCTGTGACAATAGTTTGAGCCTCGTCTTTTGTTTTTACAGCACCAGCAACTTTAGCAATCCAAAGATTACCATGTTTGTTATATGCAGGTACTTGCCAAACATCACCAGGGAAACCTTTAAAAGTTATTCTACTAGATTCTTCGTGATCTATAAAACCTTTTCCCCAATTTTCTGCGACACAATATTGATATGTTTTTGCCATTTTTTTCTCCTTATTATTAATCTGTTAATACATTATTTAGTACAGAAGATCCACTCCATTCTTCTGTTGCTTGAGTATTTCCTCCAGGAATAGATCCTCCATAAGCAAGAGCGGCAGTATAAGATCCTGCTGAACCGTGAGCAAATCTAGCAGTATTTAAATCTCCAACTTCTGACCAACTTGCACCATTCCAGTCTTCTGTAAAAGCTCTATAAGTAGAACCACTTAAACCACCAAATGCTATAGCGTTTAAGGTACTTGTTCCTGCGCCTGCCATTTGCAGTCTTGCTGTATTTAAATCTCCAACCTCGGTCCATGCTGAACCATTCCATAATTCTGTTAAAGCAACACCAGCAGGTTCAGGAGATCCTCCAAAAACTAATCCGTCTGTACTAGTGCCTGCACTATTTAAAGCATATCTACCTGAATTTAAATTTGCAACTTCTGTCCAACTAGAACCATCCCATATTTCACAATTAGCATTTGTTGGAGTAGGTGTTCCTCCTACTGCTAATCCTGCTGTTGCTGTACCAGTTCCGGTTCCAGTGCTTTTAGTTGTATTCATATCTCCAACTTCAGTCCATGATGAACCATTCCAAGATTCATTAGTTTTTAAAGCTGCACTTCCAGTATTACCTCCAACAACTAAGGTTGCCGTATTAGTTCCTATTGAAACTGCACTATATTTTGCTACATTTAAATCTGCGATTTCTGTCCAAGATGATCCATTATATTCTTCTACAGCTGCTATTGCAGGAGATCCTCCTCCTGTAGCAAGAGCGGCATCCTGAGTACCTTGTGTTCCATTTCCTCTATTAGCTGCTGATGCTGCTGCTGTATTAATATTAGCACCGGTTGCCCATGCCCCAATGTCTGCACCTGGTCCTGTCCATTCTTCTGTTGAAGCTGTTGGTGATCTTCCACTTCCACCAGAAATTATAGCCGATGTAGATGATCCAGCAGATCCTACACTATTTCCATTATCTGACATATCTGATGTTTCTGTCCATGAAGTTCCATCCCATAATTCTGTAAGTGCTGAGTTTGATCCAGTATATCCATTAGCAGCTAAAGCTGATGTCTGAATTCCTACTCCTCCCAATGCTCTTCTTGCAGTAGTTAAATTATTAACTTCTGTCCATGATGTACCATTCCAAGTTTCAGTACTTGCATGATAGGTACCACCATTATTACCACCAAAAGCTAAAGAGGAAGTATTACTAGCGCCTGCACCTGCAAGATTAGTTCTTGCTGAGTTTAAATTATTTAATTCTGTCCAACTTGTACCATTATATGATTCTGTATCTCCAACCTGTGCAGGACCTTTATCTCCACCATATCCTAAAGCTGAAGTTGTAATTCCATTTCCTGCTAAACCCATTCTTCCAGTGTTTAAATCATTGACTTCAGTCCAACTTGTACCATTCCATAATTCTGTATTTCCATAATAAGTATCTGGTGGTGCATCCCTATAACCGCCAAATCCAAGTGCTGCTGTAGAAGTTCCAGCAGCTGCAAGATTATCTCTACCTTGATTTAGCTCGTTTAATTCACTAAATGAAGCACCATTATATAATTCTGTTTGTGCTAGAGGTCCATCATTTCCACCAAACATTAAAGCTGCTGATTCATTAGCACCAGTTCCTGCTAACAGCCCTCTACCTGTATTTAAAAAACCACCAGTACGCCAAGCACCAGCAGAGGTTACATTTGGGTTACGATAAATGAAATTTAAATTTGTGCTGTCGTAAAATAACTCACCAGTCTTTGCACTAGTCATAACTCCGGCATTGTTTCGAACCGCAGTT
>Ga0233444_10006085_pt1 | contig 10877 bp, 14 predicted proteins | sample SI_124_October20_6_FD_182792 | JGI IMG/M metagenome (GOLD analysis project Ga0233444, IMG submission 182792) | Seawater microbial communities from Saanich Inlet, British Columbia, Canada - SI_124_October2016_10_MG | ecosystem: Environmental > Aquatic > Marine > Inlet | place: Canada: British...
GTAGGAACCTTATCAGTATGTGTATTTAGTTTTGTGCTTTCATACTTAGTTTTCAAAGCCTTAAAAGCAACAGTAGGTTTGAGAATAAGTAAAGCAGCAGAGAAACAAGGTACAGATAAATCTGAAATAGGTGTAACAGCTTATTCAATCAGAGATTAGAACTTATTTCCCTCAATAAGTTTAATACAAAAAAGGCCCGATCACTCGGGCCTTTTTATTTTTTAAACTTCATTTTCATCCCAGGTCTTTTTCCAATCTGCGTTAGGAGATAAACCAAAAATAGAATTAACATTTGTTAAGTGAATAGCTAAAGATGGAATTGGAGAAATACATAATTCTTTTTCATAAATTTCATGCATTGGTTTCTCAAATGGAGCATGTTCTTTTTCACAAATACTAATGTATTTATTCCAATATTTTTCAATCATTAATCTACTAGTTAAAAAGGTACATAAAGTTTCATTGACTTTTCTCCAGTGATATTTGTGTCCTAAAAAAATTTGAGTTATGTCAGCTTTAGCATACAGATAAGGATAATCAGTTGGACATAGAACGATCTCTTTATTAAGTTGTGATGTAATCCTTTCGTAAGTAAAAATCATTTCATTTATAGAGTTTTTATTATGGATATAATCATCCTCGACAAAATAAATTAAATCTTCAGATTTTTTAGCCTCGAGCAGTGACTGGTGAATATTAGCCATATTGGACATTTGATTAAAAGTAACTTTATCACCTCTTTCATTTATTGGATTAATTTTTTTTTTGAATTTTTCCACATCTAAATTAATTAAATTATATTTTGTGTTAAAATTTTTAAAAATATTATGAATTCTTGTTAAACATTGTTCAGATGAATTATGATCTATGACTTTAAAATTTATATTAATTTTTTGTAATTGAGAGCTAAGTTTGACTGAATTTAATAAAGAATGTATCGTTCTCAAAGTATATTCGATTTTATCTTTTTCAAATAATCTTGTTTTATTTTGAGTTAACATCGTTACACTAGCACAAGTTCTTATAATTATATCTAGAGCTTTTACTTTCCTTGTAATTTTTATTTCTCCCAATGGTAGGTTTATAGAATTAAGTCCTAGTTCACTTAACTCATCAGTAATTTTTTTATTTAACGTTGGAATTTCAAATTTATTTTGATCAATAATCTCGTAACCAAGTTTTCGACAAAGTTTTATAAAAACTTTTTTAATAATTCCTGTTTTTTTTGTATTCTTTATATTTATCACTATGGTAAAATATATATATTAGTTTAGTAATTACATCTATGAGTATTAAATCATCACAAACATTAGTAGAAGAGGCTTTAAAAAATATTAAAACTCTAAAGTCAAACGATGTTAAAGATTTAGTTGAAAAAAAAGAGATCACTTTAATAGACGTTAGAGATATTAGAGAAATATGGAAAGAAGGAACCATAGAAAACTCAAAACATATACCTAGAGGAATGTTAGAATTTTGGTTAGACCCTGAAAGCTCTTATTACAAAACTAATAAAATTAAAGACATTAAAAAAATGGTTTTATTCTGTGCTTTAGGATGGCGTTCTGCTTTAGCAACAAAATCACTAGTAGATATGGGTTTCGAAAACGTTGCACATGTTGATGGCGGTTTTGATGCTTTAAAAAAAAATGGATTTAAAATAATTAAAAAGGAAAAAAAATAGTTTACTTACTAGCTTCTTTTAAGGCAAATTCTATTCTATCTTGACCCCAAAAAATTTTGTTATTTGAAACAAAAGTTGGAGCACCAAAAATACCTTTTTCATATGCTTCACTGGTTTTTTTTCTTAAAGAATCTTTTATTAAAGATGATGTCGATCTTAAAGCAAAAGTTTTTGGATTTACATTTAAATTTTTAAGAACTTTTTGCACAATTATATCATCGTTTACATTTAGCCCATCTTGCCAAATAATATTAAAAATATTGTTTATATAATAATTTTTTATATTATCTTCTTCAGCCACTAGTACACCGCGCATTAAATTTAAACTTCTTATTGGGAAGTAAGAATTAAATTTAAACTTAACATTGTTTCTTTCAGCAATTAATTTACAGTCTCTAATCATATGTTTTGCTTTTGCGGGAATAAATGCAGGTGCCTTAATTCCATGTAAATTATGAAGTCCACCCAATAGTATAGGTTTATATCTTATTTTTATGTTTAATTTATTTTCAATTTTTCTTACTTCTTTGTGAGCAAGAAACGAGTATGGACTGACAAAATCAAAGTAAAAATCAAATGGTTTAATCATTAAAGCTAATTTTTTTAGCAAAGAAAATTCTCATAAACCAATAAAGACATAATCCAATTGGGCCAGTAAAATAAGTTAAAATCAAAGATGGAATAAGCACTATTTTGGGAATCAAGTATTTTCTTGCGTCTCTTGTAATCCAAGCACCCAAGAACAAACTTATAGCTAAAAAATGTAGCCAAAAAACTAGAAGCAGAGCTTCATCAGCAAACATGGAATATAATCCATCTAACCCACTGTAAAGTTCGAAACTTTCCAAGATATTTCCATTAATATAAATATTATAAGATAGATAAGCATAACCAGTTGCTAAAAGCAGTGGCACGATTATGGACTGAACAAAGAAATTTGTAAATTTATGATTAGGAAGAACTATTAATAAGAACCAAAAAGGAATAACTCCCCAGTTAGCGATCAAATAAATGTTTTCATAAGTTAATAAAATCAATAAATTATTTATCATTAAAAATAATATAGTATATTAACTTAATGAATCCCACAGCTAATAAAAGTGATTTTGAAGATCTAACTACTAATCTAAGAGACTTAGCGTATTCTTATTTGGAAAGATATAGTCCGTCGAAACAACAATTAAAAGTACATTTGTTAAAAAAATATTTAACAAAAATAAAAGGAACACAATCTAAAAAGGAAGTTACGGCAATAATTGATGAAATTATTTCAGGTCTTGAAAAAAATAAAATTTTAGATGACGAACTATATTCGGACTCTAAAGCTAGAATGTTTTTGAGAAGAGGCTATTCTTTAAATAAAATTAATCAGTCATTGAGAAACAAGGGAATAGAAAATAAATACATTAAACAAAGTATTGATAAAATTAAAGAAGATGAAATAGAGCCAGACTTTGTTTCAGCATTAAAACTTTGCAAAAGAAGAAGAATAGGGCCATTAAGACCAGAAGCTAATCGTGAATTATTTTACAAAAAAGATATGGGTATATTAGCAAGAGGTGGATTTAGTTTTGAATTGTCAAAAAGAGTTTTAGATTTAGAAACAGATGAGTTCCATAAATTAATCAAGATTATTTGATTTTCTCTTTTCTTCCTCTTCAACTAAAATATCCAACTTTCTTCTTAGAGCATTTCTCACTAAAATAAAAAATAAAACACCAAGAAATGTTACTGATAAAATGATAATTAATATTGTTTTAATCATTTAATTTTTCAGCACGTTTAATAAGTAAACTTGGATTTTTATAATCTTCTTTTCCATATAAAAAAGGTTTTTCATCAAGTGTTTTTATAATAGCTCCAGCATTTTGCGCAACAGCATGTCCCGCTGCATAATCCCACTCATTAGCTCTTTCACGGGCAGCATAAATATCATATTCACCAGTCGCGATAACACAAAATTTGTAAGAACTCGCCATCTGAACAATTAAATTTACATTAAATTCTTTTAATTTATTTAAAATTATATCTGAGGGTTTTAAAGCACTGGATAAAGCAACTATTTGACCTTTCGGTTGTTTTTTTTGACAATTAATTTTTTTAGTTTTTCCAGACTCAATTAAATAACTTTCACCAGGTGCAAAAGAATAAAATAATCTATTTTTCTTAGGTACACCAACAACTCCTAAGACTGGAACTGTATCAATAACTAAAGCTGCGTTTAAAGTGTATTCATCTCTACCCGCAATATATTCTTTAGTTCCATCAATTGGATCAATTAACCAAAATATTTTAGCAGTATTTTTTATTTTTAAATTTACAGTTTCTTCAGAAACTATAGGAATGTTAGGTGTAAGTTCATTTATTTTTTTTGTAATTAATTCATTTGCTCTTAAATCTCCATTGCTTACAGGTGACTTGTCCTCTTTAATTTCAATTTTAAGTCCTTTTTTATAAAGATTAATGGTCTCTTGACCTGCAATATTAAATGTACCAATTAAATTCTCTGCTATTTTTTTTAATTCGTCTCTAGTCATTTGTTTTTTCTAGTGATACGTTCTCTACATTAATCACTCTTTTTCCAAAGTTTTCAAAATTAACCGTTACTTTACTACCAATTATTGATTGAACTTGTCCTATACCCCAGTCTTTATTCGCAGGATTAATAACATAATCACCTGGTTCAAAATCAATTAGCATCATGGAAAATTATTAATAATTAGATTATACACTTAAATAATGAATTCTCTAGGAATTAATAAACCTAAAAAAGAAACAAAAGTAGTCGTTGCAATGTCTGGTGGCGTCGACTCATCTGTTGTTGCGGCCTTGATGAAAGAAGAAGGCTACGATGTTACCGGTATTACTTTAAAGTTATATGATGATACAAAACGGTCAAATGAAGGAAGACAATGTTGTGCTGGTCAAGATATTCTAGATGCCAAAAGAGTTTCAGAAAATATTAATATTAATCACAAAATTTTATTTTATCAGAAGAAATTTAAATCAGAGGTAATAGACTCATTTATTGATAGTTATGCAGCGGGTGAAACTCCAATACCTTGTGTACAATGTAATCAGACTGTTAAATTTAGAGATTTATTTAAGTATGCAAAAGATTTAAAAGCTGATGCTTTAATAACCGGACATTACGTTGCTAGAGTACAAACGAATGGACATGCTAAAATGTATAGAGCAAAAGATCAAAACAGGGATCAAAGTTATTTTTTATTTGGCACAACTCAAGAACAGTTAGATTATTTAAGATTTCCGCTAGGAAAAATTGATAAGTCAGAAACAAGATCTATTGCAAAAAAATTAGATTTAAATGTTGCTCAAAAGCCAGATAGCCAAGATATTTGCTTTGTGCCTAACGGTGACTACGCATCTGTTATAAAAAAATTTAGACCAGAGTCTTTTAAACCGGGAAAAATCCTCAATATACAAGGGAGTCAAATTGGTGAACATGAAGGAATAATTAATTATACTATTGGTCAAAGAAAAGGGATTAAAATTTCAAGCAATAATCCTTTATACGTTATCAACATAGACGCAGACAATAATACTATTATTGTTGGTGACAAAAAATGTTTGGAAGTCAAAGAAATTAAATTAAAAAAATTAAATATTTTAGGATTAAAAAAAGAATTTAATAATATTATAAATATAAAAGTAAGATCCACTGGTAGACTTTTAAAAGCAAAAATAAATTTATTAGAAAATTCTGCTAATGTAGAAATTCTAGATAAAGAAACAGGAATTTCACCAGGACAAGCATGTGTATTTTATTCTAAAGACGATGTTGGGGATAAAGTTCTTGGAGGGGGCTGGATACATAAGACTATTAATAAAAATTTATCCCCATAACTCACAGTATAATTTAACCTGCCTTATTGTAGCGTAAAAGGTGATACACTTTTTTTTCTTTTATGATTTAATTAAATTAATTAAGAGGCAACTCTTAACTGGCCATTTAGGGAAAAACCGAGAGGTTCAAGCTTAAAGGGCAGAAAGGTGAACCTAGTAGCGCTAGAATAGTTCATCGGGAAGGCTTGGCGGTAGCGCCTACAACGACGAGCCAAAACTGCTAAATTTCTGGGCGAAAGCCTAGAAATTTATGTGGTTCTCTTCCAAAAAAATCTAGAAAATAAATAAAATAAAATTACTCCAACAAAATAATTCCACTCTAATGCGTGTTTGAAATGTGTGTTATCTTTATTTAATAAAATTGGCAAGCTTAAAATAGCCACTATCGCTAAAATTAAAACTAGCACAACTTTAAAAATAAGTATTTTTTTATTAATTAAATTAGCAAGTAAATTTTTTATTTTTAAAAAATGATAAACTAAAATTCCTTGAGCTACTATCTCAAAAATAATAAACAAAAGAAGGACCACTCTTCTCAAAAGTTTATAGATTTGAATATCAAATTTAATACCCAGAAAAATTGAATGGATTGCCAGGAATACAGCTGACAGTATTCCGAATGTTTTAAATTTATAGCTAATATTTGTAGATTTATATTTATTAATTAATTCATTGTTATTTTTCCAATAATAATAAAGTAAAACAGATGTTAAAATCATAGCTGGTTTAAAAATTAAATATTGAGGATAAGTTCTCGAAGCTCGACTAATTGATAAACTACCATCCAAGTACGGTATAGAAAATCCAGATCTACCAATCATATCTACTATAAATATTGTATTTTCAAAAAGCAGATAATTTTGAGAAATAATTAAGCAGAGATTAATTGCAATAAATGGAATAAAAAATATCCATAAACTCAACTTTCTTATTTGAGTTATTTCATTCATAAAAATTGTTTTGATTATTTTTTCTTATTTCTTTTTCTTGCTCTTCTTTTTTTTGAGCCAATTTTTCTTCTGCCACGGTGTTTTTTGGGATAACCCATATTTTTGCCTCCTTTTTTATATCTTATTATGCAAATAGTTAATAAAGTTCAATTATACTTATTTTATGAAAAAGTCCATAAGCACGTTCTTAAAACATACAGCACAAGACAAAGTGAATAGATCAGCCAATCCGGCTGTAGTAAGAGCCTCTACAATTTTTTTTAAAAGTATGCAGGAACTTTTAAAACATAAAGATCCAGCAAAAAATAAAAGAGTTGATTATTATGATTATGGTAGAGCAGGCACACAGACTACTACTCAACTACAAAATATGATTGTAGAGCTAGAAAAAGCTCACCATGTCTTTTTAACGCCATCGGGTTTTGCATCAGTAGCATTATCTATAATGAGTATTTGTAGGCCTGGAGATGAAATCCTAGTCACCGATAGCGTTTATTTTCCAACAAGAATGATAACTTCGAAACTTTTAAAAGAATTTGATGTAAAGACGCAATTTTACAATCCAGATAGTTTTCAAGACTTAAAAAACAAAGTTACGAAAAAAACTAAAATGATTTTTGTTGAAAATCCCGGCAGCAATACTTTTGAATTTCAAGATCTATCAGCAATAGTTAAACTTGCAAAAAGAAATAATATTATTACAGCTTTAGATAATACTTGGGGGACTCCATTATTTTTAAGACCTTTAGAGATTGGTTTTGATATGTCAATTTCATCAGCAACTAAATATTTTTCAGGTCACTCAGATGTATTGGTTGGTACTCTTGCTGTTAATAAAAAAGTTTTCTCAAAAGTAAATTTTTATAACCGGGTTTCCGGATATAGGACTTCTCCAGACGATGCTTATTTAGTAATAAGAGGATTAAGAACTTTAGATGTAAGACTTCAGAGACACGAAAAGAATACCCGAGAAGTAATAAAATTTTTATCTAAACAAAAAAAAATTGTAGAAATTTTGTATCCTCATAAAAAGGGAACAAAAAATTTTAAAAATTGGAAAAAATATTACAAGGGAGCAACTGGTTTATTAGGTATAGTGGTAAAAGCGAAAAGAAAAAATTCAGTTTTTACATTTGTAAATAAATTGGAATTATTTGGAATTGGTTATAGCTGGGGAGGTTTTGAAAGTTTAGCTGTTTATCAAGATATTCAAAGAGAATTTAAAAAATATAATAATAAAGATCTCCATATTATTAGACTCCACATCGGCTTAGAAGATCCTAAAGACTTAATCAAAGATTTAAAAAAAAGTTTAAAATATATAAAATAATTTTTCATGCTTAAAAATAAAATAAAGTATTTTGAAAATTTTGTTTTAAATTATTCGCCATTCACTTGGGAGATAAAAGATTATGATGATAGACCTCTCTTTAAAGATAAACATAGTTTTTTACTTAGCTACAGAAGATTTTTTAAAGTTTTTTCTTATATTGTAGATTTAAAAGAAAAATTAAGCACAAAAGTAAAAATACTTGATGTAGGATCATACCCGGGTAATATGATCAAACTCTCTAGTAAATTATTTGAAAAACAACTAGCAGAATACACTGCAATTGGCCTGAGCTTTGATAAAGAATTTGTTGAAGGCGTAAGAAAATATAATGCTAAATGTATAAATTCAGAAATCGACCCAGCTTTCCCATTTTCTAAACAAGTGAGTGATTGGGGTATAAGCAACTATGATTTGGCATATTTATTGGATACGATTGAACATCTTGTAGAACCAAACTTTTGTTTAGATCAAATAAATATATCTTTAAAAAAAAACGGATATTTAATCATTACAACAGATAATATTACTAATTTTTTATATATTCAAGATATGTTAAGAAAAGGAAAAAGTCCTAATGTACCATTTGTTTTATCATCGAAAGTTTATACTGGTGACTGGAGACCACACAATAGAGAGTATAGTAAAGAAGAATTATATTATTTATTAGAGTACAGTGGATTTGAAATAATTAAACATGAATTTTTTGACAGAAAACAAGCAGAATTTAAAATTAATACAAAAAAAAATAGAATTATTGACCATAAAATTAAATGGGGATTAAAACACGGAGTCTTTTTAGCAGCAAAATATTTAGCTTATTGTATACCTCATTTAAGAAACCATCATATTTTGTTGGCAAAAAAAGTAAAAGAAATTAATGAAATAGGTGAGATCAGAAAAAAAACAAATTCTGTTGAGGAATGGCTTAAAATTAGAAAACTAAGAGGAAATATCTGATTGATAAAATTTATTCCCAATAAAATTGCATTAATAACAATGCTAGCTGCTTGTGCAGTTATTTTAGTTTCGATGGGGTTAAGACAAACATTTGGATTATTTTTTAATGCTTTTGAAGAGGGATTAAATTGTACAAGAACTGAGTTTGGATTAGCAATTGGAATTCAGATGTTATTTTGGGGTTTATTTGCTCCTATTTTTGGTTTAGTAGCAGATAAATTTGGAGGCAGTAAAACACTAATCATTGGTTTCATTATATTTGGTTTAGGAATTTATATGCTTTATTCCGGACCAAATACTGGAATATACTTTCAGATAAGTCTTGGGGTTTTAGTTGGGACAGCTTTAGGAGCCACTGCTATGAGTGTGCCCGTTTCAGAAGTTGGAAAACATTTTTCTAATGAACAAAGAACAATCGCAACAGGCATTGTAACAGCAGCAGCTTCAATAGGTTATTTTTTAGCACCTTTATTTACTAAATATACATTAAGCACAACAGGATGGGAGCAAACTTTAATATATTTTTTATACTTTATATTTTTTGGAGGTGTGGCATCACTGTTTATTTTACCTAAAAAACAGGAATTTGAATTAAAAAAAGAAGAAAATCAGAATTTTACAGAAGTATTAACAGAAGCATTTTTACATAAAGGATATGTCTTGTTAGTTTTAGGTTTTTTTGTATGTGGGTTTCAAATTACTCTAGTCGGAACACATATACCCGGATATATGCAAGACAAAGGGCTTGGAGGCTGGTCAGCAACAATTATTTTATCTTTAATTGGTTTATTTAATATAATAGGCACACTGGGAATGGGATATTTGGGAACAAAATACAGTAAAAAGAAATTACTGAGTATTTTGTATGCTTTAAGAGCATTAATAATATTTATTTTTATATTTTCACCTGCATCCATTTTTTCAGCAGTCTTTTTTGGATGTACATTTGGGGTGTTATGGCTATCTACAGTGCCACCAACTAATGGAATTGTTGCTCAAATATTTGGCACAAAAAATCTAAGTTTTCTTTTTGGAATTGTATTTTTAAGCCACCAAGTAGGAGCATTTGCAGGAGCTTATCTTGGTGGTTATTTTTTTGATAATTTCGGAAGCTATGATTATGCATGGTACATCGCTATAGCTCTCTCTATATTTGCAGTTGCAGTACACTTGCCAATCAATGAAAAACCAATTATCAGACAAAAAATAAATGCATAAAATAATTTATAATATTCTAGATAGATTTTTTCAAAATGATTTTTCAGATGATTTAATCGCATTATTAAAAGATTCAAAAGAACCTTTAATTATTTTTGACATAGGATGTTATGTAGGTAACTTTTCTCGTAAAATCAGAAAAAAACTAAAAAATAAAAAAATTGAATTTCACTTATTCGATCCAAATCCAGGCTTAAAAATCAAAGATTTTTCCTATAATAACATTGCATTTTCAAACAAAAAAGGAAATTTTGAGTACCATTTAAATACCTTTTTTCCTTCCAGTGGATCAAGTTTAAAGACTTTTGTTAAGGACGATAAGTTATGGAATTTTACAAGAAAAATAATAACATTAAGTTTCTTTAGAGCTTTCAAAACATTTAAAGTGAAAGTTGGTTTATTAGACGATTATTGTAAGGAAAAAAATATTAGAAGAATAGATTTATTAAAAATTGATGTAGAAGGATCAGAAGTTGATGTTTTAGAAGGAAGTTTAAATATTTTAAAAAATACTAATATTATACAAATTGAAATTTTTGATAAGAAAAATGAATATGAAAAGAAGATGAACAATATTAAGTCAATGTTATTAGCATTAAATTTTGAATTGAAAAAAATTAAAACAACATGGAGCTCACAACAGATGAGTAACACAAAATCTGCTGATGCTTTGTTTGTTAGAAAAGAATATTAGTAGTTGTGAAAATAAAAAAAAACTACGATATATTAATAATTGGAAGCGGACTTTCAAGCCTAGCATTTACTAATACTTTACTTAAAAAAAAAAAAATCATAAACATAATTTCACCGCAAGGCACGGACAAGGAAAAGAGTGTGATAAACAACCATGTTTATAAATTTCTTCCAC
>Ga0233444_10006088_pt1 | contig 10873 bp, 7 predicted proteins | sample SI_124_October20_6_FD_182792 | JGI IMG/M metagenome (GOLD analysis project Ga0233444, IMG submission 182792) | Seawater microbial communities from Saanich Inlet, British Columbia, Canada - SI_124_October2016_10_MG | ecosystem: Environmental > Aquatic > Marine > Inlet | place: Canada: British...
TGTTATTCTAATATTTCCTAGCATATTCCTACCATGATCTTTGTAGTGATTGTGAAGCCAACCAGCCAGCACTAGATTGTGGCCGTAGGGGACGAGGTTAAAGAAAGAGAAGTCCGGATCTAGTTTGTCGTTGCCTGGGAACGGTACGCCACTTTTTATTTCAGCCCATTTCAATACTTTTTGTTGTGCTGCTCTGCCAATTATACCAAGATACGGGCCATGTCCTCTGAAGAGGTAGCCATCATTATACGTTTGATAATTGCCTAATGCTCTGCCATATGCAGTTGTATTACCATACACATTTTCAAAAAAATCTTCATCTTTGTCTACTTCGAGAATTTCAAGTATTTGTTGATCAGTCTTGTCTCTAAGATTAAAGTAACGTTTTCTACACACAATTATGTTTTCCTCATCACTTTCGTAGTTGGGTTTAGTTTCTGTTCTGTTGTAATCCCAGGCGCCGTATTGGCTAACAATTACTGCCTGAACTCCATCTGCAAAAGCCTCGGAGAATCCCCCCATTCTCCGGCAAACATTTCGCCACTTATCTTTCTGAAAGAAGTCAACCACGACTTCTTTGGCCTCGATCTGTTTTTTCAAATCTGCCTCTATCGCCTCTATCGCGGACTTTGGATCAAATATAATACTTTTAGATAACGTGTCCTGTGTAGATGGCGTAGTTGCAAACGTATCAGGCATCTGTGGTATATAAATGTCTTTTAATTCAGAACCTGCACGAGTTTTATCTGGTGTAAATTCTAAAGGATCTAGATTTTCGTGCTGATACCAGGGTTCATGCATTGGTATTCTTGCAACTCTGTCTGCATATATTGCAGGAGTAGGGGGAATAGCAAAAATAGGCGGAAGATCAAAATCGCTACGTGCAGTGTTTACTTTAGATATCTTTGCGTGATCGTGCTTGTACCATTTTACATAAGAAATAAATGGATTAGCAATAATATAGAGATCATCATCAGTTACATAATCAGGAGCATTTGCACCAATATTTCCTACTCCTACAGCCGGTAAATCGGCACTTGGCTGTAGCTCTGTTTTAGATCCTTTCAGTTGTATTTCGTTTGCAGCTTTATGCTGAATTTGATTACCTGAATCTATGCCAAATGTGTCGGCTGTCTTAATTTTAACTTTCCAACTACTATCAACAACGAAGTCGCCGCCGAAATTTTCGCCGCCGATGGTTTTCATTTCAATTCCTGCGGCGCTGACCACGGCGATGCCGCCCGGGGTGGTGGCATTTGAATTATTAGTTGATGATATGTTAAATGTACCTTCTGTTGTTAGAGATGCTACGCTATTACAATCTACATTCCAGTCGCCTTGTACTAGCATGTTAGTGTCGCCACGGGACCAAGTTAATATGTCGCTGTTTGCTCTTAGTTTTATACTAGCCTTACTTTGGAATTTAATTTCTTCATCTACTCGCACACCGTATCTTCCGTCAACTATTTGATAAAAGTCGTTACTGGTCGTGATTTCTGTGTCGTTTCTAGAATTAAAATACGTATTTTCAGAGTCAAAACTTATTTGGTCTGTTGTATACAGTATAAATTTGTCGGCATCCCAGCTAACTGTGTCTGCTTGCCAGGAGACGTTCCAAGTGTTTATGCTTAAATCTGCAGCCTTCATCTCAAAATTGCCGGATATAACTTCCATTTTACTATGGCAGCCTGATTTTATATGGGAACCATTACCTGCTTCTATAAGTGCATTGTTTCCAGCGGAAAGATCTAAATCTTTGCCAACACCGATTACAGTGTTTCCTATACTTTGATAGCTTGCATCCATTTGTGCATAGTTTGAAATATGTGTGCCTGCTATTTCACTAATAGATTGTCCAGCTGTGTTGTTAATATTTAAACCAGCTGTATTGTGTATACCATCTCCAGCAGTTGTTTTAAAATCTTTGCCTACTACAAAATTAACATTTTCGCCAGCAGTAAAATTAATATCTCTATCAGCAGTAAAATTTACATCAGCTGAACTATGGACACTTACACTATCCTGTGCATAGATGTCAATTTTTCCGTTGGATGTCATTTCTATCCAACTTGTGCCCCTTGCGTTGCCAATGTAAATTAAATCTTCTGTATTGTGCAGTAGTATTTGATGACCCGTTCTAGTGCGAATTCTCATTAATTCATTAGCAGGTAAAGTTACATCTCCGTTAAGCGTAGCATCCGCTGGCAATGCCTCTATATTTTCGTATTCTGGAGGTGTTGAACTAGCAGGACCTTTGCGTATAATTTTATCGTCGCCGTCATCCATTACAAAACTAGTGCCACCTAAGCGATTAATAAACTGATTTGCCTTTGCTCCGACCGGTCCTATAGGCTCCTTTGGCGCATTAGTTCGCTTGTCCAGTGGTCCTGGAGTACTAATTCCAAACACTGAACTAGGTACTTCACGTCTTGCAGAACTGCTGGTTGTTCCTCTTATATCATCATCAATTAATCCTTGTTCATTTAGATGATTTATTATGTCACTGTGGGGAGGCTTAGCAAACTTAGTAGGCGATTTACTAGTACCTTCTTCTCTGCGTTTATTATACTCGCCTGTAGGAACTTTTTTTCCTATTTTGTCAGAAGCATTGTCAGGATTAATATTTTCTACCTGCGTAGTAGCAGCATACCCCGGGGTCATAAAATTCATGTACTCGTCTTGTACGCAACCTATCCAAAATGCCTGACTTATATTACCTTCTATAAGCATTACAATCACACGAGTTCCTACGTCTGGAGGGACTGCCCAAAAGCCATAACTTTTTTGTGAGTTTTCGTAACCTGAATTACCAGTAGTAGCTGCTTGGGGTGTTACACCATAAAACGGTGATAGATATCGTGCCTCTAACAGTTGTCCAGATCTTTCTGGATCATTTCCTGAACTTGTTTTTTTAAGTATTTCGACTTTGAGAGTGCCCATAAATGCAGGATCAAGATGTCCTACTACTATAGCTTCGTAAGGTCCGGGGAGACCTTGAAAATATTCTGTTGCACTTCTAGTAATATTTGCCATTATTTGTTATCCAAAACCGAAACCGGCTGCTCCTTGTTGCGATGCTAGTCCTGCTATAACCTCTGGGGTTACTGCGCTTTCTGGTATTCCTAAAAATGCTGCAATCTCTGCTATTGACGTGAACGGCGGAGGCAACTCTGACCCACCAAAACTAGGTATTTCTGGGAATCCTGGTATGTCATCTACAGGTATTCCGTCTTGTAACAGATCAAATATTTCTTGAGTTATTAACGAAGGGCTTATTCCTAGTGCGTCAGCTAACTGATTGATAGTAGCTGTTAACGGATCAAGCCCGCCTAATAATTCTCGTATTTTACTTTTTGCAGCTGCTTCAAGTGCGGACAATTTTCCTCCTGGAAGTGAATTTAAAAGTTTATCTAGTGAATTTTGGTCTAATCCAATGATATTTCTATCTTTGTCAAATACGCCGCCTGGCGGTTTAACAATAGCATTAGTTTCATCTCCTGTTTTGAGTAAAGTCTGCGGTTCGTCAGCTGTTTGACCCATAACTCTAATACATTCTAGAGTTTGCGTAAACTTATTTTTATTAAAATTACTTACAACTTTTGCTACTTGGTATACTCCGCTGAATGCATATACTAATTTAGTAGAATCAGGAAAAAGCATTACTCCTGCTGGATTATAATCTACTGGTGTTCTAAATATTACGTTAATATGAACTTGTCCGTTTTGATGATTCATTCCTCCGTCTCGATTCATATTAGCATACGAAGTGTCTCCAGCACTATAATTTCCTATTCCAGAATCTGAAATATAATACGGATCTCCCATTATTTCTAAATCAATCTTAGCTAAAAATGCTTCAGTGTTTAACAATGTTTTATTAAAAAATCTTGCAACTGACGTTTCTATGCTTTCAGAAGAACTGCCGCCGGCGTTGCCAGTACCGGGATTTGTTTCTTCGCCAACTGGTATTGCTCCTTCGTCTGGCACGGAGTCCGACGTTGCCGGATTTTTTGTTGGAATTTCTGGAGCTGCTGGCTGTATTACTGAATCTGCTCCGCCTTTTCGGTATGTATTAGATCCGTTTGTAGCTGGAAGATTCATTTGATAAAATCCGTTAAAACTAATATCAAAATTTAGTACATCTACGTTTTTACCAGTATAGATGTAATTATATTCTTTAGCACATTGTGATTTTAATTCTCTAATGCCGGGCGTTGCGCTAGTAGGGGCTTTAAAGATGTTTATGTGTGCTTTGTAGGGCACAACCCTGAAAACATGCACTTTAGGATATTTTCCTGTGTACTTAATGTTTTCGTTGTTCTCGATTATAAATGTTTGCGTTTCAATTTTAAAATAATCTATAAATCCGTCATCGGGCGGTTCTTTAAGTTGTTGATCTAACTCCTTTGCATACCCGCTAGCTAAAATTACTTCTTCAATAACATCTTGTATTCTAGAACCTTGTTTAAAAGTAAATGTTCGTAAATCGTCACTTAATTGTAGCTCAACACTGCCTCTTTTATAAACACCGTTTTCTAAAGCAAAACCTTCTTTTCCCATAGGGTGGCTGCCGCCTGCAACCCAGTCTTCAATAATTTTATACTTTCCAATAGTGTTCATCTTATCTGGATTTTCAGCGTACCCTCTAATAGCTTCACCGATCTTAGTTCTAGCATTTATCTTTCCTGTAACAGTAGCTTTAAATGCGTCAAAGCCGCTAGGTATCACACCATCTGCATTTGTCGTACTTCTATACAGCACTAGGTCATCTTGCTGTCCGGTTGCCCTACTAGCAGTTGCTCCAGGGTCGGTGACTTCAGGTGGCGGTCCTACGTTATCTGCAGTCGCTTCTCGTGTAGGAAACATAATTATATATTGATCTCCTAGAGCAACTTGCTTTGTTTCTTCTTTAGCGATTTCTCGTGTATTAAGCTGGCTTGCTAAACTTTCTAATCCTGTTTGCAATAGTTCGCTTACTGTTCTTCCTTTTATAACTGTATCTACAAGTAACTTTTGTTTGTCGTCACCTAAAGTTATGTCGTTCCAAGGAACTGCTGTCACTGAGTATTTGCTTCCAGCAGCAGTAACATCAAATTCCATATTAGCGATGTTGAGGGGGATCATTCGTCTGGAGTATGATGCGACTCCAGCATTGTTATTTTTATCCCATCCTGGAAATTCGATTGTTAAAAGAAATGGAATTCCTAAATGACTGCTATAACCTGCTAGGGCAGAAGTTACTCTAATTGTTTCAGCAAATAGACCCATACTATAAGGTTCTAGTACTGAGAAACTAATAGAGGCTGCATTTGTATTTCCTATAACACCCGAAGCAGAAATAATTGACTCTATTTCAACATCATCGATAAAAAATTCAGTATTAATTCCAAACTCTTTTTCTACTAGTGTTTGTTGTTTTTCAACGCCGCCACCACTTCTCAAAATATTATATTTAGGACCATCTTGTCTAAATGTGTTATTATTAACTTCTTCCGGAGTTAAAATACTAAGTGTAAAAATACAATTAAACGAAGCAAACGGTTCTAATTCGTTTGGCCAGGGAGGTGCTGTCGTTCCTGGAATTAATGTTCCTGGTGCAGCTTTGGGGTTTTTTAGGGGGCCTGGTTCTGCATCTTCCATTATCTGTTCCGTCTTCTATCATCTGCAAGTTTTTTTTGTTTGTTGAGTGACAATTTATACTCCTAGTAATCTATACAAAGAAGGTCCTTGAGGCAAATAAATTTGTATTCCTGGGACTAAATCGAATACCGGATCTTTAATAACTTCCATGTTTCTTTGTGCAAATACCCACCAAAGTTTTGTAGTTTTATATAATTCATACGATAACAAATCAGGCCGATGTGTAAATCTAGATTCAACTTCGTACAAAATATCATCGTCGGATGCTGGTACAGAACGAATTTCAAAGTAATTTAGATAATTAGATTTAGACTTTGTGTTAGCCCAAGGACTTGTGTTAGGATAATTTGTTGCCATTAGATAAATCCTCTACCTTCGCTATCTAGAATATAGTTACCATTAACAAACTCGTCTAATGAAAACGATCTTACTGAGTTTCTGCTGTAGACTGGCTTTAAATTTACAGTAACAGTTGAATGACTGGGCGCCCAAGTTGTACCTTCCGCTCCGGGAATTTCGGCTTTAATATAATTCACTTCAGGATCAAGGTTGACAGTGAAATTTGTTAATAACACTGGCATATCTTTAAACACGTAGTCTCCGTACCCGTTAAGTCTAGTTATAGGCGGCGGAGCTCCTTGATTACTAGTGTCGCCGTAAAACATTTTAGTCATACTACGTAAAAAGTGTATAGCAGCGATCCAATATTCTGCATCTGCTGAATTTTCTACATAAAAATCTCCAATAATGTTTATATCTTCAATTTGGCTATTCTCGTAAACTGGAAACGGATAATTATTATGCACAGGCGAGAGAGTGTCGTAATTAGCCGTGTGCGTCATTATAACAGACGGAGTAAAGGGAAATACTAACGACCCACCGGTAAATGTAAGTGGTGCAAGAACTGGACTTGATGAGAACGGTTCAGGAACAGTTAATCGTACTCGCCAATCGTTCTCATCAGCTGATACTACATTTGCAGCAGTTTGCGTTTTAAATGTTGGCACTGCGCCATCAGGCATTGTATTTGTTCTTACAAAGCTGTAAAAGTCATCAATAAACGACATAAAAAAGTCCTCCAACATTATTTAGTTGACAAAATTAAATACGTATATTATAATAGAACATTAAGAGAGGTATTATGAAAAAGAAAAACTATTTAAACAACAAAGACTTACTAGCAGAGATACACAAATCAAAAAATAACTTTTCTAGCTACACGCAAGCAGATTATCATCAATATGATATAATTCTTACAGGCTTAGACAAGATAAACATACGAACTATTGCTGAAGCAAAACGTAATAAGGCAAAACGTCTGACATTAGCCGAGTTTGATGCACGTAAACTTGCTGGTGAAAAAGTAAAGCAAGCAGAGTGCGAAGTCGACTATAAAAAAATGAAAAAAGAAGAATTAATCTTTCGTATAATGACATTTGATCATATTCCTGAAGAGCCAGGTCGTAAAAAGAATCCAAAGACAATTGCAGATACTAAAACAAAATTAAACTTCCCGCCTTTTCAACATTTTAAATTCAATGAGGATGGTGACGAACTAATACTAGTAGGTAGAAGTCATTGGATCGGAGATATGGATGCTGGTTATTTTTCTAAAGATCACGGAAAGGCTACAGAAAAACTTGCTCTTATGTGGATGAAACTATGTGAACGATATGGTACAAGAGGTAATGTTCGCGGTTACACTTACAATGACGAAATGCAAGGTCAGGCCATACTACAACTTGCACAAATAGGCCTACAGTTTGACGAATCCAAGTCGAACAATCCTTTTGCATATTACACCGCAGCAGTTACTAACTCGTTTGTTCGTGTAATCAACATAGAAAAACGCAATCAGAACATTCGCGACGACATATTAGAAATGAATGATATGAACCCTAGCTATACTAGACAGAATGCCGGACAATGGGAAGCAGAACTCAAAAGAAATCAAAGAAACAGTTGACATTCTTTGCTTTTGACTGTAACATAGTATAAAATAGGAGATTTATACGCAGTGTTTAAGAAGGCAGCAGTATTTACTGACATACATTTTGGGTTAAAAAGCAATTCAAAGATACACAACCAGGACTGTGAAGAATTTGTAGACTGGTTTATAGAACAAGCACATGCACACGGTTGTGAAACTGGTATTTTTTGTGGTGATTGGCATCATAATCGTAACAGTCTCAACATCACAACTATGGATGCTACCCTGCGTAGTCTAGAAAAACTAGGTAATGCATTTGATCAATTCTTTTACTTTCCTGGTAATCACGATTTATACTATAAAGACAAACGTGATATACATTCTGTTGAGTTTGGCAAGCATGTCCCGGGTATAACTGTAGTAAATGATATTATAGAACAAGACGATGTGTGTTTAGTGCCATGGCTTGTTGGCGACGAATGGAAGAAAGTACAAAAAATCAACGCCAAGTATATGTTTGGACACTTTGAGCTACCACACTTTTATATGAACGCAATGGTACGTATGCCAGAGCACGGCGATTTGCGAGCAGAGCACTTTGAAAATCAAGAGTATGTGTTTTCAGGTCATTTTCATAAGCGTCAGGTACAGGGAAAAATTCACTATATCGGCAACGCATTTCCGCACAACTACTCTGATGCGGGTGACGACGAACGTGGCATGATGATCCTCGATAAGGAGAATGCCGCAGAGCCAGTATACCTCAACTGGGATAACTGTCCCAAGTATAGAACTGTAAAACTTTCTAATCTGCTAGACAAAACAGATGAGATAATCAAGCCTAAAATGTACTTGCGAGTAACACTGGACTTGCCTATTTCATATGAAGAAGCGCAATTTATCAAAGAAACCTTTATTAACCAGTATAATTGCCGAGAAATTACACTCATTTCACAAAAACAACTGGAAGAAATATCAACTGAACTAGATATTGCAGAGTTTAAAAGCGTAGACGAAATTGTTACAAAAGAGATTACTGCAATCGACAGTGAAAATTTTAACAAACAGACACTATTGGAAATTTATAACGAATTATGATTCGCATTAAGGATTTAACTGTTAAAAACTTCATGAGCGTGGGCAATGTTTCCCAAGCTATTGACTTTAATCAACAACAACTTACTCTTGTGCTAGGTGAAAATCTAGATCAGGGCGGTGATGACAGCGGGAGTCGCAATGGTACAGGAAAAACTACTATTATTAACGCACTTTCCTACGCATTATATGGACAAGCACTTACAAACATCAAGCGAAACAATCTAATTAATAAAACAAACTCAAAAGGCATGCTAGTAACACTGCATTTTGAAAAGAATGGTATTGATTATCGTATAGAACGTGGCCGTTCGCCTAATGTACTAAAATTTTATGTCGACGAGCAAGAACAAGAGATGGTCGACGAAAGTCAAGGCGACAGTCGTAAGACACAATCGTATATAAACGATCTATTAGGCATGAGCCACGATATGTTTAAGCATGTTGTAGCACTTAACACTTACACAGAACCGTTCTTAAGCATGCGAACAAACGATCAGCGGGCTATAATCGAGCAACTGCTGGGCATAACTATACTTTCTGAAAAGGCAGAAGATCTTAAAGAGCAAATTCGTCAAACTAAAGAACAGGTTACAGAAGAAACACTAAAGATTAATGCTATTCAAACAGCAAATGAAAAAATTAACGAAAGCATTAATAGTCTTAAGACTAGACAAAGTGCTTGGCAAAGCAAAGTTAGAGACGATATACTAAAACTACAACGCGGCATTGATGAATTAGAACTACTTAATATCGACGACGAACTTGACTCGCACGAAAAATTGTCGTTGTGGACTGAAAATAACAATGCAATTACTGCTCTCAACAAAGAAAAAAGCACACTAGAAGTTGCACTAGAACGTGCAGACAAGTTAGTTAAAAAAGTAGAACAAGATATTACAGAACTGGAAGATGCATCCTGTTACGCTTGCGGACAAAAACTACATGCAGATAAAAAACAGGAAATACTTGATAAAAAGACCAAAGAACTGAAAGATGCTGACACTTACAAACTGGAAATAGCAGAAAAGCTGTCAGAAGTAGAAGAGGCACTTGGTACAATTGGTGATATTGACGGCAAACCTGCAACGTTTTACGAAACTGCTAAAGAAGCCTACGAGCATCGTAACAATGTTGACAGTTTAAAGCAGGCATTCGACAGCAAACGAACAGAAATAGACCCGTATCAAGCTCAAATTGACGATTTATCAGAAACGGGATTACAAGAAGTGGACTGGAATCCAGTAAATGACTTAACAACTTATAAAGAACACCAAGAGTTCTTGTTAAAACTCTTAACAAACAAGGATTCGTTTATTCGTAAGAAGATCATAGATCAAAATCTAATGTATCTAAACAATAGACTAACGTACTATCTTAACAAACTAGGATTACCGCATCAGGTTGTGTTTCAAAACGATTTGAATGTCGAAATCACACAACTAGGACAAGATTTAGACTTTGATAACTTGTCAAGAGGTGAACGCAACAGACTAATACTAGGTATGAGCTTTGCGTTTAGAGATGTTTGGGAAAGTCTATATCAAAATATTAACTTATTGTTTATTGACGAGTTGATTGATAGCGGAATGGACACAGCAGGTGTTGAAAACTCGCTAAGTGTGCTTAAAAAAATGGGTAGAGATAGACACAAAAACGTATTTCTTATCTCGCACAAGGATGAACTTGTGGGTAGAGTTAACCATGTAATGAAGGTTATTAAGGAGAATGGATTTACATCATACGAAAATGACATTGAAATTGTAGAATAACATGGAAAAAGACACACACGACAAACTAGTAGAGGCATACTTAGAATATTTCAAGGCAAGCGAAAAATTTGAAACACGCAATAGCGAACGCACTCACCGTGCAACACGCAAATGGCTGCGTACTATACGCAGTTTAGCTCATATTCGTATGGCTGAAGTTCACGAAAAACTTCTAGCCAAAAAGGCAGCAAATAAACAGTAGGCACACATATATAAGTTCATGCAGTGGACATATAACGGTAAACAAGTTAATGAAATACCAGATGAGTACGAAGGATTTGTTTATCTTATTACCAACACCACTACAGGCCAAAAATACATAGGCAAAAAACTAGCAAAATTTAAAACTACTAAGCCACCACTTAAAGGCAAAAAGAATAAAAGGCGCGGCACAAAGGAAAGCGATTGGAAGACTTACTGGGGTTCCAGTGATAGA
>Ga0233444_10006096_pt1 | contig 10863 bp, 9 predicted proteins | sample SI_124_October20_6_FD_182792 | JGI IMG/M metagenome (GOLD analysis project Ga0233444, IMG submission 182792) | Seawater microbial communities from Saanich Inlet, British Columbia, Canada - SI_124_October2016_10_MG | ecosystem: Environmental > Aquatic > Marine > Inlet | place: Canada: British...
GAAATAAATCAACCCTGAGTCCTCGGGAGATAAACTGATGGCACAATGCTCCATGTTAAAAGCAACTTTTGAGTTTTTTTCCAAACTAAAATACAATTGAATATAATTGCCGTTCAATTGGTAGTTTGTAAAGTTCACATGATTACTTTTATTTTGGAATCGAAGAAGAGAAAACTTTTCTTTTTCTGAGAAAAAAACCACCGAACTTTTGTCGATATTTTTGTATTTGGAATTGTCAAAATTCATCAGTTAGTCTTCTTTTAAGCAAAGCAAAAATACAACAAAATATATAAAATATTCTTCAGTTTTGTTTTCAAATAAACATCTTTGACCATTAGTATTATTTTGATTTTAACGATTTATTTATATTAATTCATTGTCTAACAGGTGTTTGATGTTGTTTAGATTGAATCTAAATTAACTAGATGTTCCTCTTGACGTTGTTTTAAGTCCTTTTGTCGGTATTTTTATTTCCAAGAAGGTGGTATTTTTGTCGTTGTTTTGAAAATCAAATGTCAATCAACGCTTAAAATTACAGGCGACAAAACAAATTTTTTACCGATATTTTTAGCAAACTAAACGAATTGAAGTAAGTCAGGTATGAACATCGAATCTCTAGGAGCTACATTTTACATTGTTGGACTCAGTTATAAAAAGGCGGATGTCAAAACGCGAAGTGCTTTTAGTGTCAGCAAAGCCAATCAGGTTCTTTTATTGAAAGAAGCGAAAGCGCAGGGAATTGATGGCATTATCATCTTGTCTACATGTAATCGAACTGAGATCATGGGCTTTGCAAAACACCCTTTTCAGTTGATTTCCTTGTTGTGCAAATACTCTCATGGTTCAGTAGAGGATTTTGCAAATGTTTCCAGCGTTTTCAAAAACAAAGAAGCCGTTCGTCATTTGTTTGACGTTGCAACAGGTTTGGATAGTCAGATTTTAGGCGATTACGAGATTGTTGGGCAATTGAAGTCTGCTTTCAAACTGGCCAAAAAACAACAAACTTTGAATGCTTATTTGGAGCGACTTACAAACTTGGTCTTACAAGCTAGCAAAAAAGTTAAAAACACTACCAAGCTCAGCTCGGGGACCACTTCTATTTCCTATGCGGCCATTCAGTATTTAATGGATACAGACCCCCATTTTGAAGAAAAAAACATTTTGGTTTATGGCTTGGGTGAAATCGGAAAAAATACGTGTAAGAATTTGGCAGAATACACCCGTTGCACCAAGGTTACTTTGGTCAATAGAACCCCAGAAAAAGCTGCGCTTTTTGTCAAAGAGCACCCACAGATAAGTCACCAAACATTAGACAAACTTAAGCAAGAGATTGAAAAAGCTCAAATTTTGATTGTTTCTACAGGAGCCGAAATCCCAACAGTGAGCAAACAGCAAGTTCGTCCCGATAAAAAGTTGTTGATTTTAGACTTGTCCATGCCAGAAAATGTTGACTTGACACTCAAACAATATCCTGGAATTGAATTGGTGAATATCGATGAGCTTTCAAAAATTACTGACCAAACTCTTGCTGAGCGAAAAAATGAAATCCCCAAAGCTGAAGCCATTATTTCCGTTTACAAAGAAGAGTTTATGGAATGGTTGGATCATCGTAAGTTCACTCCTGCAGTAAATGCACTCAAAGCCTCTTTGACAGCAATGCAGAAAGTTGAAATTGATTTTCAACGAAAAAAAACAAAAGATTTCAATTCAGAACATGCACAATTGGTCACCTCTCGTTTTATTCAAAAAATAACCACGCAATTTGTAAAGCACCTTAAGGACGAGCAGACAACGACCAATCAAAGTATTGAAGTGATAGCCAAAATATTTGAGATCAAAGAAGATGACAAGTAGACAAATAACTGTTTCCAAACAGTCTTGTGGTTTATTTATAAGCAAATAGCTTAAGTAAGCGAAGTCCCGTGCCGTATGAAAAAAACAATTAAAATAGGAACGAGAACAAGTCAGTTGGCCCTATGGCAGGCAGGTCTTGTGCAGTCGAAACTGAACGCTTCTGGATATGCAACGGCGCTTGTGGAGATTTCCTCCACTGGCGACGATACCTTAGACAAGCCGTTACATGAAATAGGAGGAATGGGCTTGTTTACGAAAACCTTGGACGATGCAATGCTTCGAGGAGAAATTGACATTGCGGTTCACTCCTTGAAAGACGTCCCTACAGATTTACCTGACACGATTGTGCAAGCCGCAGTTTTAGAGCGCGCAACGACCCATGATGTTTTGGTGTACAAAGGTTCTTTGGGTTTTTTGAAAAGCGCGGATGGCTGCGTCGCCACAGGGAGTCTTCGACGTAAAGCACAATGGTTACACCGTTATCCGACGCATCAAACCAAAGGATTGCGTGGCAATGTCAATACCCGTTTGCAAAAACTACAAGACAATTCTTGGAATGGCGCCATCTTTGCCATGGCAGGATTGGAGCGCATTGATTTGTTGCCCAAGGAACATTTGGTCTTAGACTGGATGCTTCCAGCCCCTGCTCAAGGTGCCATTATGGTTGCAGCTTTGGAAGGTGATGCTGAGGTATTCTCGGCTTGCCAGCAACTCAATCATTCGGAGACTGCTCTGGTTGTAGCTGTGGAACGACAATTTATGAAAACCCTAGAAGGTGGCTGTACGGCTCCCATTGGTGGCTGTGCAACTGTTCGGGGAGATCAAGTTCATTTCAAAGGCGTTTTGACGGCTTTGGACGGTAGTGAGCAATTATGGGTAGAAAAGACAAGTTCCCTCAAAGCGAGTGAAAGCCTCGGTGCTTTATGTGCACAAGAAATATTGGAAAATGGAGGAAAACTTTTGATGGAACGCATTCAAAAAGAAATAAAGTCCTGAGATGAACACAAGCAAAACACTGTTGGCGACCAAAAAGCTCTCCAAGGCACAAAAAGGCCTACTCAGTGAGTTTGTCTTGTTGGAGGAATCGTTGATAGAGGTGTTTTTAAAAAGGGATCTAAAAAGAGAAACATTTTATGACTGCGCCGTATTTACTAGTCAAAATGCGGTCAAGGCTGTTTTTGAGGAAAATAATTTTTTAGCAACCTCTTTTGGTGCCGTTTTTTGTGTAGGTGCCAAGACAGCGCAGCTTTTAAAAAGTTTTGGAGTTGAAGTAACTGGCAACAGTAATTCTTCGGAAGATTTGGCACAGCGGCTGTTGGAAGAAGAAATTGGTTCAAATGTCACTTTCTTTTGTGGGAATTTGAGAAGAGATGAACTGCCAGACTTGTTGCGAGAACACCAAATAGTTATTGAAGAAGTGGAAGCGTATGTTACCGTTTTGCATTCTGTTGAACTTCAACAGGAGCTAGATGGAATTTTGTTTTTTAGCCCCTCTGCAGTTCAAAGCTACCTTGCTGCTGGTAATGAAGTCACAGCTGCAGCTTTTTGCATAGGCAATACAACTGCACTTGCTGCGATTGCGGCTTTTGAAAAAGTTTATGTGGCAGAGACGTCCACAATTGAAGAAGTTGTGGCACTCGTAAAAACAGTTTTTCAAACTGTTGATAGGCAAAGTCAGTAAAAAATAAAAATTGAATTCTAAAAGAAAAAACATGTTGAACAGAACAAGACGTTTGCGAAAATCGGAGGGAATCAGAAGGCTCGTTCGAGAAAACCAATTGACAGTAGATGATTTGATTTACCCTTTGTTTGTTGAAGAAGGAGAAAATATTGAAAAAGACATTGTTTCCATGCCGGGAATCAAACGTTTTTCATTGGACCGTTTGTCTTCTGAGTTGGACGAAGTAGTTTCTTTAAATATTCCTGCGGTTTTGTTGTTTGGTATTCCATCGAACAAAGACGGAGAAGGTTCAGAGACTTGGAACGATCAAGGGATTTTACAGCGCGCCATACGCTTTGTAAAAAAACACCACCCCAAACTATACGTCATTACAGATGTCTGTTTTTGTGAATACACTGACCATGGACATTGTGGTGTATTGCACAACAACGAAGTAGATAACGACGCTACTTTGGTCAACATCGCCAAACAAGTCATTTCACACGCCAAAGCCGGTGCAGACATGGTAGCTCCATCAGGAATGATGGATGGAGCCATTCAAGCCATGCGAGAAGCTTTGGATACAACGGGTTTTTACGATTTGCCAATTATGGGTTATTCTGTGAAATATGCTTCGGCATTTTACGGTCCTTTTAGAGAAGCTGCAGACTCAACACCTTCTTTTGGAGACAGAAAGACTTATCAAATGGATCCTGCCAATCGGGATGAAGCTTTTCGAGAAGCTGCTTTTGACGATCAAGAAGGGGCTGACATCTTAATGGTCAAACCTGCATTGTCCTATTTGGATGTCATTCGTGATTTGAAAAACACCTATGACCGGCCGATTGCTTGTTACAATGTTAGTGGGGAGTATGCCATGATTAAGGCAGCAGCAGCAAAGGGTTGGATTGACGGAGAGCGTGTCATGATGGAATCCCTTTTGTCTATGAAGCGAGCTGGAGCAGACATCATCATAACCTATTTTGCCAAAGAGGTGGCGCAAGTGCTTTTAAAAGAAAATAAGTTCAAACACAGTATCAATTAGGCTGTTTTTATAAATGACACAATGAATTTTAATCAATCAAACAAACTGTACAAAAGAGGATTGACCCATTTGGTCGGTGCTGTCAATTCCCCCGTTAGAGCCTTTGCTTCGGTTGGCGGTAATCCTTTGTTTATCGACAAAGCAAAAGGGCCCCACATCAAAGATGTGGATGGCAATCGCTATGTAGATTTGGTCTTGTCTTACGGTCCGATGATATTAGGTCATCGTCCAAAAAAAGTAGAAAAAGCAGTCGGAAAAGCCTTGAAAAAAGGAACTTCTTTTGGTGCTTCAACCGCAGCCGAAGTTCAATTGGCAAAAATTGTTTGCGACGCTTTTCCAGGGATGGACAAAGTGCGCTTTGTCAACTCAGGAACAGAAGCCGTATTGAGTGCCATTCGATTGGCGAGAGCCCATACGGGGAAAAATAAAGTCATCAAATTTTCTGGATGTTACCATGGACACATGGATGCCATGTTGGTCGCAGCTGGTTCTGGTCTTGCAACTTTGAGTTTGCCGGGTAGTAAGGGAGTGCCCGATGCTGCAGTTGTCAATACATTGATTTCGGAGTACAACAACATAGAATCGGTGCAAAAACACTTGACAGCTCATGATGATATTGCAGCCGTAATTTTAGAGCCTGTTACAGGAAATATGGGAGTAGTACAACCTACGGAAGCTTTTATAAAAGGTTTGCGAGATTTGACAAAAAGCAAAGGTATTTTGCTGATCTGTGATGAGGTCATGACTGGTTTTCGATCCCATTTTGGAGGTGCTCAAGAGTTGTTGGGTATTCAAGCTGACATTACTTGTTTGGGCAAAGTGATTGGGGGAGGATTTCCTGTAGGTGCTTATGGGGCAAGCGATGAGATTATGCAAAATGTAGCTCCTTTAGGAGGTATGTATCAAGCAGGAACCCTGTCCGGAAACCCTATTGCTATGGCTTCGGGAATGGCCACATTGTTGGAGTTGAAGCGGAAAAACCCCTATTTGTTTTTTGAAGAAATTGGAAGAAAAATAGAGGTTATTTTGTTGGAATCCGCTAAAAAACACGGTGTTGCTTTGACGGTAAACCGCTTTGGATCCATGCTCAATCCTTTTTTTGCCAAGCGGGAGGTTTCTAATTTTAAAGAAGCCCAAGCATGTGATACAGATAAATTTTCTGTTTTCTTTTGGGCGATGATTCGCAATGGAGTCTTTTTGCCTCCATCTCAGTTCGAAGCATGGTTTTTGTCCACGGCACTTCGAGAATCCGATCTCTTTGTAATTTCAAAAGCTGTAGACAAAGCGATGGCTGCAGTTGCAGCAGCCTCTTAAATAGAGAAGCTTGTAGGAATAAATAAAATCAGCGCTTTATTTTGGCGCTTAAATATAAAAACAAATCAAAAACAATGTTTTATGATTAAAAACGACCGCTATTTGAGGGCTTTGAAAGGCGAAACTTTAGACCGACCACCGGTCTGGATGATGCGTCAGGCAGGAAGGTATTTGCCAGAGTTTATGAAGTTGAAAGAAAAGTACGACTTTTTTACCCGTTGTCAGACACCAGAATTGGCAGCAGAAATCACGGTGCAACCGATTCGGCGTTATGGAATGGACGCGGCTATTTTGTTTTCTGATATCTTGGTAGTTCCTCAAGCGATGAACATCGAAGTAGAGATGAAAAATGGAATAGGACCTTGGTTGCCTAATCCCATCCGTACGATGTCAGACGTTGATAAGGTAATCGTTCCCAACATCGAGGAGACCTTGGGGTATGTGATGGATGCGATCCGATTGACCAAACAAGAATTGAACGATGCGGTTCCATTAATCGGTTTTGCAGGTTCGCCGTGGACTCTTTTGTGCTATTGCATCCAAGGGCAAGGTTCTAAAAATTTTGACAAAGCAAAAGAGTTTTGTTTTACACAGCCCATTGCAGCGCATACCTTGTTGCAAAAGATCACAGACACGACTATTTTGTATTTGAAGGAAAAAGTCAAAGCAGGTGTCAATGCAGTTCAGGTTTTTGATTCCTGGGGTGGGATGTTGTCTCCTGTTGATTACCAAGAGTTTTCATGGAGGTACATCCAGCAAATTATTGAAGCTTTGAAAGACGACGCGCCAGTGATTGCTTTTGGAAAAGGGTGTTGGTTTGCTTTGGAGACCATGGCAGAGAGCAGTGCTTCTGCCTTGGGAGTCGATTGGACATTGACTCCAAAAGTGGCTCGAAAATTAGCAGGTCCTCACATAACGCTTCAAGGGAATTTTGATCCGACTCGTTTGTTTTCTCCTCCTGCAACCATCAAAAAAATGGTTACGACCATGATAGATGATTTTGGAAAAGACAAATATATAGTCAATTTAGGGCACGGTATATTGCCCAATGTTGGCTTGGACAATGCCAAAGCCTTTATTGATGCGGTAAAAGAGTACAAACAGCCTGAGTCTTAATTTTAAGATTCAAAAAGGTTCAATTTTAAAACATGAAACAACAATTTTATACCTACATTCAAAACCTTCAAGACACCATATGCTCCGCTTTGGAGAAAGTTGATGGTGCTGCTGTCTTTGAAGAAGATCTTTGGAAACGTCCGGAAGGAGGAGGGGGGCGTACAAGAGTGCTTTCCAACGGAGCGGTTTTTGAAAAAGGAGGAGTGAATATTTCTGGTGTGGAAGGTGAATTACCACAAGCCTTACGTGATAATTTTGGAGTGTCAGAAGGTGCTTTTTTTGCTTGTGGTCTCTCGTTGGTTCTGCATCCCAAAAATCCGAAAGTTCCTACAGTTCACGCCAATTGGCGTTATTTTGAAATGTACGACGAACAAGGAAATGTCGTTACGCAATGGTTTGGGGGAGGTCAGGATTTGACGCCTTACTACTTGTTTGATGAAGATGCCGTTCATTTTCACAAGGTTTGTAAAGATGCTTGTGACAAGCACGACCCCAGTTTTTACAAGGAATTTAAAAAACGCTGTGATACCTACTTTTGGAATACGCACCGCGATGAAGCTCGTGGTGTTGGAGGTCTTTTTTTTGATTACTTAAAACAAGACGACGCATTTTCTCTTCAGGATCGTTGTAGTTTTGTGACTGAAATTGGCGATAGTTTTTTAGAGAGTTACCTTCCAATTGTTGCAAAAAGAAGAAACCTTTCATACACGGAGTCAGAACGGGATTGGCAGGAAATACGAAGAGGTCGCTATGTAGAATTTAATTTAGTTCACGACAAAGGAACTTTGTTTGGTTTGAAAACCAATGGAAGGATCGAGAGTATTTTGATGAGTTTGCCACCTAGGGTCCAATGGCATTACAACTTTCAGCCAGAAGTAGGTAGTGAGGAGGCGCGTGTGTTGGAGGTTTTAAAAAACCCCAAAGAATGGGTTTCATAAAAATCTATAAACCAAATAAATAGGTGACATTATTGATACTTATGGTTTAAGTAGTTCACGAATCAATCCTTTGAATACGAATGCGTGAAAAGGAGTTACTGAGTACCAATAAAGTCTTCCCCATACACCTCTTGGTCTAAAAACAGCACGTTGGTACAACTTGTTTTTGACAATTTTAAATTCCAACCAGGCCTCTCCTGGCAACTTCATTTCAGCATACAACAGCAATCTACCTTCTTTCTTGTTGGCATACAGAACACGCCAAAAATCTAAGGCATCTCCTGTTTGTAGTTTGGTTGGGTGCGTTCTTCCTCTGCGCAAGCCGATGCCCCCAAAAAGTTTGTCGACGATCCCGCGCAATTGCCAGAGTTGGTTGGCGCTGTACCATCCATTCTGGCCTCCCAAAGCCCAGATTTTATCTAATGTCTTATGCTTGTTGACAAGTGTGCCTTGCTGCAGGTCTCTAAAACATCCAAAATGTGGTATGTTTATATGTTTGGACAGTTTTTTGTCGAGTCTTCCGCTGATTATGGAATCTTTCCAGCTAGAAATCAATACGTTTTGTTCGATGGTGCCAAAAGCATTTTTTACGGCTTCCTTGTAGGAAATGGGTTGGATGTCCAAAAGTGTTGTAAGGTTGTTGGGTTTTCCGATAATTTCTACTTTCATGCTGTCCACCAAAGCAGCTGCCAATTTATATGAGGTCGATGTGACAAAATACAGCCAGTAAGAGGAAAGTTTGGGTGTCATGATCGGGACGGTATGAATACTCCGTTTGAGGCCTCTCACTTCCGAAAATTGCAGCAGCATTTTTTTATAGGTAAGAATCTCCGGGCCACAGATATCATAGGAGCCGTTGAAGAGTTCTTTTTTCATCAGAGACTTGTTTAAGAACTGGGCGACATCTCTTATGGAGATCGGTTGTGTTCTTGTATTAAGCCATTTTGGAGCAATCATTAGTGGGAGTTTTTCCGACAAGTCGCGAATGATTTCAAAGGAAGCGCTTCCGCTTCCCACAATGATTCCGGCCTTTAGGGTGGTGAGCGCATAACTATCCGATTGAAGCGTGAGTTCCACTTGTTTTCGTGAATCTAAGTGCTTTGAAAGTTCTGTGCTATTGGTGATGCCACTCAAATAAATTGTTTGTTTTGCTTGCGTCTTTTCTAAGTAATTTTTAAAATTGACAGCACACCTCTTTTCCAGTGCTTGAAAATCTTCCCTCGATGTAGACATGGAATGGATGAGGTAGTAGGCAGCATCCAAATCTTTTGGAAAGTGGAGTTCAGGCTTGTGTTCTAAAAAGTCAATTTCCAAAAAAGTGATAAGCGGATGGTTTTTGTAGGTTTCCGGAACACGCATCAAATCACGAACACAACAAATGAGTTCGTGGTTTTGATCCAATAATAGTGGGATCAATCTTTTGGCGATATAGCCTGTTGTGCCTGTGATGAGGATTTTCATAATTACTCTTTTGGACGCTGATAGGCTTGTCTTTTCGAACTTTTTGGGATGGCATATCCATCAAGTCCATTGATGGCTGCGATATTGCCCTTGCTTAAATTGATAAACAAATCTTCTTCAAGAAGGCTTTCTTCTACGTACAATCTTTCCACTTCTGCTAAGACCAAAAGCGTTCCGTTGGCTTTGATATGGTGTTCTTCTAAATACTTCATGGCGAGCTGAATGGGAGCCCCTTTTACAAAGGGTGCTGCCCAGCCTTTTTTGTATTCGGCTTCCAAGGAAGTCCTGTCAAATTCTGAAACTTCTTTAGGGTATTTTGCTGAAGTGTGGTGTGCATCTTCTACAATCGATTCAAAAATAGGGTTGAGTGTAAATATACCGGTTTCTTTGATATTGTCATATGTATTTCTAGCGACTGTTGTAGGCCTTAATACAAAACCAAAAATAGCTGGACTGGAGCCGTAATGGGTTACCGAGCTAAACACGGCCAAGTTAGTTGTGCCGCTGCTGCAAGAAGATCCGATCAGATTGGCTGACTTGTATCCAGTGGCGCTGTTGACTAAATTGATTTTTTCAAGGTAAGGAAGCCCTTTTATTTTTTCTTTGTCGAATAGGACCATAGTGATTTGTCTTAGTAGTTGTTGATTTTTACCTGTTGGGCTTTTAAATCATGCATTAAATTATAGAGCCCAAAAAAAGTTCTGTTGATGTAGATGAAATGCTTGGAACCTCGGTTCCCATTCATGTCTTTGAGTTCTGCACTTTTGGCGTACTTAGTTCCCAAGTCCGCAATTTTCCCAAAAAAGTTATCGTCAGAAAAATCAAAGTATTCTTCCTGAAAGGGCTGGGTAAATAAACTCAGCATTTCATGAAACAAGGCTTTGAAAAATACAATTTCTTTAGGGGAATCATCGCGTCTCAAAATTTCAAGTTCGTATAGTTTTTTTTCAAAAACATCCGGATTGTCAATGTTTTCTTTCTTTGCCAATTCGAAGTAAGGTACGTAAAAATCTTCTGGAATGGTTTTCATACATCCAAAGTCGATCACGATCAACTCGTTCTTTGGACTGATAAGGAAATTACCTGGATGCGGATCTGCATGTACTTTTTTGAGACTGTGAATCTGATACATGTAAAAATCCCACAATGCTTGTCCAAGCTTGTTTCCAACGTCAGCTTTGATAGGTTTTTGAGTGAATTCCGACAAATGCAAGCCTTCCATCCAGCTCATTGTCAAGATTCTTTCTGAGGAGAGTGCCTTATAATAGCTGGGAAATTTCAAATTGGGAATGTGCCCACAAGCAGCAGCGATTTCTTCACTTTGTTGAAATTCGAGGTGGTAGTTGGTCTCTTCTTTTAGTTTTTCTTCCACCTCTTCAAAATACTTGTCAGAATCTTTTCCTTTGATGTTAAACATCTTGATGGCGATGGGTTTGACCAATGCCAAATCGGACGAAATACTATCAGAAATTCCT
>Ga0233444_10006099_pt1 | contig 10860 bp, 7 predicted proteins | sample SI_124_October20_6_FD_182792 | JGI IMG/M metagenome (GOLD analysis project Ga0233444, IMG submission 182792) | Seawater microbial communities from Saanich Inlet, British Columbia, Canada - SI_124_October2016_10_MG | ecosystem: Environmental > Aquatic > Marine > Inlet | place: Canada: British...
TACCAAAAAACCGGTGAGCTCTTACCTCGCCGTTTCACCCTTGCCTTGATAAGGCGGTTTATTTTCTGTGGCACTGTCCCTGAAGTCACCTTCGCCAGTTATTAACTGGCACTGTGTCTTTACGGAGCCCGGACTTTCCTCTACCAACTAAACTGGCAGTGACAATCCAATTATCTAGCATGTGATATTTAGTTGATTATAGTTAATTGATCAAGCTATTTAAAGCCTATTAGCCAAAAAATGGCTTATTTTAAAGGTTTTTAAGTCTATTTTTCCTGTAATTTTTTTTGGGTTATATCGCTGTTGAAAAGCTTTAATGATAAATTTATCGCTTAAACTTTTCTTGTTTATCTTAAAATATCTGTAGCCAATCTTATAAAGATTTTTAAAAAATAATTTTCTAATGTTCTTTCCATTGATTTGAATAAAATTTTTTTTTTGTAATCTGTACCAGGTACCTAAATTATAATTACTTAGTTTTTTCCATGGAAATTTTTCACCTGGGTCTAGTTTTCTTAGTGGAGCGATATCAGAGTGACCCAAAAAATTTATATTTTCAATTTTATATTTTTTTTTAAAAAATTTACACAATTTTATCAGGCTTGTAATTTGAGAATTAGGAAAATTTTGATACCTGAACTCATGTCCTTCATTAACAAGCTCGATTCCTAGAGAATGTTCATTTAAATTTTTAAAACTTTTCCATTTTGATTTTCCTGCATGCCAAGACGCTTGATTATCGTAAACCATTTGGGTCACAACACCTTTTCTATTGATTAAATAATGACAGCTTACCTTTGATTTGAGGTCTTTTAGCCTTTTTATTGATTCAATTTCTGATTGCATTCCCGTATAATGAATAATCACAAATTTAATTTTATTTTTTTTCCTTATTTTGCTTGAATGATTTGGTGATAAATCTATTTTTATTTTCATAAGATGATAATTTAGCAATATCTTAGCAAAATATGACCTAATTTAATCTAAATTTTTATAGAAAATCATAAAAAAGTATATATACAACTAAATAATGAATATTAAAAAGTTCAAAATTATAACATTCTTTTTAGCTTTTTTGACTTTTTCTGTCTCCGGAGCAAAAGCTACCGAAGAGTGTTTTGAAAAAACTAGCAGAGCTATTTTTAAATTTAACTTAGTTTTTGATGAAAAAATTATTGAGCCGATAGCGCAAGGCTACAACAAATTACCTGAGCCAGTAAAAAATGGAACAAGTAATTTTACATCAAATATTGGTACTCTTTTATCTATTCCAAACAACATACTTCAAGGAAACTTTAACCAAATAGGCCACTCTACCGGTAGTTTTATTATAAACACATCTGTAGGACTTTTAGGATTTTTAAATCCTGCTGAAAAATTAGGTTTAAAACCTCACAAAGAAGACGTTGGTCAAACTTTAGGAACTTATGGTGTTAAACCAGGATGTTATTTTGTTCTTCCCATACTGGGGCCAACAACAGCAAGAGATACTTTAGGCATGTTAGTCGACACATATATTGATCCCTTTGCTCATATCACAATTAGAGAAAAAGAATTGGTAAATGTCTCAGGGAGCGCGATGGATTATTATTCTTTAAAGGGAACCTCAGCAATAGAATTTAGAGCTGATAACATTCAAAGTTTTAATAGTGTAGAAAAAAATTCAATTGATTTATACTCCTCTTTTAAGAGCATATACTTACAAGATAGAAATAATAAAATTAACAATTCGAATGAGACCCAAGATGACTGGGGAAATTTAGATAATTAAAAAATTTAAATGCGAAAATTAATTATATTTTTTTTTTCAGCAATATTACTTATTAATACCCATTCACAAGCATACAGCGTAGATCCTAAGGAATTTATATTTGAATTGGTTACGGATGCTATTAATAAGCTAAGCGATAAAGATACTAGCGAAGAAACAAAAAGTGAATTAATAGAAAAAATTGCATTAGAAAATGTGGATATTAATGCTTTAGGTTTATACACTCTTGGTGAGCTTAGAAAATCATTAGATGAAAAAAAAATTATTGAATACCAGGCAACTTTTGAGAAATATTTTTTAAAAAGTATAACTTCTAGATTGGCCGAATATTCATCTAGCAAATTCGAAATACTAAATGCTGATAAAAAAAGTGCAAAATATACAATTATAAACTCAAAAATTATTCCAGATAATGGTGGTCCAGAAATTAAAATTGATTGGAGAGTTTATACAAAAAACCCAGACCAACCTCTGATTAGAGATTTAATTGTTGAAGGTTTGAGTTTGGCAAGAACACAAAAAGAAGAATTTGCTTCAATACTTAATTCTAATAATAATGACGTAAATATTCTCATTACTAAATTGAAGGAATTTGTTAATAATTAACTTGGTGGGCCCACCAGGACTCGAACCTGGGACCAATACATTATGAGTGTACTGCTCTAACCAACTGAGCTACAGGCCCTTAATTAATATAGGTTTTACAAAGAATCTTGCTTAAAATCAATGACAGAATTCTGATAACAATTTGTAAAGTTGGTAGTTGCGGACTCTTTAAACTAATTTTTGTTGATAAATAATCAGTTAGATTTGTTCAGAAATTATTTAAAAAAATAGATTCTTTAGATTTAAAAAATTAAAAATTTATTTTTCTAGAAAACTTTTTAGCTGTTTTGATCTGCTAGGATGTTTAAGTTTTCTTAAAGCTTTGGCTTCTATTTGTCTAATTCTTTCTCTAGTAACTGAAAATTGGAGACCCACTTCCTCTAAAGTATGGTCAGTATTCATTCCTATACCAAATCTCATTCTAAGAACTCTTTCTTCTCTTGGGGTTAATGATGCTAATATTTTTGTAGTAGACTCACTCAGATTAGATTGGATAGCAGTATCTAATGGTTGTAGTGCATTTTTATCCTCTATAAAATCTCCTAAACTACTATCTTCTTCATCGCCTACTGGGGTTTCAAGTGAAACCGGCTCTTTAGCAATTTTTAAAACTTTTCTTACTTTTTCTAAAGGCATTGCCAATTTTTTTGCAAGTTCTTCAGGCGTTGGCTCTCTTCCAAACTCACTCATAATCTGTCTTTGTGTTCTTACGATTTTATTAATTGTTTCGATCATATGAACTGGAATTCTAATAGTTCTAGCCTGATCAGCTATAGATCTCGTAATCGCTTGTCTAATCCACCATGTAGCATAAGTTGAAAATTTATATCCCCTTCTATATTCAAATTTATCTACCGCTTTCATTAAACCTATATTGCCTTCTTGTATTAAATCTAAGAATTGCAGACCTCTATTAGTATATTTTTTTGCAATAGAGATGACTAATCGTAAATTAGCTTCAACCATTTCTTTTTTGGCTATTCTAGACTCTCGTTCCCCTTTTTGGATTCTACTAACTAACTTTTTAAATTCTCCAACTGATAGACCTATCTTTTTACTAAACTCTACTAACCGATCTCTTATCTCATTAAAATCTTTTTTAAATTTTTTAAAAAAAGCTCTCCAGGTAGAATTTTCTTTTAGAAAATTTTCAAATTTTGGATTAATTTCATTTCCAACATAATATTTTAAAAATTCCTCACGTGAAATCTTATTGTCCATAGCCAATCTTAATAGTACACCTTCTAGAGATACTATCTTTTTATTTTCTTTGTAGTGAGATTGAACTAGTTCTTCAACTACGTGTGGCGCTAATTGTAAATTTTTAAAATTATCAACTAACACTTCTTGTATTTTTTTGAAATTTTTATTTTTAGATACAGAAAGCTCTTTTGAGTTTAATAAACATTCTAGTTTTTCCACTTGATATTTTTTAAGTTTTGAATAATATTTATTTAGCGAGTCAAGTATATTTACAATTTTTGGTTTAATTTCTTCTTCCATCTTAGCTAAAGAAACATTAAACTCGTCATCATCACTACTAGGTGCATTTTCATCTTTTTTCTCTGCTCCTTTATCTTGATCCTTGTTTGATTTTGATTTTTTATTTATTTTTAAATCATCATCATCATCTAATGCTTCAAAATCTTCATAAGTTGAATCTATGTCAATTATATCTCTAACTAAAAGTTGCTGAGATTCAATTTGTTCCTTCCATTCAAATATTTTTTTTCCTATAATCGGGCTTTGCGTTAAAGCATTAATCATTACGTCTTTTCCCGCTTCAATTCTCTTAGCAATTGCTATTTCACCTTCTCGTGAGAGAAGTTCAACTCCGCCCATTTCCCTAAGATACATTCTAATAGGATCATCACTTTTATCAGATGTTTTTTCTTCACCGCTAGACGTGTTTTCTTTTTTTTTATTTGACTGATATTGTGATTTTTTTTCTACTAAAGTTATTTTTTCATCTAGAAGAACTATGAATGCTTTTTCTACATTTTCTTGTGTGCTATTTCTTTTACCTAAAGATTTACCCAGTTCCTCGTAGGTAATAAAACCTCTGTGTTTTCCTTTGTCAAAAAGTCTTTCAAATGATTTTGTAATTAGTTTTTCAGCCATAAAAGAATTGTGGAATATATATAATCACTGAATAAAAAAAATCTATCCTTTTTTACTCCCTATTTAGCTGGCTTTTAAGCTTAATTAGTTCTGAATATGAGTTTTCATCCAAGTTGTTAATCAGTTCTTTTTCTAGAGATTCTATTTTTTTTAAATTACCCTGTTCTTTGAAATCAAGAATTAATTCATTTAGCAGATCAAAGATATCTTGATCAGTTTTATTATTAGTTGTCATTTGAATATTTGAATTTTCTTTTATTTCTTCTATTAGGTTTTTATATTCATTATTAATTTTTATTTGTATTTCATTTTTGCTCTCTCTTTGAGTAAGAGCAGTAATAATTGCATTCTTTAAACTTTCATTTTTTTCAGAAATAAATTCAATTTCTGATAGTTCTTCTAATTTTTTTGAAGCTATTTCAAAATAATTCAAAATTATAAATAAAATAGAAAATTCAATAATTTGTGTTTTAGAGAGATCTTTTCTTTTTTGATGTAAAAGTTTTGTCTCCTTAAGTATATTGTAATCTTTTTGTTTATTAAACTTTGTATAATTATAATTTTTTCTAGATGTTTGTATTGGAGTAAGTTTTTTTATTTTTTCTAAGAAATCTTCTAATACATATTTTTTTAATATTTCATCTTTTATAGAATAGGATAATTTTTTAATTTCTTTTTCAAACTTTGAGATCTCAAAAGGATTATTTAGATCAATTTTACTTAAATGATAATCCCAAATATAAGATTGGATTATTTGCTTGTCCTTAAGTAAGCTTAGTAACCCATCTTTACCACTTTGTTTAATATAATCATCCGGATCTTTTCCTTCGGGCATAATAGAAAAATAGATCTTATTTTTTTCATTAATGAGCGGAAATAATTTTTCTGCAATTCGCAAAGCAGCTTTTTGCCCACTTTCATCCCCATCTAAACAAATTATTGGATTAGCAAAAAATTTCCAAATTAAATCAATTTGTCTCTCGGTAAGAGCTGTACCGGAGTTAGCTATTACGTTTTTTACCCCCGATGAATAAACACTTACAACATCCATATAGCCTTCAACAATTAAAACTTCATCCGTTTCTGAACGCGAATTTTTAGCTTTATCTAAATTAAAAATCATATTACCTTTTTTATAAAATTCAGTCTCAGGTGAATTAATATATTTTGCTAATTTACTTTCATGGATTACTCTTCCACCGAATGCAATTGTATCTCCAGTGATATTATTTATTGGAAAAATTATTCTAGAATTAAATCTATCAACGTATCTTCCTGTTTTATCATTTTTATAATATAATCCAGTTAATCCTATATCTTCCTCAGTATATTTTTTTAAAAGTTCCTCGTAAAAATTATTTTTCCAAGGTACAAATCCTAATTGAAATTCTTCTATTGTATTTTTATTCAATCCTCTGTTTAGTAGGTAGCCTGATGCATCTTTATTATTTTCTTTAGACAGTTGTTGATGGAAATAATTAGAATAATCTTTAAATATATTTTTATAATTTTGAAATCTTAAGTCCTTTTTTTTATCAAAGTTTGAAAATCTATAAGGCTGCATACCAGCCTCAGATGCTAAAGTTCTCACTGCTTCTCCAAAACCAATTGATTTTGTCTTCATTAAAAAATCAAAAATATTTCCATGTTCACTAGTGCTAAAGCAATGATAAAATTCTTTTTCATCATTGACTGTAAATGATGGGCTTTTTTCATTTTTAAATGGAGACAGGCCAATAAATTCCTTGCCTCTTTTTTTTAATTGAACAGATTTGCCTACTACTTGTGAGACTTTTAATCTTAATTTTATTTCATCAAGATATTCTTTAGGGTATTTCATTTTAATTCAAAAGCTCTTTTAAAATAGGATTTACTTTTGAGAAATCTATAGTGTCAGCGTGTTTTGATTTTAATGCTACCATAATCTTACCCATATCCTTCATAGAAGTTGCGCCTACAGATTTGACTGTCTCTTGACAGATTCTCTTCACTTCCTCATCGCTTAATTGTTTTGGGAGGAATGCACTAATTACATCCATCTCTTTTTTTTCATTTTCTAAAAGTTCACTCCTACCTGCTTTTTTATAAACTTCACAAGACTCGTTTCTTTGTTTTATCATTTTTTTTAATATCGCTGTAATGTCACTGTCAGCAATTTCCTTTTGGTCTTTTGTACGACTTGCTATTTCTGCGTCTTTTATCGCAGATATTATCAATCTCAATGTAGGGTAAGTATTTTTATCCTTAGCTTTTAAAGCACTGTTTAATTTATCTTCGATTTGTTGTTTAAGAGACATAATTTAATAATTTATTTTAATCACAATTCTTATCTAAAATAAAAAGAACTTTCTTGACGATTATATTTCTATTTCATATGTTTCGCAAAATCATGTTTATAAGTTTTTTACTTTAACTCATGAGTTGTATTTGAAACAAAAAATTCAAAATATAAACTCATTTAAAAATCTTAAAAAGATCGATTCCAATGCTATTTTAGTTCTTCAAAATGGGAAGTTTTTTAGAGGTATAGGTTTAGGCTATCAAGGAACTGCCACAGGTGAAGTTTGTTTCAACACTTCAATAACTGGATATCAAGAAATTATTTCAGATCCATCTTATGCCGAACAAATTATTAACTTTACTTTCCCTCATATAGGTAATGTAGGAACTAATAAAGAGGATTTTGAGTCAGATAAAATTTGGACAAAGGGTGTAATAATAAACGCAGAGATTACTGAACCTTCAAATTATAGATCCTTAAGTCATTTAGATAAATGGTTAAAAAAAAATAAGATTGTCGGCATCACCGGAATAGATACCAGAAATCTAACAAATACCATTAGAGACAAAGGCGCTCCAAAAGGAACTATATCTTTTTCAAAAAAAGGTAAGTTCAATATTAAAAATCTACTTAGCGATACTAAGAAATGGAGTGGGCTAAAAAATTTAGATTTAGCTGAAAAAGTCTCAACAAAAAAAACTTACTTATGGAAAGATTTAAAAACATGGAAAAAAGAAGATGGTTTTATTAAAAACAAAACGAAAAACTTTCATGTTGTTGCTATTGATTATGGAATTAAAAAAAATATTTTAAGATACTTTTCAGACTTTAATTGTAAAGTTACAGTTGTTTCTTGTAAAACAAAAGCAAAGGATATTCTTCAATTGAAACCTAATGGCGTCTTTTTGTCAAATGGACCTGGTGATCCTGCTGCTACCGGAAAATATGCAATTCCAATCATAAAAGATTTGATTAAAAGCAAAATACCAATATTTGGGATATGTTTAGGTCATCAAATTCTAGCATTAACTTTGGGTGCTAAGACAAAAAAAATGAGTCTAGGTCATAGAGGAGCTAATCATCCTGTTAAAAATTTATTAAAAGGAAATGTAGAGATAACAAGTCAAAATCATGGATTTGAGGTTATGAAAAGTAGTCTTTCAAGAAATGTTCAAATTACACATCAGTCTCTTTTTGATAATAGTATTGAAGGTATAAGACTTAAAAATAAACCTGTGTTTTCTGTTCAGTATCATCCGGAGTCAAATCCAGGTCCACAGGATAGTGTTTATTTATTTACAGAATTTGTAAGGAGTATGAAAAAAAATGCCAAAAAGAAAAGATCTTAAGAAAATTTTAATTGTTGGTGCAGGACCAATTATTATTGGTCAAGCTTGTGAATTTGATTATTCCGGCACTCAAGCTTGTAAAGCATTAAAAGATGAAGGTTACAAAGTTATTTTAGTAAATTCTAATCCTGCAACAATAATGACTGATCCTGATGTAGCAGATAAAACTTATATTGAACCTATCACACTAGAAGTTCTTGAAAAAATTATTAAAAAAGAAAAACCTGATGCAATTCTTCCAACTATGGGCGGTCAAACAGCGCTTAATCTTGCGATGGAGGCTGAAAAAAAAGGAATTCTTAAAAAATACAAAATAGAATTAATTGGTGCCAATTCAAAAGCCATTTCTAATGCTGAAGATAGAAAAAAATTTAGAAAAAATATGATTGATATCGGTTTGGATTTACCAAAATCTGAGATTGTCAATAATATTAATCAGGCATCAAAAGTTTTAAAAAAAATTGGCTTACCTGCAATTATAAGACCAGCGTTTACTCTTGGAGGGCTTGGAGGTGGGATCGCTAAAAATAAAAAAGATTATATAAAAATTATTAAAAGTGGATTGTACGAGTCGCCTGTAAGCCAAGTATTAGTTGAAGAATGCTTAGAAGGCTGGAAAGAATTTGAAATGGAAGTTGTCAGAGATAAAAAAGACAACTGTATCATAATTTGCTCTATTGAGAATATTGATCCAATGGGTATACATACTGGAGATTCAGTCACTGTTGCGCCAGCTTTAACTCTCACGGATAAAGAATACCAAGTTATGAGAAACGCTTCTATAGCATGTCTTAGAAAAATAGGTGTGGAAACAGGAGGATCAAATGTACAATTTGCTATCAATCCTAAAAACGGAAGAATGGTTGTAATTGAAATGAATCCAAGAGTTTCTAGATCATCTGCTCTTGCTTCAAAAGCTACTGGTTTTCCCATAGCAAAAGTAGCTGCAAAATTAGCAGTTGGTTACACACTAGATGAATTAAAAAATGAAATCACAAAAGTAACACCTGCTTCTTTTGAGCCTACAATTGACTATGTAGTAACTAAGATTCCAAGATTTACATTTGAAAAATTTTCAACTTCAGCAGAAGTATTAGGTACTTCAATGAAATCTGTAGGTGAAGCGATGGCAATAGGAAGAAATTTTAAAGAGTCTCTTCAAAAAGCGCTGATATCTCTTGAAACTGGTTTTTCAGGATTAGATAGAATATTTGATTTAAATAAGAAACAAATAGAAAACAAACTTAAAAAAAATATTCCTAATAAAATTCTGTTAGTTGCTGAAGCTTTTAGAAAAAAAATTAATTTAAAAAGAATTTTTAGTTTATCTAAGATTGATCCATGGTTCTTAGAACAAATTAAAGAGATTGTTGACAACGAAACTAAGATTAGAAACGGAGGAATTCCTAATGATTTCAATGAGTTTAATCGAATTAAATCTATTGGTTTTTCTGACAAAAAATTATCCGAGCTAACAAAAACATCTGAAGATATAGTGAGGCAAAAAAGAATAGCTCTTAAAATATTACCTGTATTTAAGAAAGTAGATACTTGTGCAGCTGAATTTAAATCATTTACTCCTTATATGTATTCAACCTATCAAAGAAATTTCTCTATTAACTCAGAGTGTGAGGCGGACCCATCAGCTAAAAAGAAAATTATAATTTTAGGTGGTGGACCAAATAGAATAGGACAAGGAATAGAATTTGATTATTGCTGTTGTCAGGCTAGTTTTTCACTAAAAGAAGCTGGTTATGAAACAATTATGGTTAATTGTAATCCTGAAACTGTTTCTACTGATTATGATACAAGCGATCGATTATACTTTGAGCCTTTAAAAGAAGAGTATGTTTTTAATATAATAAAAAAAGAAAAAGAAAAAGGAAACCTAGTTGGTGTTATCGCTCAGTTTGGTGGCCAAACCCCAATCAAACTTGCTAAATTTTTATATGATAACAAACTTCCAATTCTAGGAACGCAGTATTCATCAATTGATTTGGCTGAAGACAGAGATTTATTCAGAAACCTTCTTAATAAATTAAAATTAAAACAGGCTAAAAGTGGAATCGCTAAAACATTCAAACAGGCAATTCAAATAGCAGATAGAATTGGTTTACCATTAATGGTTAGACCTTCTTATGTTTTAGGCGGAAGAGCGATGGAAATTGTTCATGAAAAAAGTCAGCTGAAAAAATTTGTTGAGGAAGCTTTTAAAGCAGCTGAAAAAAATCCAATTTTAATTGATAAATTTATTGATCATGCAATGGAAGTTGATGTTGATGCAATATCTGATGGAAAGCAAGTGCATGTTGCAGGTATCATGCAACACATCGAAGAAGCTGGAATTCACTCGGGAGACTCAGCTTGTAGCTTACCCCCAATATCAATTAAACCACATTTGATTAAAGAAATTGAAGACCAAACTAAAAAATTAGCATTGGCTTTAAAAGTTAAAGGTTTCATGAATATTCAATTTGCAATCAAAAAAGATGAAATTTATGTGATCGAGGTAAATCCTAGAGCCAGTAGAACGGTGCCGTTTGTATCAAAAGCAAAAGGTCTACCTCTTGCTAAAATTGCCTCAAGAGTGATGGCTGGTGAAAAATTATCTAGATTTAATTTAAAAGATAAATCAAAAGGAATGTTTGCTGTAAAAGAAGCTGTATTTCCTTTTAATAAATTTCCAAATAGCGATTTACTTTTAGGGCCTGAAATGAAATCAACTGGTGAGG
>Ga0233444_10006106_pt1 | contig 10854 bp, 8 predicted proteins | sample SI_124_October20_6_FD_182792 | JGI IMG/M metagenome (GOLD analysis project Ga0233444, IMG submission 182792) | Seawater microbial communities from Saanich Inlet, British Columbia, Canada - SI_124_October2016_10_MG | ecosystem: Environmental > Aquatic > Marine > Inlet | place: Canada: British...
ATCTACCTATACGGCCCTATGACCATGAGCCCCTGTAACCGAAGGGAGTTGGGAGGTTTAGCCCGCCGCCAGAACAGCCTGACGCACCGCATCAACAGCGTCTGCTGCTGCGTTTGCATTCGGGCCGCCAGCTTGCGCCATATCAGCCCTGCCGCCGCCGCCTGCCCCGCCAAGCGCTGCTGAGCCGGCCTTTACCAAGGCAACAGCATCCATCTGTCCTATCAGGTCATCGGTAACCGATACCACGATCGAGGCTTTGCCGGCATCAGTTGCCACAAGACAGATAACAGTGCCAGACGCATTAGAGCGCATCGCATCGGCCATTGCTTTCAGCTCACGCGCCGGTGTGTCATCCAACACCTTGCCCCGATAACTGATATTCCCAAGCATTTCGCTGTCATTATCATCAGCTCCGCCAGTCGCAAGCTTTTGGCGCAGGCTTGATATTTCCCGCTCCATTTTGCGTCTATCATCAAGCAATTGCTCAAGCCGACCTTCCAGCTGATCCGGGGATGCTTTGAGAATCTGTGCCGCGCGCGATAATGTTGCATCACGTCCTGCAAGATAAGCAAGCCCATATGCGTGCGTTACAGCCTCTATCCGGCGAACGCCACCAGCAACAGCTGATTCGGATATCACCTTTAATAACGCAATATCGCCGGTGTGAGCGACGTGAATTCCGCCACAAAGTTCAACAGACCACGCTGATTTTCCCGAAATATCTGAGGCGCCGCCCATGGAAACAACACGGACTTCATCGCCATATTTCTCACCAAACAAAGCAAGTGCGCCTTCTTTAACAGCCTCATCAGGCGTCATAAGTCTGGTTGAGACATCACTATTCATCCGGATACGCGCATTAACGATATCCTCAACAGCTGAAATTTCTGCGGCGCTCATGGCAATCGAATGGCTAAAATCAAACCTCACTCTATCTGGTGCAACAAGTGAGCCTTTCTGAGCAACATGCTCACCCAACACAATCCGAAGTGCCTCATGCAGCAAATGTGTTGCACTGTGATTAGCGCACAAAGATGTCCGGCGCGCCTCATCCACAACAAAACTCACCGGCATATCGGTTTCAAACTGTCCTTTATCAACCGTCACATGATGCAGGAACAGACCAGCGGCTGTTTTCTGGGTATCGGTTACATGACCCAAAACTTCACCACTCTGCACAAGCCCTGTATCGCCCATCTGCCCGCCCGACTCGCCATAAAACGGTGTCTGGTTCGTCACCAACAAACCACTTTCTCCCACGCCAAGATGGCTGACTTCTGCGCCGTCTTTCACAATGGCGTTTACAACAGCTTCAGATGACAGGCGTGAATACCCCAGAAACTCGGTTGCGCCATGCCTATCCGCAAGCTCGAACAAAATACGCTCATCTGCCTTGCTGCCTGACCCGGACCAGGCCGCCCGCGCTGCCTCTTTCTGCGCTTTCATGGCAGAATCAAAGCCAGCAATATCAACCTGCCAGTCATATCCGCGCATGAAATCTTCTGTTAAATCAAGCGGAAACCCATAAGTATCATAAAGTTTAAAGGCTGTTTCACCCGACAATGTTCCGCCCGATGCCTTGCCCTCAACTTCGGTTGTAAGAATTTTCAGGCCGCGCGCCAGAGCTTCTTTAAAACGTGCTTCCTCGAGCTTTAATGTTTCTGAGATCAAGGGCTGAGCGCGCACAAGTTCAGGATAATGCCCGCCCATTTCCCGCACCAAAGCCGGAACCAGCTGGAACATGACCGGGTCATCACAGTCTAATTGATGAAGATGCCGCATCGCCCGCCGCATGATGCGTCTAAGGACATAGCCGCGTCCTTCGTTTGATGGCAACACGCCATCAGCAATCAGAAAGCCAGCAGACCGAAGATGATCTGCTACGACACGGTGAGAGACATTTTTGGGACCATCGGCATCGGTGTTCGACGCATCAGCCGACGCTTCGATGAGCGCACGCATCAAATCAATATCATAATTATCATGGGTGCCTTGCAACACCGCAGCAATACGCTCAAGCCCCATACCGGTATCAATAGATGGCCGCGGCAAATCTAACCGCCCGCCCTCTGTCTGCTCATACTGCATGAATACCAGATTCCAGATTTCAATAAATCTGTCACCATCCTCATCAGGTGAGCCCGGAGGTCCACCAAAAATATGAGGGCCATGGTCGTAAAATATTTCAGAACAGGGACCACAGGGACCAGTATCCCCCATCGACCAGAAGTTATCAGTCGTTGAAATCCGAATAATACGGTCGTCAGACAAACCGCCAATTTTGCGCCACAACGCTGCTGCCTGCTCATCTTCAGAATAAACCGTGACAATAAGCTTATCTTTATTCAGGCCAAGCTCACCGGTTACTAATTGCCAGGCATTGTGAATTGCTTCTTCCTTGAAATAATCGCCAAAGCTGAAATTACCCAGCATTTCAAAAAAGGTGTGATGGCGCGCCGTATAACCAACATTTTCAAGGTCATTATGCTTGCCACCTGCCCGCACACATTTCTGGGATGACACAGCGCGCGTGTAATCGCGATTTTCAAGACCTGTAAATACATTCTTGAACTGCACCATTCCAGAATTGGTGAACATCAAAGTTGGATCATTTTGCGGAACAAGCGGACTAGACGCCACCTCGGCGTGCCCATTACGCACAAAATAATCAAGAAACATAGAGCGAATATCGTTAACGCTTGTCATGGAAGACCTTCTTTTCGGGTATGCAAAAGGAAACGCTAAACTGCGCATTGTCTTATTTACGAAAACAAGCGCCCCTTTGTCCAGAACCCTTATATCAGAACTGTTATAAAGATGCAGAGATAGCGTGATACAAAAAGAGCCCTTTTTTTGTCTGCAGAGATGCAGGTTAAAAAGGGCTCTTTTATAAAGATATAAATCAGCTCGTCAGAAATCTGCTTTTACCAACAATTCCTGCCGCAGATAATGTGGTTATTTATCATCCTCATCAGCGATAACATTATCCAGCATCTGTTCCTGAACAAGTCCTGCGTTCTGGCGAATAGCTGCTTCGATTTCTCCGGAAATCTGGGGGTTTTCTCTCAAGAATATCTTCGCATTCTCACGCCCCTGACCAATACGCTGAGGACCGTAGGAAAACCACGATCCTGACTTCTCAACCAGACCTGCTGCGACGCCCAAATCAAGTATCTCACCCATTTTTGAAATACCTTCACCATACATAATATCAAATTCAACTGTACGGAATGGCGCAGACACCTTATTTTTAACAACCTTGACACGGGTCTGATTGCCAACAACTTCTTCACGATCCTTAATCGCGCCAATCCGGCGAATATCAAGTCGCACAGATGCGTAGAATTTAAGAGCATTACCGCCAGATGTTGTTTCTGGACTTCCAAACATCACACCAATCTTAAGTCTGATCTGGTTAATAAAGATAACCAGACAGTTCGAGCGTGCAATTGACGATGTAAGTTTGCGTAACGCTTGGCTCATCAGGCGCGCTTGCAAACCAACATGCGTATCACCCATTTCACCTTCTAATTCAGCCCGTGGTACCAATGCGGCGACCGAATCAACGACCAGCACATCAATTGCACCAGACCGCACAAGCGTGTCAGCAATTTCGAGTGCCTGTTCGCCAGCGTCAGGCTGAGAGATAAGTAATTCATCAAGATTAACGCCAAGTTTGCGGGCATAACCCGGGTCAAGAGCATGCTCGGCGTCAACAAAGGCGCAATTACCGCCCTTTGCTTGTGCTTCTGCAACCGCATGCAATGCCAGCGTTGTTTTACCGGATGATTCTGGACCGTAAATTTCAACAATCCGGCCTTTGGGAAATCCGCCAATGCCAAGGGCAATATCAAGCCCAAGTGAGCCGGTCGAGATAGATTGTATATCAACAACACTATCACTCTGGCCAAGCTTCATAACAGAGCCTTTGCCGAACGCCTTTTCAATTTGTCCAATTGCGGCGTCTAATGCCTTGGTCTTATCATCTGAGTTCATTTTAAAATCCACGAGTTCTGCAGCCATTTGCGTCTCCATCTTGCATAGTCTGTTAAAGCTGTCCACAGTCAGACAGAATGATTCAGAAATTACGGTCCCACAGGATATTAAATGGGAATTGAAATTCCTTTATGGTCCTGTTTTGTTCTCATTGCAAGAATATATTCACCTTTTGTTCTGTTTTTGTTTCAAAGCTTCCTTTCTGTTATAACAGAGGCACGTTTTTATTCGTTGGAGGGCCACTATCGCTTACCTCAGGGTGCGCATCGCCCTGCCCTGTTAGCCAGAGTGGCGGGTGCGACAGCTAATCAGCAATTGGGGAATTTTATTTTTAAATGAGCGCCATCTGTATCGACAGGGTCAACCGCTTCCAATATCCCCCCCAGCTATTGGCAAGCATTGCGGCTGCCGGCAGGCCATGGCCCCGATTATGCCCATCTTTGGTTGAAAATCTGCTTTGCAGAATTTGGCTAAAAATACCTTTGCTGATGCCGGGGCCATTATCGATGATGTTAAGCCATACTTCATCGTCAGAATTGCGGCTGAGCATTAAGGTAATTTCCGGCAATCAGCCGTTTCTGTGCATGACGCATAGCCAAGTTTATTCTTTGCTTCAGCTGCGTTTCACAGAAGCGTTATAGCCACCAACGCAATTATGAGGTTCGGCAGGTTATCGGCGTACGGCTCGGCAAATTATCAGTAACACTAGTCGTCCCGGTGGACCCGTTCCATACGTTCATGCATTTCCTGCGCATGGACCGTCATTGAGGCAATCGGACGGGCTTCCAGACGCGAAAGGCTAATTGGCTCATCAGTTTCACTGCAATAGCCGTATGTTCCATCTTCAATCCGGCGTAGCGCAGACTCAATTTTCTGGATAAGCTTACGTTCACGGTCACGCGTCCGCAGGTCAAGCGCTGCATTGCTTTCGATTTGCGCCCGGTCCATCTGATCAGGCTTATGCAGGCTTTCAGTGGAGAGATTGGTTATTGTCTGATTGGCTTCATCCAATAGCTCAGTGCGCCAGCGCATCAGTTTCTGCCGAAAATATTCGCGATGATTCGGGTTCATAAACTCTTCATCCTGCGATGGCTGATACCCATCAGGCAGAATAACAGGCTCGATTACAGCATCTTTTTCAGAAGTATTACCACTCATGAACGTTCCACTCCATACGAAGAGACCCATATTGGCGTCATCCTAGAGGGTGGGTGATACTTCAAAGAAGACTCTGTTTCAAGTCTTTCATTCTGTTTTTCCTACCCATTAGCATTATTTTTGCTGTTCTTGGCAAACGTCAGGATTTTTTTAAGTTTTCATTATAGTTTAACGCCCTTTTTCTTGATCTAAAAACCCTTCATCTCCCCTAATAAATCGTTAATCACGCATATGTGATTTGCCTTAAACAGGCCTTAGCGACGATACCTTTTACATCAGCCAGCAGCGGTTCGATTTAACACCGAAAAGCCAGAAAATACGCCGGATAACGACCATATTGCTGGTCGCAAGGTACAAGGTTTTAAGAAAGGATTTTTGCTGTGAATATTTTGATTGTAGAAGACGACCCGGTTATTGCAGATGCCATTGGCATGATTTTAACACAAGCAGGATATTACCACGTTCATGCGCGCACAATTGAAGCCGCGCTGAGTGAGTTAAATTACAGCCAGGTTGATGCCGTATTGCTCGATTTAAATCTGCCTGATGGTGATGGGGCACGCCTTGCACGGCTTATTCGCAAAAATCACGTTCCGGCACCTATTCTGGTTGTATCTGGCAATAGCCGTGTTGATGACCGCATCACAGCCCTTGGGGCAGGTGCGGATGGGTATATTACCAAGCCGTTTGATAGATTTGAGCTGCTAGCTCACCTTGAAGCCATTATTCGGCGCGCAAACGGCCATAGTTCAGCGCAGATTTCAATCGGCAATATGGCCATTGATATCGACCGTAACTTGGTGACGATTAATGATGATTTTGTCCCATTGACACAGAAGGAATATCAAATTGTGCACCTTCTTGGGATGCGGAAAGGGGCTGTCTTGAGCAAAGATGCCTTTATCTCTCATATCTATGGCGGAATTGATGAGCCGTAAACAAAGATAATTGACGTCTTTATCTGCAAATTACGGCGTAAATTACGGAAAGCCGGTTTGCCCACCCCGCAAAAAACAAACCCTACAGAAAGTAAACTCCACACAAAGCAACCTCTTGGCTCTTTCTATCGGATATCTTTGTGTTTAGGATAAGGCGCGTGCCGGAGCATGAAACCGCTTTGCCTGCTAGCGTAATGTACCCACGCTAAGGTAAAAACAGACAGGAATAATGAGCGTGATATTTATTGATGTAAGTGTTGGTGATTTTGTGCGTCATCCGGACCGGGCTGATTGGGGGGTTGGTCAGGTGCAGTCTGTTATCGGTGCCAGAATTACGGTTAATTTTGAACATGAAGGCAAAAAGCTTATCAATGCAGAACTGATTAATCTTGAACCTGTCGCAGACAAGATAGATTAAGCCAGAAACCGATTATTATGGTGCGTCATTTTTCGCCATTTTGTTAAGTGTAAAACGTGATTAAGACTGTTTCGAGTTAGCGCGATATATCGCACACTTTACCATGGTCATGCAGGGACTGTATGACATTATGGCTTTGGGGAATAAAAGCATGCCAGAATCAGTCTTTCCAGAAGACGGAACACCCCCGCCTGAACAAGGCCGGCAAGGCAAAAAACGTGGTCCTAAAGGAAAGCCTAAAGGTCGGATGGTGATCCCAGAGGCACGCGCTACTATCGCCGCGTTGCTAGGCACTATCCCGCTGCGCCGCGACCAGCTGATTGAGTATCTTCATATCATCCAAGATGAATATGGCCATCTATCAGCAGCTCATCTTGCTGGTCTTGCCGATCTGATGAAGCTTCCCATGGCAGAAGTTTGGGAAGTTGCTAGTTTTTATGACCATTTTGACCTTGTAAGCGAAGGCATGGAAGCGCCGCCTGCCCGCACAATCAGGATCTGTACGTCTCTGCCTTGTATGATGCAAGGCGGCGAGGCGTTATTGCAGAAAATGCAGTCAATGCGAAGCGAAGGCAAAATTGACGCTGATGTGCGCTTTGTGCCAGCACCCTGTCTTGGGGCTTGTGATGTTGCCCCGGCCGCCGCAGACGGACATCATCTTGTTGGCTATGCAAATACCGACAATCTGATGCGGGTAATTACCACTGGCACACCCCATGATATACCTGATTATATTGGATTTACGGCGTATCGGGCAGCAGCAGGATATGCCCTTATTGAGGCGCTGAACGCTGCAACAGATGATGCGCATGCTGAAATGGTAAGCGGTTTGATGAGCACCTTATCAGATGCGGCGTTACGTGGGCTTGGCGGGGCAGGATTTCCCACCGGACGCAAATGGTCCATTGTAGCAGGATATGATGGGCCGCGCTTGATGGCTGTTAATGGTGATGAAGGTGAGCCAGGCACCTTTAAAGACAGATATTACCTGTCATCTGACCCGCATAGAATGCTTGAAGGTGTCCTGCTAGCATCGCACATGGTTGGCATTACCAAATGCTATCTTTATATCCGCGATGAATATCCTGAAATCATTGCCTTACTTACCAAAGAATTAGCGCTTCTTGAGGCGTCTGGTCTGCTTGGCTCGTTGGAAATTGAGCTAAGACGCGGCGCAGGCGCTTATATCTGCGGCGAAGAATCAGCGATGATTGAGAGTATCGAGGGAAAGCGCGGCCTGCCGCGTCACCGCCCGCCTTATGTTGCTGAGCGGGGTCTTTTTGACCGTCCAACATTGGTGAATAATGTTGAAACGCTGTTCTGGGTGCGCGATATCCTAGAGCGCGGGGCTGACTGGTATAATGACCAGGGGCGTGAGGGACATCCGGGCTTCCGGACATATTCGGTCTCCGGCCGGGTTGCACAGCCTGGACTTGTGACAACTGGCGCTGGCGCTACTGTGGCAGAGTTAATCGAAGCTTGTGGCGGCATGGCTGACGGGCATGAGTTTAAAGGCTATCTTCCGGGTGGTGCCTCTGGCGGCATCCTGCCAGCGCATCTTGCAGATGTTCCTCTGGATTTTGGCGGTAAACTAGCTGAGCTTGGCTGTTTTGTTGGCTCGCACGCCATTGTTGTTCTGTCTGATAAGGATAATATGTGGAAGGCAGCCACCAATCTGTTGCAATTTTTTGCGCATGAAAGCTGTGGTCAATGTACACCCTGCCGTTCAGGGACCGAAAAGGCTGTTAGCCTGATGACATCTGATGCCCCCGACACAGCGCTTCTTGGTGAGCTTGCAGATATAATGGCAGATGCCAGTATTTGCGGGCTAGGACAGGCCGCCTCCAACCCGCTGATAAGCGCAATGACCCACTTTCCCGGCGACATCCCTGATGCCGCCTCTGAAACATAGGACGTGACCCATGGCACAGGCTCCTGAAACCAAAAATGTTACCTTCACCCTTGATGGCAAACAGGTAACAGCGCCGCACGGCACCACTATCTGGCATGTTGCGCGCGACGCTGATATTGATATTCCCCATCTATGTTACAAGGATGCGGACGGCTACCGGGCAGATGGGAATTGCCGGGCATGCATGGTTGAAATCGACGGTGAGCGGGTACTTGCAGCATCCTGCCAGAGAGTCGCCACGGACGGGATGATTGTTCACAGCGCCACTGAACGGGCAACCAAAGCACGTGCAATGGTGATGGAATTATTGGTTGCGGATCAGCCGCGCCGCACAGACTCGCACGACCCCTCATCCCAGCTTTGGCATTATGCTGAAGAACAACAGGTTGACCATAGCCGGTTTCCGGGCAAAAAAGCGCCCCATCCCGATAGCTCTCACCCTGCTATTGCGGTGAATATGGATGCCTGTATCCAATGTAATTTATGTGTGCGCGCCTGCCGCGAAGTTCAGGTAAATGACGTTATCGGACTGGCAGGGCGCGGCGCTGATGCGCATATCATATTTGATTTTGGTGATGATATGGGCGCCTCTACCTGCGTTGGCTGTGGTGAATGTGTTCAGGCCTGCCCAACAGGGGCATTAATGCCAAAAACCGTTCTTGACGATAGTCAGAAACTTGCCATTACACCGGATAAGCAGGTTGCGTCAGTCTGTCCGTATTGCGGGGTTGGCTGCCAGCTAAATTTCCATGTGAAGGGCGAAAAAATTGTTGCTGTGACGGGGCGAGAAGGCCCTGCCAATAAAAGCCGTCTTTGTGTGAAAGGCCGTTATGGTTTTGACTATATTGATAACCCGCAACGCCTTACCGTGCCGCTTATCAGGCGCGATGATGTGCCTAAATCAGCCTCACTCCCCTTTGATCCAGCAACCCCGCTTACCCATTTCCGCGAAGCAAGCTGGGATGAAGCCCTAACGCGTGCCGCCAGCGGATTTTCAGATATCAAACAAGCGCATGGCGCATCCGCGCTTGCCGGTTTTGGTTCTGCCAAAGGCACAAATGAAGAAGCCTATCTGGTTCAAAAGCTTGTGCGCCAAGGGTTTGGCACCAACAATGTCGATCATTGCACAAGGCTGTGCCATGCCTCTTCGGTAGCTGCCCTGCTTGAAAATATCGGCTCAGGCGCTGTAACAGCCTCTTTTTCACAATGTCTTCATTCTGATGCTATTATCGTGATTGGGGCTAACCCGACGGTTAACCATCCTGTTGCTGCCACCTTTATCAAAAACGCTGCACAAGGTGGGGCTGACCTATTTGTGTTTGACCCGCGCGGACAGGCGTTGGATAGGTACGCCACCGACTCCCTCAATTTTACCCCCGGCGCTGATGTCGCGCTGTTGAATGCCATCTTGCATGTGATCATTTCAGAAGACCTGTATGACAAAGAGTATGTTGCCACTCACACCGAAGGGTTTGACGCGCTAAAAAGCCAGACAAAAGCAACCTCTCCTGAAGCAATGGCGCCTATCTGCGGCATTGAGCCAGACAAGATTCGCAAAGTTGCCCGCACCTTTGCTGCTGCCAAAGCCGGGATGATTTTCTGGGGTATGGGCGTATCGCAGCATACCCACGGAACCGATAATGCGCGCTGTCTTATCTCGCTTGCGTTGCTCACAGGAAATGTTGGCAAACAAGGGGCTGGCCTGCACCCCCTTCGGGGCCAAAATAATGTGCAAGGCGCATCGGATGCTGGTCTGATTCCGATGTTTTTCCCAGACTATAAATCCGTCTCAGATGATGATGTTCGCACAAAATACGAAAATCTCTGGGAGGCCTCCCTCGATGCCGAAAAAGGGCTGACTGTCGTTGAAATTACAGATGCGGCTTATGATGGGACAATCAAGGGTATCTATGTGATGGGAGAAAATCCTGCCATGTCTGACCCTGACCAGAATCATGCACGGGCCGCACTCGCCAGGCTTGACCATCTGGTTGTTCAGGATATTTTCCCTACCGAAACAGCAGCATTTGCCGATGTTATTCTGCCTGCCTCCGCCTTCCCTGAAAAAGATGGTACGGTCACCAATACAGATAGGCGTGTTCAGCGCGGCAGGCTTGCTGTGCCGCCGCCAGGCGATGCACGTCAGGACTGGTGGATTATCACCGAGATAGCAAAACGGTTGGGACTGGCATGGACCTATAAACACCCCCGTGACATTTTTGCTGAAATGCGGATTGTAATGCCCTCACTGACAGGTATTACATGGGACCGTCTTGAAGCTGAAGATGCGGTAACTTATCCTTGTGCTGACGAGCTAAGTGACGGCGCTGATATTCTGTTTGGAGATGTTTTTCCAACCCCGTCCGGACGGGGCAGAATGACCCCGGCAGATGTATTGCCGCCGGACGAAGTGCCAGATGAGACCTTCCCGC
>Ga0233444_10006107_pt1 | contig 10854 bp, 10 predicted proteins | sample SI_124_October20_6_FD_182792 | JGI IMG/M metagenome (GOLD analysis project Ga0233444, IMG submission 182792) | Seawater microbial communities from Saanich Inlet, British Columbia, Canada - SI_124_October2016_10_MG | ecosystem: Environmental > Aquatic > Marine > Inlet | place: Canada: British...
AAGAAAAACTAGCATTGGAGAGCATTCTTTCATAACAATTCGCCTCTCAATCACATAAAAAAAACCCTTCCAATGGAAGGGTTTTTTTTATGAACTTTAATTCAAAACACAAAGGTTCTTATAGCAATCCTCTTAAAAAAGTTAGTTTTTGTTTCCATAAAATCAATGTGCTGGAATTTTTTGCAATGGATTCTTTTACGTTTACCACCAATGGATTGTCGTCAGCCGCATTGGAAATAAAACTAATGTTGTTCTCCAATTGCTTGATTTCTTTGGTGATTTCATCAACTTTCTTTCTCACAAACTGGATTTCTCCTTCGATTTTACGTGGGTTGTCTAACGAGATAGCATCCATTTTTATTTTGTATTTCATCAAGACAAGGTCCTCTCCACTTACGTCAAGTTGTTCAAACAAAATTTCGATGGCTTTGTTGAATTCTAACTCTATGGCTTTTTCTTTTCTGGGAACCCTTCCAATGTTTTTCCATGTTTTCAAATACGCTTTGACCTCTTCAATGTCGATATCAGAATTCCCATAAACTCCTTGTATTTGTTGTAAAAACTCTTTTTTGGTTGCCAAAGCTTCTTGTTCTGCAACAGAACCACTGTCTTGAATTTTGTGAACGCGATCAAAATAGTGATTGCAAGCTCCTTTGAACTCTTTCCATATTTTATCTGAGAACTTTCTAGGCACGTGCCCGATTGTTTTCCATTCGGCCTGTATGCGTTTCATCTCACTTGATGCATGCTGATGCTCCTCGCTGTCTTTTAGTGAAGTTGCCAATGCGACCAAAGCCAACTTCTTTTGGAGATTCTCCTGTTGAGTATGGTTCAATTCTTTGTAAAAAGCATTTTTAGCATGGTTGAACTTTTTGGTAGTGGCTTTCAAACGCTCCCATATTTGTTGGCTTTTTTGACGCGGAACTTTTCCTGTTTTGAAAAAATTTTCTCGAACTGCCTCAAATTCTTTGATGCTTCGTTGCCAATCGGAATGGGTTTTGTTATTGGAAGTATCGAAAACTTCCAAGGTTTCAATAACAGCAATTTTTAACTTTAGATTTTCTTCATACTGTGTTTTTTGACCCTCAAAAAAGACATCCCTTTTGCTGTGTATCTTTTTGGTAGCCGCACTGAACTTTTGCCAAATTTCTTCACTGAATTCTTTTGATACGGGCCCGATTTCTTCTTTCCATTTTTTATGGAGCACTTGCAATTCTTTGAAAGCAGACTCCAAATCAGCTTGTTCGCTTAGATGCTCTGCACGCGCTACAATTTTTAATTTTTCTTCCAAGTTGTGCTTGAAATCCAACTCGCGAAGGTCTTTGTTGAGATGCAACAAATCATAGAAGCGTTCGACATGGTGATGGTAATTCCTCCACGTCGTATTGTATTTGGTTCTAGGCACAGGACCAATGGCTTTCCAGGTGTGTTGAAGTTGTTTGAAATCATTGTACATGTTCTTAGCATCTGCCTTCTCAATAATTTCTTTTAACGCATCAATAGTAGCAATCCGCTTGTTTAAATTTTCTTTCAATTGGATATCAAGGGCGTCGTAACGGGCTTTTCTTTTAGCTTTGTAGTTCGCCATCAATTCATTGAACGTCACTTTGAGCGGACTGGAAAAATAAAAATCAATAGACACCCCTCCTTCTTCAAGAAATTGGGCTTTTTTCTCAGCTAGTAAAACACCAAATTTTTCATCAAACACCTTTTTTATTTCCTCAACATTGGACTTGATCTCAACAAGATTGGAATTTTGAGTCGTTTTGTCAAGTTCTTTGACCAAAGCTTCCAAATCCAAAGCTTCCAAATTCAATTTTGGCTCAGGGAGGGGATTTTCGAGTTTTTCACTTTCTACAGTTTCCACCTCTGAAACCTGAACTGATGCCGTTTTGACTGTAGGTTTGGAAAGAGCCTCCTTTTCGTCTTCGACAAATCCTACTGCATCTGCTTGCTTCAAGTGACTTTTGGTCGCTTCTGGTGCTGTTACTTCTACTTGCTTCAAATCACTATTGGTATTTTCAGTTACGGTATTTATTGCCTCCTGAAGCTCAGTCGACGTGTCAGATTCACCTTCCAAATCCACCTGCTTCGTTGGGATTTCCTCTTGTTTTTCTTGAGAGTTACTACCTTCTTCTAGAATAGTTTTCACTGAAGTTTTCTCGTTTTTTTCCTCTGGTAAATTTTGATTTGCAGCATCTAACATCGCAATGTGTTTAAAGTTCCTAAATTATAATTGGTTTAAAGATACCAATAGCATTTGAATCATCAAAATAATAAACTTTCAAAACACTAAGTCTTTCTTGAAACATTAACACTCTTTGATAAAAAGTCTAAACAATTCAATCATTCCAAATCTCCCAAGACTTTTCAGCTTGCAACTCCAACATCTCCAACCCATTTTTTATGGAAGCTCCCTGCTCTTTACCGCGTCTTAAAAAAGTTGTTTCAGCGGGGTTGTAAATCAAATCGTACAACAAGTGTTTTTCGGTCAAATTTGCATAAGGAATCTCCGGACACAATGCCGTGTTCGGAGAAGTCCCGAGAGGAGAGCAATTGACAAGAATGTGATGTGATTCCATCAGTTCAGCATTCAAAGATTTGTAGGACAATTGGCGTAGACCAGGAGTTCGAGACACAAACACATACGCGATCCCGAGTTGATCAAATGCAAAAGCCACGGCCTTGGAAGCACCCCCAGTACCTAAAATCAAAGCTTTTTTATGATGTGGTTTCAACAAAGGCAACAAGGAGTTTTTAAAACCGTAGAAATCAGTATTATAACCTACTTTCCTTCCTGATGCTTCCATTTTAATGGTATTGATCGCCCCAATAGTTGCTGCATCTTCATCTATGGCGTCCAAATATGCTGCCACTTTTTCTTTGTATGGGATGGTAACATTCAATCCTATCAGACCTGCTGAATTTCCCTTGAAGATCTCGGGGAAATCTTGAATATTTTCCAAATCAAAATTTTCATAACTGTAGTTGTGAAGCGCTAATTTTTCAAATTTCTTTGAAAAATGAGCTTTGGAAAAAGAATAGGATATATTTTTTCCCACCAATCCAAAACGTTTATTTGTTTTCATTTTAATTTAAATTTTAAGCAACCCTAAACGGGTCTTTTTTGTGTTGCAGTTTTTGTACTGTCCTTTTTTTTTTAAGCTCGTACATGTCGATTCCTACTACAATTGCGATTCCTAAAAAAATGAATCCTATTGCAATCCATGTTTCAATGTCATTAGCTTTGGGAACATAGCGTTTGTAGTTTTCTAAAATCATTTCCCCTTCGAGTCCATAGTGAATCAAATCGTTTTCTTTTACATAAACGGACTTTTTCCATGGCCATACGATTCCTAAGGAACCGGATATAAAACCAATGATCAAAGCAGTTACTATTGATGACCACCTTTTCAAAACATAACTCAATACGTGCGAAAAGGAAACAAGTCCAAAAAAAGAACCCACAAAAAAAGTTCCAGCTATTTTTAAATACTGTATGTTTGACGGAATCTCTAAAACATGGAAGTCAGCAGTTAGAAGTGACATAAACACTCTAAAAACAACATTGACAGTTACCACAAGCAACAAGACATAATTGCCCAAAAGCATCAAGATAAAAGACCCTGAAAGCCCTGGTAAAGTCATACCACTAACGCCAACTACTCCACAAAAAAAGACAAACCATAAATTGCTGTTCTCCTTAGCTGGAGGCATAAAACTCAAGGCAAGACCGATGGCAATACCAAGCAAAACAAATAGGGAATTTTTAAAATTCCAAGAATCGTATTTCTTTCCGATATAATAAACGGAACCGATAATCATTCCAAAGAAACTACTCCACACATACAATTCGTAATGTCTTAAAAAGTAATCTAAGAGAATGGAAACACTGAAATAACTAAAGAGGCTCCCTCCCATTACTAAAATTAAAAATGACATATTGAGATAAGCAAACAAACTTTTAAAACGTCCGTTTAGAAGAAGTTTCAAAGCTTTTGTGTTTATTTTTTGAAAAGTGTAAATCAGCTCTTCGTAAAAGCCCAAAACAAAAGCGACGGCACCTCCAGAAACGCCGGGAACTTTGTTGGCCGTCCCCATTGCCAAGCCCTTTAAAAAAAGAGCGAATTTGTTAGCTATTTTAGGTCTGTTGTTCATAAGCCCCATATTTGAAACAAAACTCTAAATTACAACTTAAAGCGCATTCTTGCTTTTTGTCTGTTGTATTTTTTCCAAAAACAAAATCACCAAATAGCCGAAGACAGCACAAACACCTGCCATGACCAATTCAGGATTTCCATCATATACAGAAGGACTTATGCTTTTTTGCAAGAGAGGAACTTCGACTCCATGAGAATTGACTCGCCAGGTCAAGGTTTCTTTCCAAGGCCATATTTTGTTTAGAGATCCAATGATAAAACCTGTTAAAATTGCCAAGGTAAGGTCGTGGTATTTTGAAAAAAGCCATTTTAGCAGTTTTGAAAAACTCAAAAGTCCTACTACTGCTCCGAGACCTACTGTTGCAATAATTTGAATATCACGCGTATGAATGGCTTCTAAAATCATTTTATAGGACCCCAAAAAAACCAAAATAAAAGAACCCGAAATTCCAGGTAAAATCATCGCACAAATAGCCAAAGCTCCCGATAAAAACAAAAACCAAAGAGAGGCTCCTTGCGAAACCAAGGGTTCAAGGATAGTGATGTAATAGGCTGCAGAAGCTCCCACAATCAAAAGTAATCCACTAGATAGTTGCCATTTTTTTATCTGTTTGGCGACAAACAAAACACTTGCCAATACCAAACCAAAAAAGAAAGACCACAACAAAATAGGTTCGTTTTCTAACAAATACGAAATGCCTCTTGCCAAGGAAACGACACTCACCACAATTCCAGCCAACAAGGTGGCCAAAAAATTTCCGTGGATTGATTTCCAAACAGCTTTGATTCCCTTTTCTTTGAGAAGCGATAGAGTTTGAAAATTAATACTACTGATGCTTGCCAAAAGCTCTTCGTAAATTCCTGAAATAAAAGCGATGGTTCCGCCTGAAACTCCTGGTACAACATCTGCAGCTCCCATGGCTATGCCTTTAAAAAATAAAAGGAACGTGTCTTTGAATGTTGTTTTCATCTGTTTGAGGTTTTGACAAATGTACTGATATTTCTCTTTAACACACAATAGAAACGGGTATGCAAGAGTAAAAAAAACACACTAAAGACGTGGGATTAGATTCGCTTATTTCTGAAACGCTAAAACAATAGATTTTACTTCTTTCAGCTTGAAAAAATGTGGAAACAATTCTTTTGCGACTTGAACAAATTCAAAATCCAAAGCCAAGCCATTTTTCAAATGCATCAATGCAGTTTCTCCTTCATCTACTTCCATCAACAAACCGAACAAACGATACTCAACTGCTGCAGCTTCTTTGTAAATGTTTTTAGATTTTATCAAGTACTTAAGAGCTTCTTTGTAATCCCCTAAATAATAAAGGACGTCTACCAAAGCAAGCCATATTTCAAGCCCTTGCTCTTCAATACTCAGACATTGCTTGAAAGCAACAATGCACTCCTCGTAAAAACTCAATTTCAAATTGATTTCCGCACATTTTGTCCAATACAGTGCATTGAGCTCGTCTATGGATATTGCCTTTTTGATAAAGTAAAGAGACTTCGAATAGTCTTGCTTGCTAAAATAAAGCTCAGACAAGGCTACCCATGCTTTGTCCAACAAAGGGTCCTCTACAACTGCTTTGTTGTAAAATTCGATTGCTTTTTTATGTTGGTTTAATTTTCGATAACAACCACCAATTCTTTGATATACAAAAGCAGTGGGATCGTCTAATTGCAAGGTTATTCCATAGTTTTCAATGGCCTCTTTATAACGCTCTAGAAGTTCCAATGTTTTGGCTTTTTCAAGATAGCCACCTATAAAAGACTCATCGATGAGGACGGCAAAATCGAAAGCCCTGAGTGCTTGTTCATAATCTTTTGTTACCATATATTGCCTTCCCAATTGGTGCCAAGCAATTTCACAATAGGGATTGGCATCCAAATATTTATTCAAGTACGCAGTGGCCGCAACATGTTTTTCATCCATGTCATAGCAATATATTAAGTTGTATAAGGACGCGTAGTCTTCAGGATCCAAGTCCAAACATTTTTCAAAGTGCAGACGTGCTTCTGCAAAATTGTCTAAAAACAAAAACTCCATCGCCAACAGTGACAAAACATCTGCTGGGTCGTTGGTATGTTGCATTGCCGTTTTCAAAGATTTTATGGCCTCATGATGATGATTCCTTTTGGACAAGATTGCAGCCCTCTGAATATAAACTTCCTCATTTGTAGGCTCCAAAGCTTGCAACTCGTTCAAAAGTTTTTCAGCTTCAACAAAGCCACCATCCAAGACATGCAACTCAGCTTTCAACAACTTTAAAGTTATGGAAGTTGGATGCTGCTCCAGTCCTAATTTAAGGGCTTTTTTTGCCAGGGAGTGTCTGCCGTCGTCAATGTAATGGTGAATGATTTCTTCAAACTCTAAGGAGTCAAAGAAGTAGACCTTATTTGTTTTGAGCATGGATTCAAATCTTGATAACGCCATAGATTGTTGTTAAGGGTATAACCACTAAATCAATATTTTATAAAAATACAACAAGGCCCTACAAACTCACTAAAAGATTGCTTTTTCTTTTTAACAATTTAATTAACATAAATACCTATATTTGTTTTACAAAAAAAACAGCCTCGGCTACATGGGTATGAGCAATAAAACACTTCTCAACGCTAAAGAAATTGAAATTATCTTGCACCGATTGGCCTGCCAGTTAATTGAAAACCACGGAGATTTTTCAAACACCGTTTTGATCGGTTTGCAACCTCGGGGGACTTTTTTGGCAGAGAGATTGGCATTGCTTTTAAGAAAAAATTATCAGATTCAAAACATTCAACTAGGAAGATTGGATACCACATTTTACAGGGATGACTTTGGAAGAAGAGAAGCCCCCTTACAAGCTAACTCGTCACAGATCGACTTTTTGATAGAAGACAAAAACGTGGTAATCGTTGATGATGTGTTGTTTTCTGGTAGAAGTATCAATGCAGCGCTGTCCGCTTTGCAATCCTATGGCAGACCAAGACATATTGAATTGCTCGTTTTGATTGACAGGCGCTTTAGCAGACACCTGCCCATTCAACCAGACTATCGAGGAAGACAGGTGGACGTTATCAACGACGAAACTGTCTCCGTCCATTGGAAAGAAAAAGAAAAAAACGACACGGTATATTTAACAACGAACTCTTAGACAAATGAAAACATTAAGTGTCAATAATTTGCTTGGAATAAAAGACCTGACTAATGAAGATTTGAACTTAATCTTTGAGACAGCTGACCATTTCAAAGAAGTGATCAACAGACCAATCAAAAAAGTCCCGTCACTAAGAGACATTACTATTGCAAATTTATTTTTCGAAAACAGTACGCGTACCAAATTGTCTTTTGAATTAGCAGAAAAAAGACTTTCTGCAGATGTACTCAATTTTTCATCTTCACAGTCTTCTGTCAAAAAAGGAGAAACCCTAATTGATACGGTAAACAACATCTTGTCCATGAAGGTGGACATCGTAGTCATGCGCCACCCCAATGTTGGGGCCGGTGTATTTTTAGCCCAACACGTCGATGCCAAAATCATCAATGCGGGTGACGGCACCCACGAACACCCTACGCAAGCCCTTTTAGACTCTTATTCCATCCGAGAAAAGATGGGAGAAGTTGCAGGAAAAAAAGTGGTCATCATCGGGGACATTCTGCATTCACGTGTGGCATTGTCCAATATCTTCGCTCTGAAACTTCAAGGTGCAGAAGTAAAAGTATGTGGCCCAACCACCTTGATACCAAAACACATTGAAAGTTTAGGGGTACAGGTGGAAACCAATTTGCAAAAAGCGTTGGAATGGTGTGATGTTGCGAATGTTTTAAGAGTCCAACACGAACGCATGGACATCAACTACTTCCCCTCCATTAGAGAATACACGCAACTTTTTGGGATCAATAAAAAAATCCTAAACTCTTTGGACAAAGAAATTGTGGTGATGCACCCAGGTCCAATCAACAGAGGTGTCGAAATCACTAGTGACGTAGCTGACTCTGACCAATCAATCATTTTGGACCAAGTAGAAAATGGCGTTGCCATTCGAATGGCTTGTATCTATTTATTGGCACAACAAATCAAACGTTCTTAACAAAAAATTTCCCGAAAACGGGTCTTATTTAAATCCTATGCAAGTCTTCAAAAAAGAAACACATACGTTGCTTGAACCCACCGAGTCCAATTTCGAAGCTTTTATAAAAGCACTTAGAATTGATTCGTTCGAAAAAGAACACCTTGTCGTCAACCTACTGCGTTCTTTTAATTTATCATCTGACAACTTGGATGTACTTTCAAAAATGGCCGTTGCTAAAAAAGAGCAAGGCACTTCCTTTGTACTCGTTTCAGAAACGATTGAAATAGACACTTTGGAAGATGAAATGCTGAGCATAGTACCTACATTGATAGAAGCACAAGACATTTTGGACATGGATGCGATGGAGCGGGATTTGGGCTTGTAAAAACTTGTGAGAAATCAATAGAGGCTCCTGTTTTTTTTTGGAGTTCTAAAAAAACGGATATGAGTATCAAATTAACCATTTTAGGCTGTCATTCTGCTACTCCAAGAGAAAATTCCCATCCGACGTCTCAATTTCTTCAAATCAAATCCCGGAACTTTCTCATCGATTGTGGTGAAGGCACACAAACGCTTTTACGACGACATCAAATTTCGTTTTCTAAAATCAAACACATCTTCATCTCGCATTTACACGGAGATCATTTTTTCGGCTTAGTTGGATTGATCGCTACGTTTGGACTGTATAACAGAGAACATGACTTGCATATTTACGGTCCAAAAGGCCTAAAAGAAATCATCGTACTCCAATTGAAGCACTCCAAATCTTGGACAAAATACAAGTTACTTTTTCACGAATTAGAAAGCAAAGAAAGTGAGTTGATCTACGAAGACAAAAAAGTGGAAGTGCACACCTTACCGCTAGACCACAGGATTTACACCAACGGTTTTTTATTCAAAGAAAAAATAGGGGAACGAAAACTAAACATGGAAGCCGTTGAAAACTATAAAGAAATTGAGGTTTGCGATTTTCACAACTTAAAAAGAGGAAAAGATTTTCATTCTGCTGACGGAAAAACAACAATAGCCAACCACGAGTTGACTTTTCCACCCAAAAAAGCGCTTTCTTATGCTTTTTGTAGCGATACCGCTTACAAACCCGAATTGGTGCCTCTGCTTCAAGGAGTCGATCTTTTGTACCACGAATCTACATTTTTAGAAGATAAAAAAGAACTCGCAAACATCACCAAACATGCCACGGCAAAAGACGCGGCTAGCATCGCTTCTCAAGCTAATGTTTCGCAACTGATTCTCGGTCATTTTTCCAACAGGTACAAAGACCTTGACGCTTTTATAACAGAAGCACAAACCATCTACAAAAACTGTAATCTTGCGGCATCCGGAAAAGTTTTTGAAATAAAATAGTAGTTTTACACAAAGTAACATTTATGATTACCCTATTCCTAAGTCTAATTTTATCCTTACCTCCCACCAACTGCACGCAAAGAGAAAAGATGCAACAAGAATTCCATACATTGGAAACGGCCGCTCAAATAGAACGCTTTCTCAAAACCTACGAAAAAACAACCTGTGAAGACATAAGGCCTTATTTATTTACGGCTCACATGCTACTTGCAAAATACACTTTTTGGCCACATCAAAAAATCAATCACTTTACTTTTGGAAAAGAACAACTGGAAGGATTTATAAAAAACAATCCCCAACACTTAGAAGCAAAATATCTGCGCATGCTTGTACAACGAAAATGCCCATCTTTTCTGAAGTACAACGCAAACATTTTACAAGACCGAGTCTATGTGTTGAAACATCTGAAAAATAGCTCCTTAACTGTTGCTTACAAGAAAACCATCTTAAAAAACACAGAACTTCCTTGACAGGTGTTTATGGTCCTAAAAATTCCATTAAATTTGTAAGGATTGGAAATCGAAAAAGCATCCCAATCTGAACCTCTTTAAAACAGTACACATGATTGAAACGGCTCTTTATTTAATCGGCGGAATGCTACTGATAGCAATAGGATTTTTTTTTGGAAATTTGATATCCAAATTGAAATTAGAAAAGAAACACCAATTGAAACTCCAAGAAGTTGAAAAAACGAGCATCGAGCAAACAGCGAAGGAAGGACAAGAAAAATTGGAACAGCTTCGACGCGAAAAAGACAACGCCTTGCAGCAATTGCGAGAACAAAACAAGGAACTCACCATAGAAGTCACCAAAGGCGAAGCTGCCTTAAAAAACAATGAAGAAAAGCTGCAAGAAAACAAAGAAGAAATAGACAAGCTACATGAAAAATTCAACAAGGAGTTTGAAAATTTAGCCAACAAAATTTTGGAGGAAAAAACCAACAAATTTACGCAGCAAAATAAAGAAAACCTCAAACAAATATTAACTCCTTTGCAAGATAAAATTCAAAACTTTGAGAAAAAAGTTGAAGACACCAACAAAGAGAGCATTGGAAGGCATGCTACACTAAAAACTCAAATTGAAGGGCTGAGAGATTTGAATTTAAAAATGAGCAAAGAGGCCGTCAACCTCACCAAAGCACTCAAAGGAGACAGCAAAACCCAAGGAAACTGGGGAGAGATGATCTTGGAAAGCGTCTTGGAAAAATCAGGACTTGAAAAAGGGCGAGAATACGACTTGGAAAAGAGCTTTGAAGTAGCAGGTATTGAGAATA
>Ga0233444_10006110_pt1 | contig 10849 bp, 8 predicted proteins | sample SI_124_October20_6_FD_182792 | JGI IMG/M metagenome (GOLD analysis project Ga0233444, IMG submission 182792) | Seawater microbial communities from Saanich Inlet, British Columbia, Canada - SI_124_October2016_10_MG | ecosystem: Environmental > Aquatic > Marine > Inlet | place: Canada: British...
TGTGTATTTCGGGTATTAAGACGCGGTGCTGTGAAGCTATCTTCACGGTCTTTCTGAACCAGTAGGTCATGACAAAACGCTGCTGTACTGTGACCGCCTTTCATTAATACGGCGCGCCCACCATAATTCATCAGGGCTTTTGCCTGCTGCCGCATTTGATCACTTGTTTCGGCCTGATCAGCATTCACAAGGCACGCAGCTTCTGGCAGATTTGGCGTCAAAATCGAGCTACGCGGGACAAGAAATTCAATCAGCGCCTGTTCTGCATCATTATCAAGAAGCCTATCACCTGATTTAGCAACCATCACAGGGTCCAAAATAATAGGACCCTGATAATGGGTTAATGCACGCGCAACTGTCTTAATGACATCTGCTGACCCCAGCATACCAATCTTTATCGCGCTAATATCAATATCGTCGAGAACAGCCTTAATCTGGGCCATAATCATATCGAGTGATACGGCCTCGATCATGGTAACGCCTTGCGTGTTCTGAGCTGTCAGGGCTGTAATGACCGATGCGCCATAAACACCGCGGCTCGAAAAAGTTTTCAGGTCGGCCTGAATACCCGCACCGCCGCCACTATCGGAGCCTGCAATGGTTAAAGCTGATACAATGCTCATGACGCGCTTCCAGCATAAAGCAATGCAGCAAAACCCATAATTTTTATGGGGCTAATGCTATGCTGATAATCATCATGTCTCATAAATAGCTCCGTTTCCTACGCCGGTACGAACCGGATCAGGTCCAATGGGTTAGCGGAAATACGCCTCTCAGCCAGTGTAAAAATCACAGGCACCCCAACAGATGTTATCGCAACATAGAAAAAGTGCTGACCAGAAGTCAACACTCTTTATTTACCTCATGACGCAAAGGCTCTTATCCTACGCTTATGCTCTGCCAATAGAAGAGTAATGAATATTGGCGGCTCGGATTGCTGATGGGTCATAGACATTGCGTAAATCAACCAGCACATTTCCAGCCATTAATTCAGTGAAACTGAGCGGTGTCAGGGCTCTAAACTCGTTCCATTCGGTTACCAATACAGCACAGTCCGCGCCTGTCAGACAGCTCGCAGCATTCTCAGCATATGTTATAGACGCCGGAAGATGTGGTTTTGCCTCTACCATTGCGGCTGGATCATAGGCCGTTATCACAGCGCCTTTTTTTGTAAGCTCTGTTATCAGCTCAATCGAAGGGCTTTCGCGCATATCATCTGTTTCAGGTTTAAAAGCGAGCCCTAAAATGGCAATTTTTTTACCTTCAACATCGCCCTTCATCGCATCAATGACGCGCTGAGCCATGTCTTGTTTACGCTTCGAATTATACCGCACCACGCCGGAAACTAACGGCACATCAGACTCAAAAAATTCAGCTGTTTTTACCAAAGCAAGTGTGTCTTTTGGAAAGCAGGAGCCACCATAACCTGGCCCCGGATGCAGAAACTTCCCGCCAATACGTTTATCAAGCCCCATACCTTTTGCCACATCATGCACATCAGCATTCACCTTTTCGCATAAATCAGCAATCTGGTTAATGTAGGAAATTTTCACTGCAAGAAAGGCATTCGCTGCATATTTTGTCAATTCAGCCGTCTCAAGTGATGTGAAAAGAATAGGGGTTTCAATCAGGAAAAGCGGTCTATAGAGCTGGCGCATTACGTCAATAGCGCGCTCATTTGATGTCCCTACAACAACCCGGTCAGGGCGCATAAAGTCACTAATTGCCGATCCCTCACGCAGAAATTCTGGGTTTGATGCAACATCAAAATCTGCATCGGGACGTGTTTTGTGCACAATATCTGATACTTGTTGGCCTGTTCCTACTGGGACTGTCGATTTTGTCACAATGACAGTATATCCATCAAGATGAGCCGCGATTTCTGCAGCAGCAGCATGAACATAGCTCAAATCAGCATGGCCATCGCCGCGCCGCGTTGGTGTTCCAACAGCAATGAAAACGGCATCAGCCTGTGCAACAGCACTGCCAAGATCTGTTGTAAAGCTCAACCTGCCAGCTGCATAATTACGGGTAACTAATTCATCAAGCCCAGGCTCATAAATAGGAATGTCACCCTTATGCAACTTGGCAATTTTCGTCTCATCTTTATCAACACAGGTAACATCAAACCCGAACTCGGAAAAACAAGCGCCAGATACTAATCCGACATAGCCGGCACCGATCATAACAATTTTCATCTTGTGCCTACTCCTCAGGCCTATGGCGCGCTTTTATCGCGCATTTTTTTCAGTCGTTTTTTATGAACATAATGTCTCAACACGCGCGGTTATCGCGTGGCCAATAGCAATATGGCATTCTTGAATATGCATCGTGATACAGCTCGGCACAGCAATCAGAACATCTGATAGCGCCGCTAAATCACCGCCACCCTCACCTGTAAAGGAGATAATTTTAATGCCTTTAGCGCGCCCAGCATGAGCTGCTAAAACGACATTTTTGGACGTACCACTCGTTGAAATACATAACAGCACATCACCAGCGTGACCAAGTGTCTCAATTTGGCGTTCAAAAATCCCATCAAAGCCGAAATCATTCGCATAGGCTGTAATAAAAGACGTATCAGTTGTCAGCGCAAGAGCCGCCAGTCCGGGCCTAGGGTGGGCTTTGTGGTCAAGGCACGACATAAATTCAGCCGCAAGGTGCTGAGCATCGCCTGCAGACCCGCCATTGCCGCAGAGTAGAAATTTTCCACCCGCATTCAAACATTCAGCTATCATTTGTGCCGCATCTTCAGCCATGCCTGAGCATTGCTGAACCATTAGGACTTTTACTTCTGCAGATCGGTTAAAAATTTGCTTTATCTGATGTGACATATATTACCACCAACAATGTGTTCTTGACCCTGTCTTTATGGGCATTTAAGTTCCCTCATGCAAGTAAAGACAGTCTCCGCAGCAAAAAGTTAGTCTCTTAAATGTCAGAAATACAATTGAAAGCGACAGTCGGAAGATGAAAGTAAAAAAAGCTATTTTTCCTGTGGGCGGACTTGGAACGCGGTTTCTTCCCGCCACAAAAGCATTGCCCAAAGAAATGCTCCCGATTGTTGATAAGCCGTTAATTCAATATGCCGTTGAAGAGGCCGTAGCAGCAGGTATCGAGGAATTTATTTTTGTTACTGGCCGGAATAAAACAGCGATTGAAGATCATTTTGACCATTCAACTGAACTAGAGACAACCCTTGTTGCTCGAGGCAAGTTAGAGGCCCTTAATTTGGTGCAGGGGATGATACACTCGCCCGGTTCTGTATCATATGTGCGCCAGCAAGAAGCCGCAGGCCTTGGTCATGCTATTTGGTGCGCCCGTCATCAGATAGCCAGCGAGCCAGTTGCTATCTTGCTCGCTGATGACCTGATTCTAGGGGCCCCTGCTTTGAGAGAGATGGTTGATGCCTATCAGGGCGGCAATATGGTTGCCGTGATGAATGTACCAGCAGATGAGACTGGCTCTTACGGGATTATCACGCCGCAGAGCGAGGCAGGTCAGCTAGTCAAAATCGCCGATATTATCGAGAAACCAGCCCCAGAGGTTGCACCATCGACTTTGGCCGTTGTTGGACGCTATATTATTGAGCCTGGCGTATTTGAAAAGCTCGCAGAAGGCAATAAAGGCGCAGGCGGTGAAATTCAGCTAACAGACTCACTTGCCGCCAGAATACCGGATGTCCCCTTTATGGGCTTGAGATTCAGTGGCGAGCGATTTGACTGTGGCTCTAAGCTAGGCTTTCTAAAAGCAAATATTGCCTTTGCTAGATCCCACCCAGAACTTGGAACTGAGCTTGATAAATGGCTTACCGATACTGTGCTAAACAGAGGATAAAACGGGCTAAAAGATAGATTTTTTAAAGGAATATTTGACTGTGACTGCTCATAACTTCGATCCGACAATCCTGCGTGCCTATGATATTAGGGGACAGGTTGGCTCAACCTTGTCAGCCAATGATGCCTTTGCAATTGGTAATATCTTTGCCAGCTTCCTGCCAAAAAAGGGCGCTGTGCCCCGGATTGCTGTTGGGCGTGATGGAAGGCTAACCTCACCTGAATTGGCCGATGCATTATGTAACGGTCTGGTTGCGGCTGGCTGCCACGTGATTGATATTGGCGTTGGCCCAACACCTATGCTTTATTTTGCTGATCGTATTCTATCATGCGACGGCGCCATTCAGGTAACAGGTAGCCATAATCCACCTGACTATAACGGCTTTAAAATAGTGCTGGGTCATCATAGTTTTTTTGGTGACAAAATTACTGAATTAGGGGTACGCGCCGCTGCTGGTCTTATCAAAGCTGATGGTGGGCACCGAGAGGAAAAATCTGTTTTTGACGCTTATATTGCGCGTCTGGTGAAGCAAGCTGATTTCGGCACTCTGTCTATTGTCTGGGATGCTGGTAATGGCGCTGCCGGACCGGCTACAGAAGCCATGCTTGCAGCGCTATCAGATAAAGGCGGGGCGCAGGGCACACATAAAGCACTTTACTGTGATATTGATGGGCATTTCCCAAATCACCATCCCAACCCAGTTGATCCTGAGACACTTGAGAGCCTTCGTGAACAGGTTGGCGCTATGGGCGCGGATTGCGGCATTGGCTTTGATGGGGATGGAGACCGCATTGGTCTTGTAGATTCAAAAGGCCGGCAAATAGCAGGGGATATTCTCACAGCCTTTCTTGCAACAGACATCCTTACCCGCAATCCGGGCGCCGATATAATTTTTGATGTAAAATCCAGTGCACTTGCTATGCAGATTGTCCGTGATGCCGGTGGCACGCCACATCTCTGGAAAACAGGCCATTCTCATATGAAGCAAAAACTGCATGAAACAGGAGCCCCTCTTGCAGGAGAAATGTCTGGTCATATTTTTATCGCTGACGGAGATTATGGGTTTGATGATGCGCTTTATGTTGCCAGCAGGCTGGTCACTCAAATAGCAAAACGCACAGCAGAAACAGGAATGAGTATTACAGACTTCATGGATAGTCTGCCTGAAACTTTCACAACCCCCGAATGCCGTATTGATTGCCCCGATATGGAAAAGTTTGGGGTTATGGCGCGGTTATCTGAGGCAGTGTCAAACGATCATGCCCCCGATTCTGTTAATGTGACAGACGGTGTTAGGGTAACAACATCCAAAGGGTGGTGGCTTATTCGCGCCTCAAACACCGAAGCTGCGCTTGTTGCGCGCGCCGAAGGTACAGATGCCGTGATTTGTGATAGGTTTGTTTCAGACATTATCCACTATCTTGATAATGCTGGGTTGAAATGGGCTGGTCCCATTTCGTAGGCAGTCTAAAATACTGTCTATATAAACAAGGCGCCTTCAGCCAAGCATCTTTTCCAGCACGTGGATTTTTTTGAAAAGCGTTTCCACGAAGCGGAAAGCTTTGTTACATCGCGATGGCTAATCGCTCTATAAAGGCGTCTAAGGTAATTATCTGATTCAAACCCCCTATCCGAGGAGACACTCACCATGGGTTACATCGCTGAAGGCAATCTTTCTGTTGATGCCGCACTCCACCGCTTTGTGAATGACACATTGTTGCCGGCAGCCGGAATGGAGCCATCACATTTCTGGCCAGAATTTGATTCTGTTGTGCATCATCTGGCACCACGTAACGCAGATTTGCTTAAAAAGCGTGATGAGCTGCAGGCACAGATTGACGAATGGCTTGTCGCACACCGCGATAATGGCATTGATGCGGATGCCTATACCAGTTTTTTGAAAGACATTGGTTATTTGCTCTCAGAGGGTGATGATTTCGCGATTGAAACAACAAATGTTGATGCTGAAATAGCAACCATTGCTGGCCCTCAGCTTGTTGTTCCTGTGATGAATGCTCGTTATGCGTTAAATGCCGCAAATGCACGTTGGGGTAGTCTTTATGATGCGCTTTACGGCACCGATATTCTGAGCGAAGAAGATGGCGCAGAAAAAGGCACGTCCTATAATCCCGTGCGTGGCGCAAAAGTGATTGCAGCTGCAAGGGACATTCTAAATGAACGTTTGCCTCTGAATGGAGCAAGCTGGCATGATATTGCCAGCCTTCACATTGATAGCACCGGTCTTGTACTCGGAAGTGAAGCAGGTCCGGTAGCCCTTGCAGATGACAGCCAACTGATTGGCTATCAAGGTGATGAGACAGCCCCGACCTCAGTTTTACTGAGTGTAAATACGCTGCATATCGATATCCGAATTGACCGTAGCGGCACAATTGGCGCTGTTGATAAAGCCGGCATTAATGATGTTGTGCTAGAATCAGCGGTATCAACTATTATGGATTGCGAAGATTCAGTGGCCGCAGTTGATGGTGAAGATAAGGTTCTGGCCTATGGAAACTGGCTAGGCTTAATGGATGGCACGCTCACAACTGAGATGAAAAAGGGCGATAAGACATTCACCCGCGCGCTGAATGGCGACAGACATTATACCGCGCGTGATGGCAGCACACTGACCCTTCATGGTCGCTCATTAATGCTTGTGCGTAATGTTGGTCATCTGATGACAAACCCCTCTATTCGTCTGTCTGATGGCAGTGAATGTCCAGAAGGTATTATGGATGCGTTTATGACAGTGCTGGGGGCAATTCCCGATAGAGCCCGCAAAGGCAATTCACGCAAAGGGTCTGTCTATATTGTAAAGCCAAAGATGCATGGGCCAGAAGAAGTCTCTTTTGCCTGTAATATTTTCTCAGAAGTTGAGCGTATTCTTGGCCTGTCTGAAAATACCGTCAAAATCGGTATTATGGATGAAGAGCGCCGGACAACAATTAACCTGAAAGAGTGTATTCGCGCAGCAAAATCACGTGTTGTCTTCATTAATACTGGCTTCCTTGATCGTACGGGTGATGAAATCCATACATCTATGGAAGCCGGCCCGATGATCCGCAAAGGCGATATGAAGCAGGCAGCGTGGATCAGTGCTTATGAAAACTGGAATGTTGATATCGGTCTTGCCTGTGGGTTTTCTGGCAAGGCACAAATCGGCAAAGGCATGTGGGCGATGCCTGATTTAATGGCGGATATGCTGGAGCAGAAAATTGGCCATCCTCAATCAGGGGCTAATTGTGCGTGGGTTCCCTCCCCGACAGCTGCGACACTCCACGCTCTTCATTACCACCAGATAGATGTGTTTGCCCGCCAAGCTGATCTTGTTGGAAACCGGCGTGCAGATTTATCCGATATTCTCACTATCCCCGTTGCAACGCGCCCGAACTGGGGCGATGCAGATATTGCCCATGAGCTGGAAAATAATGCCCAAGGTATTCTTGGCTATGTTGTGCGCTGGATTGACCAAGGTGTTGGTTGCTCAAAAGTGCCAGACATTAATGATGTTGGTCTCATGGAAGATAGAGCAACATTGCGGATTTCATCACAGCATATTGCCAACTGGCTACATCACGGGGTCTGTTCAACAAATCAAGTAATGGGCGTCATGCAGAAAATGGCCGCTGTTGTCGATGAGCAGAATAAAGATGATGCTGTATATGAAAAAATGGCTGGCAATTTTGATACATCCATCGCCTTTAAAGCAGCATGCGAGCTTGTTTTTGACGGCCGCATTCAACCATCAGGTTATACTGAACCGGTCTTACATCGCCGACGGCTTGAAAAAAAGTCTTACTAAGCGCTTAATCAAAAAGCCCTCCTGATGACAGGGGGGCTTTTTTGATGACCTTAAGAGGCCCATGATGAGCGATACCCCGTTTATACTTGATCCCTATATCGCAAAAATTCCTGATTTTCCAAAAGCTGGTATTACCTTTTATGATATCAGTCCGGCGCTTGAAGATGCCTATGCTTTTTCCCAAATGACCAAGGCATTTTGTGAAAAAGCGCGGTCCTATTCACCTGATATGCTTGTTGGTATCGATGCCCGTGGCTTTTTATTTGGTGCCGCTGCTGCTGTTACCCTTGAATGCGGTGTCGTAATGATCCGCAAAACAGGCAAGCTGCCAGGTGAGACGATTGAAACATCCTATTCACTTGAATATGGCGAAGCACGGCTTGCCTTACAAACAGCCCGCCATATTGCAGGAAAGCGCATTCTTTTATGTGATGATTTACTCGCGACAGGCGGCACACTCGCCGCAGCTGAATCGCTGGTCACCAAAGTAGGCGGCATTGTCTGCGGGGCTGTCTGCGCGATTGAACTTACAGGATTAAAGGGCCGTAATAAATTATCATGTCCCGTCTCGGTTCTTCAAACTTACGAATATTGAGCATCATGACCAACATATCAGACCTTACACCCTCTTATGCCGATAGCGCATCATTCCGAAAAGCACGTTTTTCATGGATGATGTTTGATTGGGCCTGCTCGCCTATTTCGGCGCTGCACACAACCTTTGTGTTTGCTGTCTATTTCACCACAGTTGTAATGCCAGAGGGCGGCAGTTTTGCCTGGTCACAAATGACCGCCGCAACAGCCCTTCTTATTGGCATTACCGCTCCTTTTATTGGCCGGCTTGCCGATAATACAGGGCAGCTTAAACCATTTTTGTTTGTCTGCCTTTTAGGGGCAAGTCTTGCCACTGCAGGGCTCTGGTTTGTCACCCCTGATAATTCTGCCATCTGGCTGGCTTTATGCTTGTCATCACTTTCTATCTTTACGATAGAAACAGCATTTATTTTCTATAATGCGATGCTTTCATCTCTGGCACAGCCGCATAAACAAGGCCGGTTATCGGGAACTGCGTGGGGCCTTGGCTATATTGGTGCCATCCTTTCTCTTGTGCTTGTACTAGTCTTTTTGATTCTGCCTGATACGCCTCTTTTCGGGCTTGAAAAAGCAACCTCTGAGCCAGTGCGCGCAACAATGGTTTTTGCTGGATTATGGGCTTTTATCTTCGGGCTTCCGCTATTTTTCTTTGTTCGCACACCCCCCGCCCAGCCGCCCTCTGAGCCCTTCTTTGCGCAAATGCTACAGACAATCAGAACAGCCCAGAAAATCGCTTATCTGATGCGTTTTCTTGTTGCAAGAATGCTGTTCAATGATGGCCTTATTACGCTTTTTGCTTTTGGCGGCATTTTTGCTGCTCGTATTTTTGGATTTAGCCAGACAGAGATTCTTGTCTTTGCCATCGGCCTTAATCTCACAGCCGGAATCGGTGCCTATTGTGGCGGTATGATAACCGACAAACTTGGTGTGCCGAAAACAATCCGGCTCTCTTTATGGGGGCTGATTATTATTGGGATAATTTGCATTTCAGCACCAACCAAGGAGGTCTTCTGGATTTCGGGCCTCTCGCTTGGTTTATTTATTGGGCCATGTCAGTCTGCTTCGCGGGTCTGGGTTTCACTGGTGGCCCCGGAAGAAGATAGGGCAAGCCTGTTTGGCCTGCTTATGATGTCAGGAAAGCTTACCAGCTTTTTTGGGCCGCTATTTTATGGCTGGCTTGTGCTAGCAAGTGGGTCAGACAGAATAGGCATGCTGATTGTGCCGCTTCTTCTGGGAACTGGATTGGTCCTTATGCCGCGCCGATTAACGCCGCCGACAGATAGCTAAATTACAGCTGTTGTGTACCGCGGACTTCTGTGCGTAACGAATCGATGGAAATAAGTTCTCCTGCCCGCTCGATATACCAGAATTGCCAACCATTACATGAGGCTTGGTCCTGCAATTGCGCCCCAAGTGAATGAATGGAGCCTGTCTTTTTATCGTCTGTGATAAGCGAGCCATCGGTGCGCACGCGCGCTGTGAAACGGCGTTTCGTATCATAAAGCGCATCACCTGTTTTCAGCCAGCCACCTTCAAGAAGAGCACCGAACGGAATCCGCGGAAGGGCTCTTTTTTCAGCTGTCTCAATCAGGCTGTCCTCGATAATCGGAGTAATTGATGCAAGCCTATCAGTTGCAAGGTCAACATAGCCTTTATCCTGCTCGATGCCGATATAGTGACGACCAAGACGCTTTGCGACAGCCCCAGTCGTTCCTGTTCCAAAGAAGGGATCTAAAATAACATCGCCCCGCTTGGTTGATGACAGGATAACCCGCGCTAAAAGGTTTTCTGGTTTCTGGGTTGGATGGGCCTTTGCGCCATCTGCGCCTTTGAGCCGTTCCTGGCCTGTACAGATTGGCATTACCCAGTCAGACCGCATCTGAAGACCATCATTCAATGCCTTCATTGCATCATAATTAAAGGTATATTTTGATTTTTCTGATTTTGAAGCCCAGATAAGCGTTTCATGGGCATTAGTGAAGCGTCTACCGCGAAAATTAGGCATTGGGTTACTTTTGCGCCAGACAATATCATTCAAAATCCAGTAGCCGACATCCTGAAGCACACGGCCAAGCCGGAAAATATTGTGATAGCTGCCAATAACCCAAAGTGCGCCATCAGGTTTTAAAATTCTATGGCATTGACGCAGCCATGCTTCAGATAGCGTATCATAGGCTTGAAAACTATCAAACTGGTCCCACTCATCATCAACCGCGTCAACAACCGACTGATCGGGACGCGTCAAAGTTCCTGATAATTGCAGGTTATAAGGTGGATCGGCAAATACCAGATCAACACTTGCAGACGGCAACGTAGCCAGCGCCTCAAGGCAATCAGCATGGATAATTCTGTCGTGCTTCATAGCATTAAATCCGTTTAAAATAGGTGATTCGCCTCTACCTTGAATCATAGAATCAAACAAAGTCAAACATTTATGAACCATAGCTAAAGTGATATCTACATATTGTGTTATCCTCACAAAGCTATCGCGATATGTGGGAGAGCCCGCACAAGCCCTTATGTGAGCCGGCGTTATTTATCTGCAGATGCAAGAGGTGTGTCGCGGCGTCCAAAGATACGTTAGGCGTTGCTCTTAGATGCGTGCGCTAGATAGGT
>Ga0233444_10006113_pt1 | contig 10846 bp, 10 predicted proteins | sample SI_124_October20_6_FD_182792 | JGI IMG/M metagenome (GOLD analysis project Ga0233444, IMG submission 182792) | Seawater microbial communities from Saanich Inlet, British Columbia, Canada - SI_124_October2016_10_MG | ecosystem: Environmental > Aquatic > Marine > Inlet | place: Canada: British...
CTTATTTTCCGCTATATGCTAAGCTGAGCCATCTGATCTAGAAATTTCTGATGGTTTTGCGGCATATTTTCCATGCGGTCGAACACAACGCTAGCTGGAAAAGACGTTATCTCTGTCTTACCATATGCGATGGTGGTGTGTTTCCAATCCGCCCCTGCCAATACTTCTGGCAAGCCAAACATCTGATCTGCTTCGTAAAACCGGATAATAATGCGGCCAGACCGGTCAAGAACAACAATTTTCCCTGATAGCACCAGATAGAAATGTGTGGCTGGTTGTTTTTCTCGGAACAGAACTTCACCACTCCACATCCTGATATGTGATATCAGATGCTTCATATGGCAAAACCCATCATGACTGGTTGTTGTTTTTTGACAACTTCGGATGCCATTGAACAGGCAAAAAGCCAGCTGGCAATATCTTCTTTTCCCCAGTGGTTTTCAATGACATGGCGCGGGATAGCCAGAACCTCACATGCAGAACTGGCCATGATATCCAGATCATAATGATCCAGTGCCAGAAAAGACACAAAGCCAATCATATCCCCTGCTGCAAAATCCTTCCCCATACGCGATCTGGGTTTTGGATGTGATTTAGCATGGGCGCGGCCAGATATCAGATAATAAGCCTGATCTGTTGGCATACCAGCCAATATGATCAGCCGTCCTCTGGCATGGATAAGCCGGGGATAGTGCTGAACAAACTGATCAACGTGTAAAGGTGGTTTCATGTCATTGTCCTTCTATAAAGGAAAACGACTGACAGAAAAAAATGTTAGATCATTTCGCTTTCATCATGACTATTTTGACCTTTGTGATCAGTCATGCATCAGATGCTCTTGTTCGCGCAATATCTTGATCAGCGCATTGACATGCTGTTCGGACAGATGAAACTCTCGCCGCAGTTTTTCGATTTTGACCAGCTCGTCTTCTGATAAAACCCCATCACTTAACGCTGTTGCAATTTCGGCCTCAATAATGGCTTTGCGTTGTGACATCTGGTTTGAAAAAGCCGAGGCCACAATACCAGTTAGCAACGCTACCACACATACCCCCATCAAGGCGGTAATAGCGCCGATCACCTGCCCTATGGGAGTGATTGGCGACACATCCCCATACCCAACCGTGGTGAGCGTGATCAGTGACCACCACATTGTTTGGGGGATGGAGGAAAATTCATCTGGCTGGGCTTTATGTTCAACAATATACATCATGGCGCTAGACATAAATAACGCAATCAGGAACAGATAACTGGCCGCACCGAAAGACCCTATTTCTGACCGGATTGCAGAAATTAAATCTTCGAGAGCAGATGAATAATGCGATATCTTGAACAATCTGATTAACCGCAATGCCCGCAACCATCGCAAATCCACCTGCCCCATGATCAACGGCAGAATACTAGGCAGAATAGCAATCAGATCAATCAATCCGGTAAAGCTGAAAATATAATTCAGCCGACGCCCGAAAGGTGATGCGTAGCCGCAAGTTTCGTTCGCCCCACTTGCCCAGATACGCAATAGATATTCAGTTCCGAAAATTATCACCGAAAACATTTCAAAGATAAAAAAGGCCTGATGATAGGTATCCCCAATCGTATTCACCGATTCAAGGCAGATTGCGGCAACATTCAAAATAATCAGCGAGCCCAGAAAGCGGTCGACCACGCGGCTTTTTCTGTCTCCCTTGCTTCCTCTTTCGAGAATCTGAAGCATGCGCGCTTGCGAAATCATCTGACTGTCACCCTTAAAACATTATCATCTGTTAAAGAGAGTATACGGGGAAAGCGGTTCTGCTTCAATCCGAAGAAAATTGTTGTGCTATATCAATATTTTCAACACAGCGTTTAGCAAAATCCATTGTATAAGCCCGGCCATATAACTGGGTCATGCGCATAATGCCAAACCGTGCCGATGCCAATGCAACAGCGTTCGGGTCACGGCGAATACCGGCAATCATATGCAAAAGTTCTTCGATATTATCCCTGATGCTTTCAAGCCGGCGCACTTCATCCGCGCTAAGTGAGCTATTATCATCATCTACCATCTTATGCATCTTGGGACATTGTTTTTGCAGATATATGACTTCACCCATGATATGACCTGTCCGGTTTTGCGTTGTAAGTTGGTAAACCTTTAAACGGCAAATCTGATCATATTGTTAATCGGAAACATGTCTTTATATCTGGCATGAGAATTGCTGTTGGATATGTATGTTGATAATCATGGCACGCAAAATCTGTCACTCTGTCTGGCTTACAGCCAGTATCACCATTAGCGTGATGACCTATCCTGCCATAGCGCAAAACAATATTCCACTGGCTGATCATATTGGCGGTGATGACAATTGTGAGCATATTACCCGTATTGTTGAAAAAACCTTTGCCATGCCCGATGGCATATTGACCGCAATTACCCGTATTGAGGCTGGACGCGTCACCGGTAATGGCACCCGTGAAGGGTGGCCATGGACGATCAACCATGCAGGTAAAGGACTATTTTTTGATAGCAAGGACAAGATGCTGGCCTATGCCGAATACCAATTGGTTGATGGTGATCAGAATATGGATATCGGTTGTATGCAGATCAGCCATTACTGGCATAGCGAAAACTTTACTGATCTGGAAGAAATGGGTGATCCCTTTACCAATATTGCCTATGCCGCCGCGTTTTTATCTGATCTGGAAGCTACTCACGGGTCTTGGGATCAGGCTATCCGGCATTATCATAACGCTAACACCGAACAGAACACGCCTTATGTAAATAAAGTTTATGCGGCGTGGGATGCGATTGGTTCAACACCAGCGATAACAGACACTATTCCAGCAAATATCAGTAATGATACGGCATCTGACATCATGCCTAGTACCGCCAGTCTGGATGCGTTCCCTATTGATATCACAACCCCTGATATGATCTTACCGGAATTGCCTTTTCAGGAACAGGTGGCATCACCCGAATTACCATTAACCGCACCAGTTACCGTGGCACCAGTAGCAACCCTTACTATTCCGAAACCCCAAGACCCTCTAGCCATGCTGAAAGCAAAACAGCCACATTTGAAGGGTAAATGGGATAAGGTAGAGGCGTTTCGCAAACTCCTAGATTATTAATTTAGAAAACATAAAATACTATATCTCGCATAAAAAAAGCCGGAATATAATCCGGCTTTTCTTCTGTTTTTCAGGAGAGATATTATCATGCGTAAAATTATAAACGACTTCATTAAAAATTGTTTAGCCAATTTACGCCCCTAATCCACAATTAAATTATATATGATCATAATTTATCCACATGTTTACAAATCCGAATTTATGTTTCAAAATAATTTACAATATTTAGAAAATGACAAAATATAGTTCTATGGAGGAAAGTAATGAAGTTAAGAACAATGATTGCCACCGCTGCATTAGCCATTCCCTTAATGACGGGTTCTGCTGTTGCGCTGGAAATGGGCGCAACGGATCAGCCGATTAAATTGGCTATGAATGAATGGACAGGCCAGCATCTTACCACACGTGTCGCTGGTGCTATTCTGGAAAAGGCCGGATATAACGTTGAATATGTCACCGCAGGTTATGGGCCACAATTTATTGCTATGGCTGATGGCGAATTACACGGCGCTATGGAAGTCTGGACATCTAACCTACCCGGTCAGTTTAATGACATGGAAGCTGCCGGCGGCGTCAAAGATATTGGCGCTCTGGGGCTGAATGCGCGCGAAGGTGTGCTTTATCCTATCCACATGAAAGACATGTGCCCCGGTCTGCCTGATTGGGAAGCGTTGAATGCATGTGCTGCAAAATTTGCAACCGTAGAAACCATGCCAAAGGGTCGTCTGCTTGACTATCCGGCTGACTGGGGTTCACCGGGTGCTGATCGGTTTAATGCTATGGGCATGGATTTTCAGGCTGTTCCAGCTGGATCAGAAGGTGCGCTTATCACTGAACTGGAAGCATCTATTGCCAAAAAATCACCATTACTGCTGACTTTCTGGCAACCCCATTGGGCACTGGCCGAATATGAAACCGAATGGGTGGCGTTACCGGCGGGTACTGATGAATGCTATAATGATGCTTCATGGGGCGTTAACCCTAACGCCACTGGTGACTGCGACTTCTCACCAACCCGCATCTTCAAGGTAACATGGTCAGGCATGAATGATACATGGCCTGTCGCGGGTGAGATTCTTGCCCAATACACCATGGATGCTGGTGATCAGCAAAATATGATGGCTGCTATTGATGGCCGTGGTGAAGATATTGATGATGTTGTTGCGGCATTTGTTGCTAGCAAAGCATCCAATATCGATAGCATGATTGCCGCCGCAAAAGCGAAGTAATCAGATTGACAACTATCTATTTGCGACAGGCAGACCCGTTTTGCCTGTCGCTCTTTGCTTCATGACGCCCGCAGAGAAGCAAAGAGCATAGTAATTATTATTGCAGGATATTTATGAAAACCCAGGATCGCATAAATCAGATACATCCGGTCAAGTTATCTTGTGATGCTTTGTGGAAGGTATTTGGCAATGATGCCGATATACTAAAATCTGACCCTAAATGGCTAGCTATGAGCCGCGCCGAACGGTCAGAAACCTTGAGGGAAAATGGTTATATCGTTGGCGCAGAAGATATCTCTTTTTCTGTTCACGCTGGTGAATTATTTGTCATTATGGGGCTATCCGGTTCTGGCAAATCAACTGTCTTGCGCTGCATTGCCCAACTTCAGAAGCCCAGTTTTGGGCATGTTTTTCTGGATGGTGAATGCCTTGATACCATGGCTGAACCCGCTTTGCGCGATATCCGCCGCCGCAAGATGGGGATGGTGTTTCAGAATTTTGGATTGATCCCACATTTCACCGCGCTTCAGAATATTGCGTTTCCTTTAAAAGTACGTGGCGAAAGCAAAGCCGATGCCAATAGAACCGCGCTTGCCATGCTCAATCTGGTCGGGCTGGATGGTCGTGGCGATGCTTATCCATCTGAATTATCTGGCGGGATGCAACAACGTGTCGGCATTGCCCGATCACTTGCTGTTGATCCGGAACTATGGTTGCTGGATGAACCGTTTAGTGCGCTTGATCCGCTAATCCGCCGCCAATTGCAAGATGAGCTGATTGCATTACAGGCGCGGCTAAAGAAATCCATTATTTTTGTTACCCATGATTTTTCAGAAGCTGTCAGGCTGGCTGACCGGATTGCTATTATGCGTGATGGCAAAATGGTGCAACTGGGGCGGCCAGCGGATTTACTATTGAATCCGGCTGATGATTATGTTGCCCGCTTTGTTGGCGACGTATCACGCCTGCAAGTGTTACGGCTGGATGATATTATGACTCCGGCTAGCACAATTCCATCCAGTTTTGACAAGGCTATTCATCTGGATAGCCAGATGACACTCGAACAATGTCTGGTCGATCTTGATCCGAAACAGAACAAATTTGTGATCACGGATGAGGCCGGCAAACCAATAGGCCATTGCACCCGCGAGGATTTGTTGCGCATTGTAAGCGAAGGAGCAAGCCCATGATGAAAAAATGGCAGGCGATACAGAATAACTGGCATCATAATTGGCAGGATTGGCGCCAACCTGTTTTGCGCGTGGGTGGCGGCATCACCTTGCTAGCCATGCTGATTATTCTTATTGCTCCCGGTCAGGTGCCTTATCTGGTGGTCGAACCGATTTCCAGCACAAACTGGTTTCAGGACGGCATCAACACCGCCATTGGACAATTTGTTGATTGGGCAAAACCTTTTCTGCGCGCGGTTAGCAGCATTGTTGATCAATCCATACGCGGCTTACAATTCGGATTACACCATATGCCGTGGTTTGCCTTTCTGGCATTAGTCACATGGCTAGGCTGGCGGCTCAGTGGTGTCGGACTGGCTATACTGGCGGCAGTATCCATTTTCTACATGGCGGCATCCGGATTATGGCTGAAATCCATGAACACACTGGCCATGGTCGGGGTTGCTATTCCACTGGCTCTTAGTTTTGGTTTTTTGATGGGGGTGCTAGCGGCAAAATCTAAGCGTGCTGGCCGGATTATCGAACCCTCACTTGATTTGATGCAGACTATTCCCACTTTTGCCTATCTGGTGCCATTGATTGTTCTGTTTGGTTTTGGCCCCGTCCCCGGTGTTATTGCCAGCATGATTTATGCGGCGCCGCCGATTACGCGCAATGTCATGCTAGGGCTTAATCAGGTGCCATCCGAGCTTAAGGATGTGGCCGCCATGTCCGGAACTAGCCGCTGGCAGAGCTTTGCCATGATTGAATTGCCCAGCGCCAGACAGCAAATTCTGGTTGGCGTCAATCAATCCATTCTGGCCAGTCTGTCTATGGTGATTATTGCGGCGGTTATTGGCGGATTTGATGATATCGGCCGTGAGGTGCTAGTGGCCACAAATAAAGGCTCTGCCCGATTTGGTGAGGCATTGAGCGCCGGATTGATTATCGTTCTGATGGCTGTTGTTATTGACCGGTTAAGCCGGGCGGCCAGCATGACACAGACACAAAACCGCACTCCGTCCCAGTTGCGGCAAGGATTAATGCTTGCCGGTCTTGGTGTTATTATTGGTTTTCTGGCACCTATGGATAATTTGATTGGGACTACATCTGATCTGTTCCGCGTTACCGAAAGCGCCGTTAATGATAAACTCAGCCAGTTTATCACCAGCTATGGGATTATTCTGGATAGCATAAAAAACAATGCTTTCATCTATGTTCTGTTGCCATTACGGATAGGACTGGAACAGGCCGTGATGCCGATGACCTGGGGGGTTGAGTTTACCGATACCGGCAAGCTGATCTATCAGATGATTGTGATTGGCGGGTTTGGGCTGTTAATGATGCGGCGGCGGGTGGCTATGGCCATTTTTGTTCTGGCGATTGGTTATATTATGTATCGCGGATTTACCGGTTTGCCGTGGTGGGCGGTAACGGGCAGCGTTTGTCTGGCCGCGTTGAGCGTGTCCGGATTGCGGCTGGCGGTAATGTGTTTTGCCATGCTGATGATGATTACTGTCTTCGGGCATTGGGCTGATGCTTTATATTCGCTTTATCTATGCGCGGCGGCGGTGCTGATCTGTCTGGTCATTGGCTGTCCGCTTGGCATCATGGCGGCAAAATCTGACCGTGTGTCCCGTGTCATGCAACCGATCAATGATACCTTGCAATCCATACCGCTATATATCTTTCTGATCCCGGCGGTAGCGTTGTTCCAGATTAGTGAGTTTTCCGCGTTAGTTGCTATTGTGCTATATGCCATTGTTCCGATTATCCGCTATACCGAACATGGCTTGCGCTCTATCCCTGTGGCGCTGGTAGAAGCATCGGTGGCGCAAGGCTGTAATGCGTGGCAACGGCTGATCCATATTGAATTACCGGTCGCACGCCCCAGCATCCTGCTTGGGCTTAATCAGACGGTTCTGTTTTCGCTGGCCATGTTGATTATTGCCGTGCTTGTCGGCGCGCGCGGGCTGGCCGAACAGGTTAATATCGGGCTTCGTTCGGGGGATACGGGATTAGGCTTGACAGCAGGCCTTTCCATGGCCTTTATAGCAATCATGGCTGACCGAATCTTGCGCGCATGGGCTAATAAGCTAGGGGCAGAAGACTAAGCCAAAGTAGTTGTTTTCCATTTTTCAAATATCTGATGGAGGTTAAGATGACTACACAGCAACCCAATATCGTCCTGATTATGGCTGATCAGCTCGCCCCGCAATTTACATCCAGCTATGGGCATCCGGTGGTAAAAACCCCACATATGGATCGTCTGGCTGAACGCGGCATGCGATTTGACTCGGCCTATTGTAACGCGCCATTATGCGCCCCGTCACGGTTCAGTTTCATGTCTGGCCAGCTGGTCACGCGCATCGCCGCCTATGATAACGCAAGTGAGTTTTTATCATCTATCCCGACCTTTGCCCATTATTTGCGCGGCATGGGTTATCGTACGTGTCTGTCGGGTAAGATGCATTTTGTCGGGCCTGACCAATTGCATGGATTTGATGAACGCATCACCACTGATATCTATCCATCGGATTTTGCATGGACACCGGATTGGGAACTGGCGGATGAACGGATAGATAAATGGTATCACAACATGGATTCCGTTCGCGAAGCCGGGGTAGCCCAGACCACTTTCCAGATTGAATATGACGAAGAAGTGGCATTTTTTGCACGGCGGAAACTGTTTGAATACGCCGCCGAAAAACAGCACCCTTTCTGCATGGTGGCCAGTTTTATTCACCCCCATGATCCGTATGTGGCACGGCCGGAATGGTGGGATTTATATGATCATGATGCCATTGATATGCCGGCACTGACCATTCCATTTGATCAGCAGGATGGATTTTCACGGCGACTGATGGACGGCATAGAGGCCTCAACAATCGTTCCAAGTGATGACGATATCCGCAATGCCAGACATGCCTATTATGCAAATACCAGCTATTTTGACAGCAAAGTCGGGCATATTGTCCAGACGCTAGAAGAATGTGGCCAGCTGGATAATACCATTGTTATCGTCACTGCCGATCATGGTGACATGCTGGGCGAAAGAAGCCTGTGGTATAAAATGAACTTCTTTGAACATTCTGCTCGTGTGCCGCTTATCATGGCTGGCCCCGGCGTTCACAATGGCGCGGTTAACAGCCCCTGTTCGCTGGTTGATATCCTGCCTACCATGCTGGATATAGCGCAAACTGATCAAACCCCGATCCCATCATATGGTCAGCCGATTGATGGCCGGTCATTATGGGCGATGGCCACCACTGGCGCAGAAGATCATGGCGTAGCCATTGGTGAATATTGTGCAGAAATGACCGCGCATCCGGTTATTATGATCCGGCGCGGCGATTATAAATATATCTATTGCCCAAGCGATGCGCCCATGTTGTTTAACATTGCCAATGACCCGCGTGAGACGACTAATCTGGCGGATGATCCCGATCATGTTGAACTGGCACAGCAATTCGCGGCAGAAATTGCCGCTGGCTGGGACATGGATACCATTCGCCATGACGTTATCGCCAAACAGAAACAGCGCCAAACGGTGTATCAAGCGATGCAAAACGGTAAGCGTGCCGATTGGGATTATAATCCGCCGCGCCATGCATCCGAAGAATATGTTCGCAATCATATGGACTGGACAGAAGCGGCGGCCAAAACCCGTTTCCCGCCACTTGAGGAAAACTAGTCTTTTGCTTCTGCGGAAAGCGCCACAAATAAACCTGTGGATAGGATGCACGCGGCACCTATCCATTGCAGGGGGGTTAGCGTTTCGTTGAGCAAAAGCATGGCAGAAAATACCGCAAACACCACCTCCGACATCATAAGCAAGGCTACTAATCCGGGTGAAATGTACTGACTAATCCGGAAAATCAGCATCATTGTCGGCAAAAACACAATAGCGGTAATAATGGCAATGCCCAGACCATCAATTGTCTGCGCCAAAGATGGCGGCGGCGTTCCTATTATAGCCAGCGCGATCAGCGCCATGATAGCCCCAAGAATATATTGCCATAATACCAGCGTGACAAAATCCGCATCTGGAAACCGCCTGATCACAACACCGCCGAATGCCCATGCAAAACCGGCCAGAAAACCCAGCGCATCAGCCCCCTGTAAAACAATATTTCCCGTGTTAATACCCAGAATAAGCACGCATCCGCTTAAGCCAAGAACATTGGCCAGCCAGCGTGATATGGTGGCTTTCTCACCTAGAAATATCATTCCAAGCACTGATCCCCATACCGGCGTTAAATAGAATAATAATGTTGTTTTGGTGACAGACCCAATGACAAGCCCGGTGCAGTATAATCCGAAACCGGCACCAATCAGCCCACCAGCCAGCAAATAGACCGGCATGTGTTTGGTATCCCGCATCATCCGTGGCCATGCAAAAATTAGCAACGGCAAAATAGGAATGATCATAAATGCAAATGTCGACCACAAATCATGATAGCCCAGATCATCCAGCCAGCGCAGCGGTATCCACAACAACCCCCATATAGATGAGGATAGAAATACCGCCAGCAAAGCCTGACGCTTGGGTAATTGTTGCGTGAAAAGAACGGTGAGCATATGCTTTCCATGTGCAAAAAGTGAAATGTCACGGCACGTCATTAATGACTGATAAGAATATATCGCAAGAGTAAGGTATTTAACAAATGCAATCTTCTTCGCCAGAATTTGCCAGCAAACTTCGTCTTGATGGCAAGCGGGTATTGATCAGCGCTGATCAGGCGGTTTTTCATCTGCGGCGAATATTTAGCGGATGCGGATGCCAGCCTGATATTGCCGATGCAGTCGCTCATCATCTGGTTGATGCCAGCCTATGCGGGGTCGAATCCCATGGCATCATGCGGTGTTTGCAATATGCCAGACAGTTTGAATCCGGCTATATGGATGCGGGCGCTGTGCCAGTGCTCACCACTGACACTAAAAACAATATTGAAATTAATGGCAATGGCGGCATCGGGATTCCGGCTATGACCATGGCCTATCAGCATGTTGCCAAAACCGCCGCCACAACAGGTATATCCATGCTGGCCATCAGAAATCTGGGGCATACCGGTCGCCATGGTGCATTCGCGGATGCGGCGGCCGAACATGGTTTAATGACCATCCTGATTGGTGGCGGCAATCGTGCCATCTGGCGACAGGTCGCTCCCTATGGGGGTGCAGAAGCCAAATTACCGACAAATCCATATTGTATTGGTTTTCCGGGGGGCGATAGAGGAAGCGTTGTTCTGGATTTTGCCACATCAAAGATTGCGGGTGGCTGGATTTACGCGGCACAAAATGCCGGTGCTGATTTGCCAGCGGATTGTGTGATTA
>Ga0233444_10006114_pt1 | contig 10845 bp, 9 predicted proteins | sample SI_124_October20_6_FD_182792 | JGI IMG/M metagenome (GOLD analysis project Ga0233444, IMG submission 182792) | Seawater microbial communities from Saanich Inlet, British Columbia, Canada - SI_124_October2016_10_MG | ecosystem: Environmental > Aquatic > Marine > Inlet | place: Canada: British...
CAAAGCAAACATCGTGACCTGCAGCACCTTGGCGGATCCCACCAGGGGTAAAGCGCAAACCTTGACTAGTCAACCAATCTACTGCGGCAGACAAATCATCAACCCACAAGCCAACATGGTTAAGCGCAGGCAGATCAACTCTCGGCTTTACTGTGTTATCTAGGGGCTGCATTAAATCTACCTCAACAGCAAAATCACCCGACCCAATAATACAAATATCTTCATCTACGTTTTCAGTCTCGCTGATAAAAGTTTTGTGGTATTCAAGTCCCAGTAAATCTATCCAAAAAGTTCTCAATCGATGCTTATCCGCTGCTCCCACGGCAATTTGCTGGATGCCTAGTACTTGAAATGGGCGTTGACTATTCAAAGTGAACTCCTGTCGCTTCACTAATTAAAAACTTTAAACTATCAGCCTAGATAGCTTTGTTCAAACTTATCAATAAATTCACCCAGCTGATCTGCAGGTAAATCATTGATGCCAGCCGCAGCCTCCCTGCCGCCGCCTGATTCAAATTGACTGCATAACAAGCTTGCTCCAACCCGGTTATCCAGAGGGGCTCTTACGCTAACTAAGTAACAGCCATTAGCTTTTTCTGTCACTACGGCATGAGCTCTTTGGGGATATTGATTAGTCAAATCATTACTAAATACACCACTAACACGTCTCGCCCAAGGTTCATCGGGTAACATGAAAACTGCTGCTGAAGGCGTCTGGTGAAAAACCCCAACGGATTGTACCGCAGAAAAATCATTGTGATAGCCTGTTTCAAGCTTATCAAAATGATGATGCCCATCAGAGATGAAATCCAACGGATTTTCATACTCCAACGCTAATCGGTACAACTCAGTTGGAGTGAAATGTAAATCTGTTAAATCTGAGCCATATCCGTTGTAATTCATATAAATGCCAAGCTTTTCTAACAATCCTATTTGCTCTTGGGAAAACTCACTATTCTTTAACATTCCGTAAGCCGCCGACTTTAGATTATCACCGAAAGTACCGACCACTCCCCACGCTAATCTTGCCCCACGAAGGTAATTATTGACCAATAAACTAGTAGACACATTGGGAGATTCATTAATTAGGGATATTAACGAGGAGGAAACAGGTACCTCTCCTGCCGCATGGTGATCAACATAAAAAACTGTAGCGCCTTGGGAGAGCGCTCGTCTGAGATCATCGCTGTTTTTGGCCATGGAGATATCTAAGACAGTAAGCCGATCTCCAATATCAGCATTCACTTGACTCAAAAGCTGAATGTTACGTTTTACTCCGGTGATGAGCGTTGAATCTCGAGGCTCCAATTGACGCAACTGAACAAGAGCACAAATACCATCCGCATCGCCATTGAATATATCATAATCGGCCATCACCTCTGAACTCCCTTATATTGAAGCAGACATGATAGAGCGGATGAGGGTATTTTTACAAACAGAGAAACCTACCTGTAGGCCAAATCGCCTACAGGCATTCGTATTTAAGCCTAGTCTTTTTGAGCTATCGCGCGATCCAACCCACTTCTCTGGGTATCAAGAGCAAGATATGGATTTTGCTCTTGGATAGCACCAGGATGTACAACAGATATAGTAATCTGGCTGCCACTACCGCCAGCTAACGCACCGATGCCACGACCTTTGCGAAGTATTTCAATGGTCGCATGGCGACCTTCTTTTGTATAAATTAATATAATTTCTTCGGCCACTGTCGATGACACCAGACCCCATCCAGCCCCCTGAGTAGAGTTGCCATAGAAAATCAAGTTCTCTGCAGGACTTAAATCAGATTCTAATACAATACGCCCAGCAATTCCCGTACCCGTTCCAAGTATTACGGTCGGAATTTTTTGAATCTCAGCATCATTTGGAAGTGGGAAATCTGCAAGAAGATAATTAATAATTCGACGGGACTCTTCCTGGTAGACATCTCCAACCAATCCACAACCAGACATGAGACTAACAAAAATAAGTACACAACTAAAATTCGCGCGTTTAAACATTACTGCTCTCCAGAGTTTTTTTAGCTCTAGATACTATATGTAATATCTCCATGCATTAATGAGTCAAATCCATCCGTTACGGCATAGATTGCTATTAGCAGTATCTTCAAATCAGGAACAATTATGACCTGAATCAGACTTCTCATTTAGCGTAACTCCACCACACCCTGGAAACTTGAACCGTTAGCAAAGAACCAGCATTCGGTTGGGTTAGGTAAGTGAATCGTCGTCCTGGCCTGGAAAGTCTTGGTGCGCAGATGCCAGCCCTCGGGCAATTCAGCCTCGCTCGAAGACGCTGTATCTTGTTGCACCGATCCTTTTTGCATTATACCGCCACCTTCGGAGCTCGCTGAGATTACCTGAATGTACTCTTTGCCATCAGGCAAGCAGAGGACATCAACCTTGCGATCCGGCATAAAAATCAGGGAATGATGCTTGTCTACTTTGAGAAGTTGTGGGCCACCGGGTATTGGCGTTTCTGCTCCAAGCGCGGGTGGATTGGCGCAATGAATGAATTGATGCCCACTAATGTCGCGTTCGGAAACAGAACTATCTTCAGCATTACTGGGTGAGCGTCTAAAATAGTGCGCATCCATTATGGCAGTGCCAACACCTACAGCGATGAAACCTGCTGGTAAACTAAGGCTTTCCAAAGCTTCACTTGTCATGGGAAATCGAGATTGCCACACACTCTTTGAGCTTAACTCGATCACCTCAGCGTGAGGTTTGTGGCAGTCAATCAGGAAGTTGATTTCTGGTATTTTGGTCATATTGTCCTCTACATCAAGGGTAGGTTCTAACGCCCTATCGAAAGTAACTGTGTACGCAACAACCCTGCAAGCTGTTAATGCTTGAGGCGGTGACTCTAGGAGTCACCGCCAAGATTAAAAATAAGTATTAATCGACTTCTCTGATTACTAGAGAGCGCCAGTAAATTCTTTTAACATTTACAGGCTAAAATTTCTTGCCATTCTCCGCAAGGTTGACCAAATATGGACTCGGAGTCCAAAAATCATCACCAGTTTTATCTTGATAGTGACGTAGCTTTTCAACAACTTTCCCTAAGCCTATGCTGTTTGCATAATGCATAGGCCCACCCCTATAAATTGGCCAGCCGTAGCCATACACATAGACCACATCGATATCGCTGGCGCGCATAGCAATGCCCTCATCAAGAATTTTTGCACCCTCATTAATCATTGGCAGCACGCAGCGATCGAGTATCTCTTCGTCAGAAAATTCTCGACGAGTGACCCCAGATTTATCTGCATGATCCTTAATAAGGTCAGCTACCAGCGATGAAGGAGTTGGTCTGCGCTTTTCATCATAGTCATAAAATCCCGCACCTGTTTTCTGACCTCGTCTATCTTGCTCACAAAGCCGCTCCTGGACCGTTTCGCTGTTTGATTTTTCCTTGTCCCAACCCAGATCAAGGCCCGCAAGATCGGCCATCTGAAATGCACCCATAGGAAAACCGAAATCAAATAAAACTTGATCTACTTTCTCAACCGCCGCGCCTTCCAGTGCAACAAGGTTAGCCTGATGCTGACGCATGAACAATATGCGATTACCAACAAACCCAGGACAAACACCCACCAATGTGGCAACCTTTTTGATTCGCTTGGCAAACGCCATACAGGTTTTAATAACTGGATCTGCGGTCTTTTCACCACGAACTATTTCAAGCAGCTTCATGACGTTGGCCGGCGAGAAAAAGTGCAATCCAACTACCGACTCAGGGCGACTGGTCACGCTGGCGATTTCATTCAAGTCTAGCGCCGATGTATTTGAAGCCAAAATGGCCTCTGGTTTTGCAATCTGATCTAAACGGCTAAATATATCTTTCTTAACCGCCATATTTTCAAATACCGCTTCAATGATCAGGTCACAGTCTGCTAAGGATTCCATTTCCAGTGAACCGTTAATTAATCCACAGCGAGTCTCAACATCTTGGGCACGCAAGCGCCCTTTACTAGCGGTATTTTCATAGTTTTTACGAATAATGCCTAAACCACGATCCAATGCTGCCTGATTGGTCTCTATTATGGTTACTGGGATACCGACGTTAGCCATATTCATAGCAATACCACCGCCCATTAGGCCCCCACCAATAACACCTACCCTGCTGATCGGTAAATCAGGCGTATTCTTGTCAATGCCCACCACTTTTGATGCCTGACGCTCAGCAAAGAAGAAATACTGTTGGGCTCTGGATTGAGACCCTGCCATCAGCTCCATAAATAACTTGCCTTCGGTCTTTATGCCTTCATCGAAGGGTTGAGAAACAGCGGCTTCAACACAACGAATATTGTATTCCGGAGCCAAGAATCCGCGAGTTTTACGAGCAATCATTTTACGTACTTGAGCGAAAATCTCTGGGCTCTCGATGGCGCTTTGCAGTTTTTCCTGATTATCCCTGACCCTAGGATGACTCGCGCCCTCGGACGACTTAGCAACCGCAAATGCAATCGCTTCTGCACGCAAGTCACTTTCGACGATCATATCAATCAACCCTGATTCAAGAGCCTCATTTGCCCCAATTGGAGCACCCGAAGTCACCATGGAAAGCGCCTTTTCTACACCAACAATCCTCGGTAATCTTTGAGTTCCTCCGGCTCCAGGTAAGAGACCCAAATGCACCTCAGGCAGTCCAAATTTTGCATCAGCTGAAGCTACCCTGTAGTTACAACACAGTGTAGTCTCAAGTCCTCCACCTAAGGCAGTGCCATGGACTGCTGCGACCACTGGTTTATTTGATTGATCAAGCAAAGTAAGTACTGCAGGCAGATGAGGTTCCTTTGGAGCACTTCCAAATTCACTAATATCAGCACCTGCAATGAACGTTCGACCTTCGCAATATATGACAATACCAGTCACTGAATCATCCTGCGAAGCGGTCTCAATCCCCTTATAAATACCCTCTCGTACACCATGACTTAGAGCATTGACTGGTGGGTTGTTTATTGTAATCACCGCTATAGATTGCTCAACGTTGTAATCAACTTGATCCGTAACTGCTACCATCTTTCTTTCTCCATGTAATAAATATTTATTAGTAATTCTTTATGTTAAAAACGTCTGTTATCCAAGCCACGAATGTTCAGTTCGTCTAAATATATTCTCCTAGCAACCGCTCAATTTCTTTCGCAACAAGCCACAACCTATCCTGCCCCCATAATGCCAAAACTACCTTGTTATTTCTATCTAGTAGCCTGAAACTGGGCGCTCCCCATAGACCACTCTCATACATTGCCAAACGATTTTCTTCTAGGATGCCTTGCCATCCATCTTGACCAACGACCTGCTTTGCTAAAGCCCATTCAAGGCCTGCTTTTTCAACAACATATCGCAACCCACCTTCTTTACTAGTGTTAACACCTTCAGCAAAAGCAGCACTAAGAAAACTAGACAGCAACTCATTGCCCTTGCCTTGAGTGCATGCCCAGGGGTAAAGCGAAAAACATCTGCGTGATGGCTCTCCAATTGGGTCATAAAATTGCCCGAAAGGAACCTCAGAGGCTCGTGCCTCTCGCGCCGCATCGCTAAAAATATAGATGCCCTTTTCTCTCGTAGCCGAAACACCACGCATCACCATCGGCAAAATCGGACGTACTTGTAATGCCACGCCTGTGGTTTGTGCAAGCTCCAAGGCTCGATCAAAAATCATAGCAGTATAAGGACTTCGGACAGATGCAAATACCTCCAAAGTCAAACTACCGTTATCACGCAGTTGCCCAGCTTTAACCTCCTGTTTTGGCATAATAACTGCCGTATTAGGCTGTCTATCGGCCCCAAGATCAGAAAGACGTTGCTCGAGATGATACAGGCGGTCAATGCCCCAATACCATTCACCTCCGTAGTAAAACATGGCTCCGGAATAATGCTTGAGTGAATCTCGGCGAGTGTTGCCATTCTCATACTTAGCCTTTTCCTCTTCCAGAGAGCTAAACCCATGAACCTTACCTAGCTCTTGTAAGGCTACTTCACTTCCTGACCAAAGCGCATGACCAACAGTTGCAGCATGAGCAACAAAATCTTGATTGTTGAGATTCGCAAGGATAGATCGTGCAAGTTTTAGGAGAGTTACAGTTGGAGCATCAAGATTTTCAGGGAAGTCCAACTTGTAGTGCGGTGCTATTTTCGACGCATCGTATCGTGAAAGGTTAACCAAAAGTTCCGGTTCTGGCGCATTTGCCCCTGCTGGCCCATCCACTAAATGACACTGTAAGTCGATGTCATATCTTTCAGTGAGGGCAGCTAGAGCTTGAGCAGCTAAATGGCTGTAACCATCGTCTACCTGATGGAAATACTCCACAGTGTGTCTTTGGTTATTTGCTTGCCTCTGTTTTTCTACCTTTATTCGATTCTTTGCTAATCTTTTCGGCGATATCACATAAGTCATTACTTTGGATGTCACCCAGCGTAAAAGAGCGCTGGGATCCATGGTCGCGGCGCCACCCTGGTCTTTAAATTGTTCGCTCATTTAATAACTCCGAATTTAGACCTACTTTGATTAACACAACAGAACCTCACATCCTGTCCCTTCAAGCAATGAGTCAACCTTAGATCGTTCAACATCACTCAAGGCAGAATATTCATCTCTAATCCAAGCCAGACACTTACCTTGATATGGGAACGATTGCTGGCTCCATACACTGCCATCAATCTCAGTCTCCCATGACTTTTCGCCATTCACAAGAGCCGCCGCGTTGGCTAAGAGTGTCGGGGCGTAAACTCGCCCGATCTCATTGAGTAAGCCGTTCAGACTCTTAGGCGTCGAGTCCACCGTGTTCCAACCATCCACAGCAGGATCAAGACCGCATTGATCTTCCATCAAACCTGTCCAAGCTACCACTCTGGGTGCAATTTCATGGGCGATTTCACGAGGAGTCGGGTCAAAACCAATCAATTGTGTTAATTGCCCATAAATTGCAAAGTCACAGGCACTTGGTCGCTGCCCAAGGACAAAAGGCTGGGTTTGAAGATGTAATTCCATGGCTGCTAAAAAGCGTCGATAACTTGTGTCGATTAGGGGAGCAGTCTCCTTATTTGAGCCAACAACACCCAATCGACCAACTTGCCGCTGGGTAATATATGCCTTAAATTGATTGAGCGGGTTGTCTGCAATATCAACCCTGTGGAATAGTGGTAATAACGTACCCGCATTATCAGCATCTTTTTCTGGGTACCAACGATAATGGAACATATACTTGGTACACCATTCATCTGCAAAGTCTTCAATCAAATAATCGATAAATGCCATCGCTGGATCACTAGGAACAACCCTCCTCTCAACTTGTTCGTGTTCAAGTCGACGAATAATTGGGGTTGAATCAGTGACTGCCTGTAACTGACCATTTTCATCTGGCATCATGAACGTGGGCAACAAACCAACCTTAGGAGCGGCGACACCCTTTTGGTCAAGAATTTCTTTTGGGTCTCCCCAAATAATTCGGTATGGGATATCTCGGTATCGCAGGAGTGCAGTCATTTTACGGGTGTATGGTGAGGGTACCGCACCGATAAGCGTGAGGGGGTTTTGCCTGGGCATAATAACTTCTCCTTTGAATTTAAGTGGCTCTGAGATTCCATCTCAATATATTGACATACATACTGCCATCATGTCATCCTTATCTCAATGTTCCTACTACATCGGGGAAAGCTATGAAATTCAGAACACGCAATATTTTCATTACTCTACTCATTGCTACTGCTGTTTTGGGCTACCTAAATCGTGCTGGAATAATCCTACAACTGCTCCCCAATGCCGTGACTAATGTTATGGAGAGCGATAAGATCTCCGATCTCGGTGATGGCATGCACATTGTCCTCTGTGGTGCAGGTGGACCAATGCCTAGCAGTACTCGCTCAGGTCCCTGCGTCGCAGTCATCGCCAATGAGAAAATGTTTGTCGTAGATGCTGGTGCCGGGGGTGCTAGAAATTTAAGTAGAATGCGCCTAAATACCGGAAGTATAGACGGAGTATTTCTCACTCACTTTCATTCAGACCATATCGATGGCTTAGGTGAGCTAGCAATGATGAGGTGGGTAACAGGGACCCACACTCAACCTTTGCCTGTTTTCGGCCCCGCAGGCGTGACCTCTGTCGTTGAAGGGTTTAACCTCGCCTACGGACAAGATGCGATTTACCGTAACGCTCATCACGGAGATTCGGTTGCTGCATTGAGCGGCAAAGGAATGTCCCCTGTAAGCTTTGAAGTGCCAAAGAACGGCACAAAACTAACTGTGTATGAGAAAGACGGCCTTAAAGTAGAGATGTTCTCTGTTAACCATGAACCGATACATCCTGCCGTCGGCTACCTATTTACTTACAAAGGTCGAACAGCCTTAATCTCTGGTGACACGACAAAGAATGAAAATGTTGAGCTATTTTCCAAAAATATTGACTTGTTGATCCATGAAGCCCTTTCTCCTGAGCTTTTAACGATAATGAGCGAATCGGCAGGCATTGCGGGAAACGCCTCCGGGAGTAAAATTTTTTATGATGTCCTGGATTATCATACAAGCCCTGTGGAGGTCGCTGAAATTGCTCGCGATGCTGAAGCTAAACATCTGCTTTACTACCACATCGTACCACCACTGGATATTCCTGGCCTAAAGACCATCTGGTTAATGGGTGTTGATGAGGTCTATACAGACTACACCGTCGGCGAAGACGGAACTCTATTCTCGCTACCTGAAAATTCCGAGGAAATAATCGAAATTAAATCTATACTCTGAGCTTAAGTCATTGATCGCTATGCTTTATTCCATAAATAATCTGACACTCCACAGGGTATTCAAATTGTTTGCAAACGGTAAACATGTCAAACTATGTAAAGGTGACAGCAACGATAATCACAGTTACAAGAAGTTAAAAGGAAATAATCTATGACTGATACTCACACCGAAGAAGTGAATGTGCCAGAACAGAACAAACGTGATGGCAGATTGCTTCGCAGTGAGCGAAGTCGGGGATTGATTATCGATGCAATGATTGCTCTAGTTGAAGAGGGATTTTTGATACCTACTGCACAACAGATCGCCGAGCGTGCAGATGTTGGCATTCGATCTGTATTTAGGCACTTCGATGACATGGATAGTATCTTTGAGACAGTCAACACTATCATGCTAGAGGAAACTGCACCCTTATTCACTGGTGGTGATCGCACCGGAACTCTTGATGTAAGAATCCTTCACGCAATAGAACAACTAACACACGGTTATGAGTCAGCGAAAAATTTTGTGTTGTCCGGACGAATCCGACGCTGGAATACTCCTGTGATCGAAAAAAATTATGCTGTTAACCAACGTCGTCTACAAAAAGAATTAGAAGATTGGATTCCTGAGATTCTTACTTTGTCTGAGAATAAAAAGCAGAGCGCCTACGCTCTAGCATCTTTTGATTATTGGCACCGACTCAGGGTAGATCAAACAGTGCCTCAAGACTCTTGCATTGCTATTATTTCCAGTCAGTTAAGTCAGGTATTTTCGACCCAATAGAGCGCCGAACTATATGTCAAGTGCATTGCTCATTTCATGACTCATCATTCTCAAACAAAACCACATCGTCCATTGACGGTGTGATATAAAAGGGCTCGGAAAGAGTGTAAGCAGAGATCTGTAACACGGGAGTAAGCCCAATGACGAACAAAGTAGCATTAATTATCGGAGCTGGTGACGCAATCGGAAGCGCTATCGTTCGTAAGTTTTCTGAGCGAGGGCTAACTGTCTGTGCGACCCGGCGAAACGGCGACAAACTAACACCCCTAATTAACGAGATCAAAGCTACGGGGCGAAAGGCCCATGCTTTTGCCTGTGATGCTCGCAACGAGGAATCCACCAAAGAGTTATTTGCAAAAATCGAAAATGAGATCGGCGAAATAGAAGTTGTCGTATTTAATATTGGTGCCAACATGCCTATGGGTATTTTGGAAACGGATAGCCGAAAATTTTTTAAAATTTGGGAAATGGCTTGTTTTGCAGGGTTTTTAAACGGCCGCGAGGCGGCTCACTATATGAGCAAGAGGCAGAGAGGCACAATTATATTTACCGGAGCAACTGCTAGTGTTCGTGGTGCCGCAGGGTTTGCTGCCTTCTCTAGTGCTAAACAGGGGCTACGAGCGGTCGCTCAAAGTATGGCCAGAGAGCTCGGCCCACAAAATATTCATATTGCACACGTCATTATTGACGCTGCAGTGGATACTCAATGGATCAGAGACAATTTTCCTGATTACGAACAACGTAAAAAAGTTGACGGCATTGTGAACCCCAGCGATTTAGCCGCCAATTACGTAACTCTTTATGAGCAACCACGTAACGCTTGGACGTTTGAGTTAGACATTAGACCATGGGAAGAAAAATGGTAGGAGACAGCGCAATGACAAAATCAGTTGAGTTTTACTTCGACGTAGGTAGCCCAACTGCCTATCTTGCTCACAAACGGCTTACGCAACTCAAATTAGAATCTGGGTGCTCTATTATCTATCACCCTGTTTTATTGGGTGGTTTATTCAAAGCCTCCGGCAACAGCTCTCCTGTGACAGTGCCTGCAAAGGGTAGATACATGATGATGGAAGATCTACCTAGATTTGCCAAAATTTATAATGTACCGCTAAACACTAATCCTCATTTCCCCATTAATACGCTTAACTTAATGCGAGGCGCAGTTAGCTCCCTCGATGAAGAATACTTCGATACCTATATCGACACCATCTTTAAAGCAATCTGGGTGGAGGGCCGAGATATGGGTGATTTAGATACAGTCATTGAGGTCCTCACAGCCGCTGGATTAGACGCAAATGCTATTATAGAAGCGACTCAAAGGCCAGAGGTTAAGCAAAAG
>Ga0233444_10006118_pt1 | contig 10843 bp, 8 predicted proteins | sample SI_124_October20_6_FD_182792 | JGI IMG/M metagenome (GOLD analysis project Ga0233444, IMG submission 182792) | Seawater microbial communities from Saanich Inlet, British Columbia, Canada - SI_124_October2016_10_MG | ecosystem: Environmental > Aquatic > Marine > Inlet | place: Canada: British...
CTGATACTCAAACCGCTTGTGATAGTTACACTTGGATAGATGGGGCTACTTATACAGCTAGTAATAATACAGCTAATTATACTTTATCCAATTCAGCAGGTTGTGATAGTGTTGTTACGTTAAATTTAACGATTAACCCTATTATTGCAAATATTGTACAAAATGGGAATGATATTGAAGCTAGTGCTATTAATGGAACTGCTCCTTATTCTTACGTTTGGAGTACTGGTGAGATTACTACAAGTATTACTCCAGCTGCCAACGGACCTTATTGGGTAGTTGTAAGTGATATTGATAATTGCTTCTCAGATAGCGCTACTTTTAATGTGACTTTTGTAAGTGGAACTGGTGTAAATAATTGGAATAACAGTATGTTAATCTTTCCAAATCCAACTAATGAAAACATTACAATTAGCATAGATAACTTCAATGGCAACATCCAAACTGAGGTTTATGATTTAATAGGAAATAAGCTTCAAACTACAAATGAAACTATCATTAGTTTAAAAGATTATGTAAGAGGAATATATATTCTTAAAGTAGCTTATGGTGATAGAGTTGAGGAACTGAAAGTGATTAAGCAGTAACTAACCTACCTTTTTCTTAACTAAGTAAACTTATTCTTACTTTAAAGGTTTAAAACTTATCTTTTTTAGATTAAATTTATCTTAAGACAAGGAGATGATAATGTAGTCTTTGGGATAAAAGTCTAAAATTTCATAACTTGAAAAAAGCGAAATACAACTTGTAGGACCGCTTTAAAATCTTAAAATAAAACTCATGAAATACTTTTTTCTCTTATCAGGATTAGTTTTTAGCAATTATTTCTTCTCCCAAAATATTAAAGACAATAAAATATCTATTAATTACATACAACTGCCTAAGCAAAAAATTAACGAATCTATTTCTACATTTTTTACTATCTATAAAGACTCTTATTTAGACAAAAACAACCAACAGTTGTCTATTTATCAATTTAAAGTTGACTCTGCAGAAGCAGAACAACAAATAAAAATTAAAACTTGGGAAACACTAAAAAACACTATCAAAAGAAATTATTTGGACAGCCTAAGTGTTTGGAAACAAAATATGGCAAAAGGTATAAACAGAGCAAAACCAACTGAACCAATTTATCCTGAATACCCAGAATCTTATTTTTTATTCCCTCCTGTTTTGTCTAAGTCTCTAGGTGAATTAATGAGCAATAAATCAATAAAAATTGCAGGATTTAGAGAAGGAAATAGTGGAGTTAGAATAGAAATAGACAATTTTGGATTGGATGTGCTTTCTATAAAAGGAAAGTATACCAACCAAGGAAAATCTTATATAGTTACTGCAAGATATAAAATGCCAATAGTTATAAAAACATTTACAGGCAGAGAGCTATTGCACCAAAAGCAATACCATAATAAAATAGCAAATCATGTTGTATTCAAAGGTAAAACTGAATACGATTATGAAATATGGAAAATGAATATTGGAGAAAGCAACAAAGATATCTGGATAAATCTTCAAAGAAAACTATGGAATAATGCCATTAACAATATTTCTTCAGTACTAGATTCTGAGATTGGTTATCCTAAAAAAAGAGAGAACACCGAAGTGTATATTGTTAAAAAATTTCAGGATCATAATTATGAAAAATTACTATCTGCATATAATTATGCAGAATCTGGATATGGACAAGTTGGTTTAGATAGAAATAAATCTAGAGCTAAAACTCAACTTAATAAAGCAATCAATATTTGGGAACAGGAACTGAAAGAAAGTGATTTAACAAATAAAAAAGCAAGAATAAATACCAAAATATCTGGGCTAATAAGTGCCAATCTAGCAGATGCGTATTTTTGGACAGAAGACTTTGAAAAAAGTAATTTTTACATCAATAAAGCAATTAATCAAGGCACCCTAAAAGCTAAAAACCATTGTAAAAAACTAAAAAAGGATATTCCGGAGTTTAAAAAGAGATATAATGTTTATATCCAATAAGGATAAATCTAATGTTGGATAAGTAGCTTTTCTATTATTTGACTTTTTCCATACATTACTTTTATCGTATAAAGATTACTCGAAAAGCTAGAAATATCGATAGCTAAAAAGCTTTTTTTAGGTTGTTTTTCAAATACAACTTCGCCAAGAATATTGGTAATTGTAATTTTACTAATTAGTTCTTGTGAATTTATATTAACCAAATTATTCGCTGGGTTTGGATAAATTGAAATTTCATTAAAACTTACAATTTCCGTACTAGTAGTAGATTGACACACAGAAATCCCATTGGTATTTGATGGTCCATTATTTACAGAACCTAGTTCATATGCTACTGTATTTCCCAAGTTATCCATTAATTTATAGCCATTTTGTTCTTGATCGTTTGCTCCATTTTCATGGTAAGAAATATCAATAATTGTATTAGAATCTACCATAAATGGAACTATCTGAGTGTTACTTCCACTGTACATAGTTAAATTATGGGAAGAAATCCCATTCAAATCGATGGAGATATAGGACCCGTTCCATCCATCAGATAAGGAATCATAAGTTTCAAGAATAAACCATCCACACGGTGCATTAATTGTGCCGCTTCCAGCTGACTGACAGCTAATAAGTCCGTAAGTATCTGCTGGGCCATTTCCATTAGAACCTGCTTCTGATGCGACCATTAATCCTAGCTCATTGTAAATCTCATAAGAATTTTCGTCTTCCCAATTTCCTGGTGAGTAAATAACATTTATTACATCTCCAGAATCTACAGAAATATCGAAATATTCCGGGCCAGAACCAGTTTGTAAAGTAACTGTTTGTGTAATAGTGTAATTAACTTCTATGTCTAAGTAGCCTCCATTCCAACCATCGCCGTAGCTGTCAAGTAACGCAATTTGAAAAATACCACAACTACCTGCAATGGTTAAGGCATTGGTAGTAAAAGTATAGGGACCAGACCAAGAACTAACATCGTTTGCTCCACAGACTTCTTGTACAAAAAAATCATAAGCTGTACCAGGGCTTAAAGAAGTCATTGAATAAGAATTGGAATTTAAGTTATTAATCATAGTTCCAGAATTTGGAGAAAAACCACTTATTCCCCACTCTAAATTCCAAGAATTACCTCCACCTCCCCCTGAAACCCAAGACAAATCTGCATTACTTGTAGAAATAGCAGAAGCATATAAACTTATAGGTGAACCACAGGAAACACAAGCTTGTATTCCATAAGTATTCAGTGGTCCATTGTTCATTGGTTGAACGTTGGTTTGATTCACAATAATATTTCCAGATTGGTCATAAACAGTATATGAATTTTCTTCTGGCCATTGGTCTGGATAATAAACAATATCTAGTATGTCACCAGAATCTATTGGAATAGGTGTGCTTTCAGGTCCAAAACCATTTTGAATTGTAACATTAGAATCAATAATTGTTCCATTTAAAATTATTTCTAGATATCCACCATTCCATCCATCCCCATAAGAATCGTAAAGCTCTACCATATAGGCGCCACAGGTTCCTGGAATAACCAAGGTTGTGAAAGTAAAAGGTCCAGACCAAATGGAGTTGCTATTTGCTCCACAAACAGCTTGAACATAAAAATCATAAGTTGTATAAGGGTTTAGGCCAGTAAGGGGATAATTGTTACTATTAAGTCCATTTATTGAATTTCCAAGTCCATTTATAGGATGAGAATTTATATGACTAGTATCCCAATGTAAATTCCATATTGTATCTGTTGCTGATGGCACCCAGGAAAGATTTGCCGAATTAGTAGTTAAACCACTAGCATTTAAAGAAAAAGGATTTAAACAAGAAACTGTACTTGGACAAGTAGAATTTGAAGTATGAAGTAAGTTGTCCAAATCACTTGGCGCAGGACCATAAACAAGTGTATCACCAATAGGAGATAAAATAGCAAATGTAATTTCACTATCCCAATTTCCAGAATGGAAAATAAAATCCATTGTAGCACCGGTAAATGAATAAACAGAATCTAATGTGTAGGAAACATCACAGTCAAAATCTCCAACATGAACACCATTCATGGTTACTTCTAAAAAAGCGCCATTCCAACCATCTCCATAGCTGTCGTACATATGCAATTGGTAATAGCATTGTGCGTTAAATGAATTAATGTAAAAAATAATAAAACCTAGAAATAAGTTTTTTAGTGTCATCCTCTAAATTTATGAAATAAATCTTAAAAAAATTCTTTACAAAGAAGTGAGCTAGTGATTAAATTAATTTTTAATCAGCTTAAAGAATTTGTAATTGCTAGCTGATTTAACTTTAAGGATATAAATCCCGTTTGGCCAAGAAATATTTTCTATACTTGAGCAATTCATTGAATGGTAAATTAGACGACCATAAGAATCAAAAACTTCAATAGATTCCATAGGCTTACCTTCAATATTTAATCGATCAATAAAGGGGTTAGGGAAAACCGCAAGAGATTTACCATTGTAAATAGTATTACTTGTTAAATTCTGACCGCAAGAATTACTAAATATGGCATTAAATCTAAATCTGTCTTTGGATGGAATACTAGATGAGTTAAAATTATTTGGAACTCCAATACTTCCCCATTGGTCTAAAGGAATAAATTCTGGCAAACTACTGTAAGCATAAGATAAATCAGAAAGCGTATCTGTTCCCAAAGGATCAATATCCCCTAAAATATTATTACCATAGATTAGATGATTAGCACCTTGTATAAAATAGGTCAGACTATTAAATGGCGCAGGTAAAGAATCGTTGGTAATCTCATTACCTATAAAGTGTTGACTTGGTGAGGAGGTGTCACTAAAAAATATACCATATCCATTTGCCCTATTTCTAAAAAAAGTATTGTGTGGCCCATTTGCACCATGTGAATTATCAATCACTATATTACCTACTTCATTACCTTCCAATAAATTGGCATAGGGCCAGTTTCCATGAAGAACAAGTTCTCCTGCTGAATTAGCTGGAAAAAAAGTTCCAGTCCAAAAAGGATCTATTGAATAATTATAGGCGAAAATATTTCCGTTGGCACCAGCCTGTAGTATCATAGAGTGTCTAAGGTGGTCAAAAATATTGTCCTCTACAAAACATTCATTGGTAGTAAAATGAAGCATAACTCCATAAGCTTTACCCCCACTTCCATAGGAATGTGCATCGTGGAAATAACTTTTAGAAATTGACAAATTGGAACTGTATTCTGCATCAATATGTGCAAAATTGCATTTATCAGACTCAATACCAGAAACCCAACAATTACCAGCTCTACTAAACTTAATATTACTAGTTTGGGTCGAAGAAACGTCTTCTCTTATGATTTTCAAACATTCTACACCTACATTCTCTTTGAGTTGAATTTTTTTAACAAAAGGTTGATCATTGAGGTAGTAGTTCATTCTAAGATTGGAATTAAAAACCAACTTATTATTGGTTACCTGGTTTATTTTAACAATTTGACCAACAGTATTAAGCGCCCAACTACTGGTAATCAAAGATACATCGTTATGAATAATTCTAACCCAATCTCCAGGCATAAACATGGACGGATTAGACACAAATAAAGCATTACTATCCTTGAAAGCATTTTGTGATAAATAAGAAGTATCGTTACTTATAGAACCAATAACTTCAATAGCATGTCCTGAGCCATTTAAATTAAATTTTAAAATTGTACTATCTGCACCTTTACCCTTTAAAACTATATTTCCCGGTAAGCTTATAGTTTGGTTAAATAAATAAGAACCAGATGGAAAATTTAGGATTACACCAGCTGCACTTCCAGATGAAAAAGTAGAAATAATTGAAGATAATAAACTATCATTTGGAATCGTCCCCAAAGAATTAAATCCATAATTTGATAGATCTACATTATTAAAATTGGAAGTAGAGGTGTCCTGAAGACCAAAATATTCCCATTGATAATCTCTATCAGTTGGGATAATTTGGGAATAAGAAAAAAAAGAAATTAGAAAAAATATAGAGAAACTACTAACTTTCAGATTCATAAATAACCTTCTATTTGGTTAAGATTCTTCTAAAATTTTTCAACTCTTCATTTGCTTTTTTCTTGCTATAAAATCTATTGGATAATTTAGTTCCAGTTTTTTTATTTTTCAATGTGTAAAATGTAGTGTCACTATTGCTTGCTTTCACTACCATCCAATAGTTTGGATTATTTTCTAGAGTAAATCTTGATGCTTTTTTCTTGGTGGATTTGACTTTTAAATCATTATTCTCTTCATGATCTAAATTGGGATTTTCATTCGCAATTATAGAATCGCTTGTAAATATTGAGTCATTGCCAGAACTTTCTTCCAATTGATCCACATCAAAAGTTTGCTTTTTTTCTGATGGTTTGTTGTTAATTAGATAAAATGCAGCTGTTCCTGAAATTAAAATCAAGCCAATAAATAAAAAAATATTTTTTTTATTGCTTTTTGGTTCGATTTCTTTTGAAGGTTGTTTTTTTTCCTCAGTCATAATTTCAAATATCCGTTAAATAACTAAAAGTATTTAATTTATAAGCTCCTTGTTTTCAACGTGACGATGTGTATCTCTAGTTTAGCTTTAATAGCTAATCTAGTACTTTATTAAAATTATACTATATATTATGGTTATAAGATTAACCTAAATTGAGAATCCCAATTAACAAAAATGAAAAAAGCAATAAAATTGTCCACCCTAAAAGAGGTTGATTTTTATTTTTTTCTTTATAAAATGAAATTTGAGAATTTATATAGTGAATACCTTCTTGTTCATAATCGTATATGAAATAATTATAATTCACCATATATGTCCAGAAATTAGTAAATAATATGGAGAAGAATAAAACAAATCCTATTAGAGCCAAGAATATACCAAAGATTTTAATTCTTATATCGCTAATTTTGTCCTTATAATTACTTATTTGGTTATTCATACTTGATTGTAATTCTTTGTAAGAATTTTCTATTTCTAGTTTGCTATTGCTAGCGTTATTAAGACTATCTGTTAGTGAAGAAATTTCTTTTTCAGCATCTACCATAGTATAAAATAATTCTTCTCTACTTGGGTATTCAAAATAATTTATTTTTTCATCTTCGATCATGTCAACATAAACCATTGGAGAACCTATTTTGGGAATAATATTAACAAGTAACCCGGTAGTAACTGATATCTGATTTTCACCTTTAGCACCCACTCCATAAACTCTTATAGTACCAGGTTGATTCCCCCAAACAACCTCAATTGAAGATTCTGTATCTTCAGAAATATATTTACAGCCTTCAGGTAGTTCCCAATGCCAAGATTCTACCCATTTACTTTGGTCGGCTTTAAATAAAACTGTATCTCCAGCACAAATTAAATTTTTCCCTGTTGGATTTTTAAAAGCAAGCTTTTGTTCTGGTTTATTATCAACATTTATAATTTTTGAAAATGGCTTACCAGTTTCACAACTATTTTTAGGACTTATTTCTAATCTATAAGTTCCAGGGTTTTTCCATTTATGATTAAAAACGTAAGTATTGATTACACCATCTTCTCTTTTGTTTTTTTGGTATTTGGTAAACTCACTTACGATAGAATCGTTAGAGCTTTTAATGATTTTAATCATATAATTAGAGGCACTAATTGTTTCTAAAAAACTAAACTTTTGAGTTTCTCCAACAAAAGGATTTCCTGAAAATGAAAGAATTTGGTTAGGAACAAGTAAACCTTTTAAGTCTTCAGCTTCATTCAAGCTAAATGTAAAATCTTCAATTTTAGAATCAGCAATTGCAATATCATTATTATAAATAGAATCTTGTTGTAGTATTTCTGATTTTACAGATTTTATAGACTTTTTATTTTGCTTTATTATTGGAATAAAAGAGGATATGTTATTGACTGTAGAAGACCATTCTGGCATAGACTTATTTGTTGTAAAATTAATTCCAAAAGACATTATTAGTGTGATGATAATTGGAACAACAGATACAATTAATATTCCTAAAAAATGAAAAGGCAAAGAATAGAAGTATTTAACTATTCTGATAGATGATTGTTTTAAAAAATCAAACAAATCAAAAGAATTATCATCCTTCTTGTTTAAAAAAGGAGCGATAAAAAACGTAGAAATAATAAAAACATATAATGATATAAGAATTATTGGAATTGAAATTTGAGCTATAGAAACCCCAAAACCCTGTAGAATTATTTTGTCAGAATAGTTTTTGAAAAGTAAAACCAAACCAATAAAGGCCATAGATGTAGCAATGGAGGTTCCAACGATTTTTAGCTTTCTTATTGTTGATGATGATGAACTGGTAAAATAATTAGTGGATTCAAAAATTTGAAATTGTATAAAAACTAAAGTAAATAAGATTAGAATATAGTTTGCAACTTGGCCAAAATCAAATAATATTGAAATGAAAAAGAATAAAATTGAAACAGAAAATATTTGAACCATTACTTTAAATGAAAAAGTAATATTCTTTATTTTATAAACTTCTTTGAGCTTGTTTGAACTAATTGAAGACAAAAATAATTTCCATAGGAAAACAAATAAATAATGCCATACTAACTTTGCAGTAAAAAATATTGTTGGATGAATAATATTATTCCATACCCACAAGACAATTGTACTAAGAATATTGAAAATATATTTTATTACATCGACAATAGCATTCATCCCGTTTACTATCCATAATAATAGATTGTAAACTAAAACTAAACCACTAAAAAGTGGAGTTAATCTACTGATCCAAGATTTATCACTAACCCAACTGCTAGTTGTATCTTTTAAGTCTATTAATCCTGAGGGTTTTGAACCGTTTATTTGAGATCTGAAAATTCCAAAAAAAGTTAGAACTACTGATATTAAAAGTATAATTTCCATATAAATAATTTTTATATATATATCAAATATATATAAAACATCTTTACTTAACTGATTAAAGACTTAATTACCAGTAAATTAACGTAAATACACCTATTATTTTAGTTTAGATATATGTCTATTAGAATCTCGTTTTGTTTTTTTATTAATATTGTTAATTAATGCTTTTTCCAAATCAATTCCTGTTTGATTTGCCAAGCATATTACTACAAAAAGCACATCCGCTAACTCATCTGCTAAATCTAAATTTTCATCCGATTTTTTTTCACTTTGCTCACCAAATTTTCTAGAAATAATTCTAGCAACTTCTCCTACCTCTTCGGCTAAAATAGCCATATTGGTTAATTCACTGAAATATCTAACACCATAAGTTTTTATCCAATTATCTACCATTTGCTGGGCGTTATTTATTGTGATTTCTTTCATATTATTCTTTTTTCTTACTATCTATTATTATTGTAACTGGACCATTATTAACCAACGAAACATCCATATTAGCTCCAAACTTTCCAGTTGAAATTTTTCGTTTTAAAACAGTTTCAAATTCACTTATTGTTAGATCATACATTAGCTTCGCTTTTTTGGAATCAGCTGCTCTTGTGTAAGAAGGACGATTTCCTTTTTTTACAGATGCATGTAAAGTAAATTGACTAATTAATAAGATTTCTCCAATTACATCTAAGACTGAAAAATTCAGTCTGTTTTTGAAATCCTCAAAAATTCTCATTTTAATTATTTTTTGAACCATCCAAGAAATATCTTCCTTACTGTCTGAGGGTTCGTATCCAGCTAAGACCACCAAACCATTCTTAATTTCACCAACCAATTGATTATTGACTTCAACAGATGCGTTTTTAACTTTTTGAACTACTACTCTCACAAATAATTGTTTTTTCTGTAATTAGAATCCTTGTCTTCAAGATACATTGCCAAATAACTTTGGTGTCTTGTTTTAGAGAAATTATTTTTAGTTAACTGATTTAAAACCTCACAACCTGGCTCATTTATATGCTTACAGTTATGAAATTTACAGTCTTGTAACAACTGCAACATCTCAGGGAAAAATCTAGACAACTCAGATTTATCAAAATCTACCAATCCAAAACCCTTAATCCCTGGTGTATCAATAATTTGTGTTTTTTCATTAAAGTCAAACATTTCAGCAAAAGTAGTGGTATGTTTTCCCGTGTTATGAGTTTCAGAAATTTCTCCAGTTTTTAAATGTAAATCTGGAATTATCTTATTTATTAGAGTAGATTTTCCTGCGCCACTATTACCAGAAACAAGTACTGTTTTATTTTGAATCTTTTCTATGAATGAATCCATTGACAAATTTTCCAGAACAGACATTCTCATGGTTTCGTATCCAGCTTTGTTATAAGAATTTTCAAATATTTCTAGTTTTTCAATTGCTTTTGTATCGTAAATCTCCACCTTATTAAAAACTATTAAAAGTGGAATATTATAAGCCTGAGCCGTTACTGTAAATCTATCAATAAATCCAGGGGATGTTAAGGGATTTACAACCGTTACTAGCAAAACTGCCAAATCTAAATTGGAGGCAATAATATGTGCCTCTTTTGAAAGATTAACTGATTTTCTTATGATGTAATTTTTTCTAGGATATATATTCTTAATTACGGCTTCCTTATTCTCATTAATTAATAAATCTACCTCGTCCCCAACTGAAATAGGATTGGTGGTTTTAATAGATTGATTTCTGAACTTGCCTTGGATTCTAGCTTTTATAAAACTACCTGTATCTAATTTTACATCGTACCAACTACCTGTAGATCTATATACCTTACCTTTTTGCATTGCATAAATTTACAATAGAATGAATTCCAATTCATAAAATTTAGATATTTCTGTTGTTAAGCGTTATTTTAGCATCATAATTTCATAAAATGAGCATAGAAGTAAAAAAATTAAGCAAATATTACCAAGAACAATTGGCTCTTGACGAAGTTAGTTTTAAAGTCAATTCTGGTGAAA
>Ga0233444_10006121_pt1 | contig 10839 bp, 5 predicted proteins | sample SI_124_October20_6_FD_182792 | JGI IMG/M metagenome (GOLD analysis project Ga0233444, IMG submission 182792) | Seawater microbial communities from Saanich Inlet, British Columbia, Canada - SI_124_October2016_10_MG | ecosystem: Environmental > Aquatic > Marine > Inlet | place: Canada: British...
GTGTCGGATACTGCACCGGCGAGTCCTAGTGATGGCGACCAGTGGTTCAACAGTACAGACGGTTCGTTGTTAGTATATTATAACGATGGTTCATCGAGTCAATGGGTGGTTGTTTCTGGGCCGGCTGGATCTGATGGTAATGATGGTGCTTCTGGTTCTCCGACCTCATATGCAAATCTTGCTGCATTTCCTAGTTCCGGCAACACTGCTGGCGATTTCGGTTTTGCGACTGATACTAAAGCATCATATATGTGGGATGGAGTCGCATGGCAGAGAATGTCTATAGGAAATCAACTAGGGCCCAGATATACTACTTCTCCTTCTGCGACTCATGATTTAAATTCTGATGGTACTACTACCACATTGACAGCCGTTGCCGTAGACGATAGCGGATTTCCGGTGACTTATGATTGGGATGCGTATAGCGGATCGACAGTATATAGTGCATCGAGTTTGCCGCCTCAACTTACTGGGGTATCTGAATCTAATGGAGTTTTTACATTGACTCCTTCAACCACAGAGTCGAATGCTGGTGATTTTTCTTTCAGAGTAAAAGCTTCAGATGGAGTACTAACAACACCGACAACTTCAACAATATCATTGGGATTTTCTGTACCTGTTGTTGTTGATGTATTACAGACAAGAAATTCAAATACACTACAACCAACCACAGATGGTACTATAACAACTTTTCATACCAATGCAACAAGCGGCGGAACTGGTACTTTATATTTCCCAACTGGTTCTGGGAATACTATGCCTACAGGCAAAAAGTATATAGAAGTAAAACTTACTAATGCATCTGGTGATGCTTGGACTGTTGGTATTGCTAGAACTAATGATGCTGTGGCACATAATGCAAATATTGGATATAATGGAACTAATAGTAATCAATATAATTCTCAAACACAAGTTTCTTTCGGTTATCAATACCAACTTCCAAGTGGCGGGTCTGGCGGTACTACTACTGGATTTACCGGCAGTCCGATAATTGCAAACAATTCAAATGATGTATTTCAAATTGCATATGATACAGATGCAGAAAAGGTTTGGTTTGGTGTAAATAATTCATGGTCACAAGCCACTGGCGATCCAGTTACAGGCGCTGGACGAATTATAGATTATTCTCAAGGTGGATATTCATTTATTATTGGGTCCGAAACTAACGGTTCAATCTCAGCGACATTTATATTTGGTGGTCAAGTATATGCGCCGCCCACTGGATTTAGTTACTATTAAAGGATAAATAAGAAATGGCAATAAACTTTCCAGATAGTCCTTCGAATGGGGATACTTTTACAGCAAACGGTAAAACATTCGTCTACAATTCTACAAATACGTCTTGGCGGCCACAGACCGCGGCGGAGAGTGGCGGAACTGATGTTCTTGCTGATATGGCGGCATTGATCGCAAAAACTGGAATGTCAAATGGAGATCAGGCGTTAGTACAATCTAACAATAATCTCTATATGTATTCTGGTTCTGGTTGGTATAAAATTGCGACAATTCAAAATGATGCCCCAAGCGCAATTACTGGTGTTGATGGGACATACTCGCTTGCAACAGACGGCACAGCAACCACAATCACGGCCGTATCAACAGACCCAGAAGGTTTTGCTCTTACTTGGTCATATACTGCTTCTGGACTTGGTAGTATTGCAACCGTGTCACAGGCTGATAATGTATTTACAGTTACACCCAGTACAGATGCTGCAAATGCTGGTTCATTTACATTGACCATTTCGGCGACCGATGGAATCAATGGCGCGGTTTCTACCGTACCTTCATTTACATTATCATTTATTGTAACAAATTCAAGATATACTGCATTATCAGTTAAGGCAACTAACACTGGTTCAAACCAAACTTTTGACGATGCCTCTACCTCAAATCACACGATTACTGCTAGTGGAAATGTAACGGCATCGACATTTAGTCCACACCGTCATGGTGGGTATTCATTGAGATTTGAAAATTCAGTGGCAGATGATAATAATATAAAATTTAACAACGTATCAGGTTCTGGTGCCGTTGCTGCTTCTGGCGAATTTTGTGTAGAAACATGGGTAAAATTTACCGATTATTCTGCTGTAACTGGTACTTCAAATGCACGAATTTTTGTATCTAATGGAACTGGCGGCAACGCTGCAAATAACCTTCAAATTTTATTTGAGTATGGTGGCTCCTATGCAGGAGCAGTTAGTATATTTAGTAACGCATGGATTTATCGGGCGAATAGCACACCAGAAGTTATAAATGACGATCAGTGGCATCATCTCGCCGTGACAAGAGACTCATCAAATAATTTAAGGTGGTTTGTAGACGGTATTTTAATTACTACTGTTACAAATACAACCACTTTTCAATTTGAAGAAACAAGACTTGGAAAAGCATTTGGTGTAACCGGACAAAGTTGTTATACCGGAGACATGAGGGATACCAGAGTTGTTATAGGATCATCTGTGTATGAATCAGCGTTTACTCCCCCTACAGAACCTTTGACTGCAATTACAAATACACACTTATTAGTTGGAGATTTGTCATATATCAAAGATGAATCTACTAACAATTTTTCTATTAATGCTGGAACTTATAGTAATGGCTCAAACGTATTGTTACCAAAGAAATCTCCAATATCTTTGTTTGATAATAGCGCATATTCAGAAGCCTCTCATGGTGCGTCTGCATATTTTGATGGTACTGGTGATTACCTTGACGTTGGAAGCAGTGGTATTGCTAATTTTGGAACTGGGGATTTTACCATTGAGTTTTGGATCAGTTCTACTGATGCAAACGCTTTAGCATCGGGTGCCTCAAACATAATTAACCCTATCAGTTCAACAGGATCGGGATTTTGGGGGTTGATGTTTCAAAATGGTAAATTGAGGTGGAATAATTCATATAATGTGGCAAATCTCTGGGAAGTAAATGCCACTACTATTCTCACAGGCAGTTTTAATCACATCGCTGTGGTTAGGAATAGCGGTGCTTTTAATATTTACTTTAACGGATTATCTCAGAGTGCCGCTTCTGGCACATTTACAGATACCACAAATTATTCTGGCGATACGGGTGTACGCATTGGGTCTGGAAATGCAAATGATTTTGTTGGCACTTTAAGTGATTTAAGAATTGTATCTAGTGCCGTTTATACATCTAACTTTACACCTCCAACTGCGCCACTGACTGCAATTACAAACACAAAATTCTTACTCAATCCAGAAACATCTATTTCAGATTTGAGTCAATCAAGTGCAATACAATGTTTTGGTGATGCTGCAACATCTACAACTCAAGTAAAGTTTTCTGGAACAAAGTCAATTTATCTTGATGGAACTGGTGATTATGTTCAGATAAATAATGTTGCAGATTCATGGATAAGTGGATATACAGGAGATTTTACAGTAGAATTTTGGTGGTATCCTACAAATGTTTCTAATGGAAACTATCAAGAAATATTGACCGCTGGTAGCGGGTTTCAACTTTATATTTTTAATGGAGGTGGTTTATCTTTAGCTTTATCTAGTAATAATACTAGTAGCTATTTTTTAAACGTACAAGAAATACACACAATGGTAAATAATACATGGCAACATCTTGCTGTTGTTCGCAACGGAAATGTATATACTATATATGTAGATGGAGTTTCAAAATCAACTACTACGACAAGTACTTCTCTTAGTAGTGGCACAGACCCTGTACAATTAGGAATCATTGGCGGAACAACATATCCGGCTGTAGGATATTTTCAAGACATTAGAGTAACTAAGGGACTTGCAAGATATACCGCAAACTTTACACCACCGACAACAGAATTAGAGGGATAAATAGAACATGGCAATAAATTTTCCAGATAGTCCTTCGAATGGCGATACTTTTACCGCAAGCGGAACAGTGTATGTTTATAGCACTGCAAATAATTATTGGTCAAAGCAAAGTTCTACCATTCCATTAGAAGTGACAGGACATGTCTTACCAGACACGACATTGACATATGATTTAGGTAGTGCCAGTAAAAAATTCAGAGACTTATATATTGACGCGGGTACGTTACATATTGGAGACGAGACAATCAAGTCTGGTGCAGATGGCATCGAATTTACAAAAATGAAGGTTGGTAGTGGCAACAACACAGTAAAATTTGAAGTTGATTCAGACGGAAAATTAAAAAAAGAAACTACTAAGGCCGGTGTTAAACAACCGATAACCGTAGATGTAGAAGGAATTAATGATTTATCAGATGTGACATTGGAAATTGTTGCAGAAACACTGACTATGGCCGTAGACGAAACAGAGGCGGGACATGGTACATCGTGGAAATGGTCTTGGGCGAGCGGACCTTTGGCATATGCCAGAGCAACGGTTTTAAATTCTGCTGAGGCCTCACTTCCATTATATAAAGGTGGTGTATATACAGTCAACAACTTTTCTGCACACAGTCTATATGGATCGCAAACACAGACTCATAAAATATTCTTAAAATGGATAGAAGGTTCTGGAATTGAAAATAATGTCTCTTGGGCAGTATCAACAGAAAATATTACGGGTATTACTTTCGAAGGAGTTCGCGGCGGAGCAGCGACAGAAGTTCAGAGAAATATTATCAATGTTCCGACAACAATAACACTTCCAACTCTTACAGCGCCCACTGTTTCATATGGTGTCGCATTTGCAAATGCTGGTGCATATACATTTTCGGGGCCCGCCATGGGCGACAATGAAACTTTAGGTCCTGTTTATAGAGGTGGCACTTATACATTTAATTTAGACGCAACTCTATCAGGACACCCATTTTATTTGACAACAGATGATGGTACAAACTTTGCAGCAGGAACATATGCTTCCGAATACACAACCGGAGTAGTCGGTTCGAGAAATGAGGCAGGAACACTGGTGTTTACAGTACCGGCTGACGCTCCAGACACTTTATATTATCAGTGTGGTAATCATGCGGCAATGAAAGGTACTATTAATATCAAAGATCTCGCAGTAGAAACTAATAGTTCTGGCAATTACGTTTTGGCGTTTCAACATACACAAGAGGGACATAACACTCCTGTAGAAATTCGTCCAAAACCTACCATTCCCAACAATATGTGTCTTGTATATGATTCAGCTACGGCAAAATTTGTACCACAAGATATGGGCGAATATTTGGAAAATGTGAATGTGTTTAAAGAAAAGGTTGGAGATGTTGCCGGAGATAAAATCACAGAAAAAATAAACGATGGCACAGTCACATCTCTATCAACAGTAAAACAAAACACCACATTTATAACGAATTTGAGTCAACAGGGCGAATTGGCAGTCCATACAGGAACAGCAAGATGGTATGCTCCATTCAATTTGACAATATCAGATGTAATTCCTAAATTGAGAGCTGCAGCCGATGCGACAGTGACTATTTTAGTTAAGAAAAATGGAACTATGGTTTCTACAATAAATATTGACGCAAGCACAACCACAATAGATATGACAGGTCCCTATTCAACTTGGAATATGATTGAGGGAGATTATTTGACTGTTGATGTCACAGACATAGGAACAACTAACAAAGGCGAAGATTTGGTAGTTCAATTTAAATATAAACAATTATAAATTATAAATAGAAATAAAAATAGGAGAACAAAATGGATTTTACAGTAGTAAATGCCGTGACAGAAACGGACGATGATGGGAATGATACAACCACCAACCTAACACATAATTTTACTTGTGTTTTAGATTCAGGGACATTTAATGTATGGAATAGTGACGAATGTTTAATTTTAACACAACCTTGGAAATTTGCCCCCGATGGTACTAGACTCGATTGGGAAAATATCGAAGAAGCCATTAAATGGTATCAAGATAATAACAATCACATAACAGGAGAATAAAAATGGCAAAGGTATGGGACTCTAACGGTGTTACAACCAACTCAGTACTAGTAGAAGATCCACGAGCGGGAAATGATGGATTTTATATCAATGGAGATAAACACGATAAAACCAGTCTGACTCCACAATATTCAAGACGAATTAATATGCAGACAGCTGTCGGTAGCAATGCATGGGTCTTCTATCCCACTGACATGAATGTAAGCAGCAACGGCTTCGTATCTGGTCTTTCTTTGGCTTTGTCAAAATTAACAGTCGGAGTGTGTGACCCCGAAGCTCCAGGCACAAACAGTGCGAGCTATTATGGTTATACCGATAGCGCTGCTTGGATTGATATGTCTTTCAACAACGGTGTTGGTGCCGGCGGCCGCAAAGGCGGCACGATATTCACTATTACTGATGGAACGGACGAAATGGTAGTAAAAGGTCACAAGCAGACCTCGAATTACTATGAACGTGCTTGGCCGGTGATGCCCGTGACAACCGACTTAGATCAACAAACGCCAACTGCATCGGGTTTAAGCGACAATTATTGTCATAGCAAACATCATTTCTGGGGAAAGAGCTTCGGCCAAGGCGGCGCGGCCACTACTTTTTTTCCTTCTTTGTCGTCAATGACGAAGCAAGACTCTACTCCTTATAATTATCCAAACAGCTACATGAATGTTGCATACAGCAACTGGCCGCACAGCATCGGAGGTCGTGGATCTCACATACCAATGAATCAAGGAACCTATTACAATACTCAGTTTGTAGGAGAAACAACAGATGGTGGTGGTCTGATTATGGGTGCGGCAAAGTCGTACACAACCACCACATCCGCTGATATCAGGATCTATAAATCTGTATGGAACACATCACAGACGCCAACCAACACAGAACTCTTCCATCACACCGGCACGCCAGCCGCTGCAGGCACGCATCAAGGCGGATATTATAATAATAATATCCATTTTCCTCGTACTTTTTCGCAACACTTTGACGATCCGAGAGGAACTGCAAACACCAAAGTTTGGTTTAATTCTTACTATGATACTTATGGAGATTGGCACCCTCAAGTAGTTACATGGAACACATCTAACGACACGTTTGCAGTAGAACACGATGTAACATGTGATGTGATGAGTAGCACACATAGTGACATGTTATCTGTTTATGGTGGCATAGGCACCTCTAATTATCGAACTATGGTGATTAATTGTACAACTTGGACAAGTGGTGGTCATCGTTATGTATGTGATTTTAAAGTTGATGGCAGATCGACTTATTATGAGAATGATGCTCCGTGGAAAACTTGGGTCACCTATAAAATGGACCCAGCCGACCCCAAAACTTTCACTTATCACAGCAAAATTGAAATGCCCGGACATGTAAGAAATTGGATCTGGTTAAACGATTCTCAGACTCTTATGGGAGTTTGGTTTAGTACCAGATTTGTTGTATATGCGTGGAACGATACAACCGGATGGACAGAAACGACATCAATCAACGGTGTTATTTATGAAGTTGGTCGCGATAGTTTGGATAGAATCTGGTATACCAAAGAAAGTACCACAGCGCCAACGGATCAAGAATTGCATCTGTTAACACCAACATTACCAGTATCAATTTCAGTGACACCAGAACTTGCTAGTTATACATACTCTGGATCTGATATTGTAACTAATTTGGCAGTTAGTGCTATCAACGCATCAGGCGCAAGAATTGCGACCAGTGTGAAACTGACAATAGAAGGTTCTTCTATGAAGTTTTCGGACGACACTACAACAAAGACTGTCACTACACTCACTTCTGGCGATTTATCCGTTGCAACTAAAGTGGTTGGAGCTGGGTTTACAAATGTTGCTGCCAGTATTGAAATATAATAGGATTATTTAAGTGAGTATCGATCTAAAAACTGTATCAACGTCTTTAGGTATAACAACAAAAAAGGCAGAAGCAAGTGTAGATACTCTGCCTATAGATATTCAGGCTATAGACCCTATTTCCATATGGACAACATCTTCGGTGGGTGTGAGAGATCTCACCGAAGAAATTTATAAAAACACTTTTATAAAAACCGTTTATGCAGATAATTATCAACATCCGCATGTATTAACCGACTCCGAAATTTCTCAAAAGACTGCAATATTCGTAAATACTTCAAATAATTATGAAAAAGGCACCCATCAAGATCCAATTTCTGTACCAATTCACATAAAAGGAAATGGCACAAGAGACATAATAGTAAAAAAATCAATTCCTACATCATTTATAACTGACAACGAAGTTGGCACAGACGCCCCATCTGGGACGAAACATGTTTTTGATTCAATATTTTTTAATTCTATAAACAACGCAACAAAGACATCGCACTTTATAAAAACAAATCTTGTACCAATTCACATAAAAGGATATGGCTCAAGATCTCCAATAATACAAAACCTGTCGAAAGTAAATATAAACACATCTGGTCATACCGATACAACTGCCATTGATTTATTGGGTACGGCCGGAGCTTTTGAAATAACTATAGCGAACCACGAAAATACAGTAGGAGAAGACGGTGCTGGTGAGGCATTTTTTGATACCAGTGGAGCGCACACTTGGACCGCCCCAGCTGGAGTCACAAGTGTCAGTGTAGTAGCAATCGGCGGTGGCGGAGGCGGCGGACAGGGAACAAGTGGCGAACCAGGCGGCGGTGGCGGTGGTCTAGGTTGGAAAAATAATATTTCAGTAACGGCAGGTCAGACATACAACTTAAATGTAGGTGCAGCAGGGATATCCTCTAATACAACAGGAACTGATGGCGGCGATTCTTATTTCATTGATGCCACAACTGTAAAAGGCGCCGGTGGTGGGGGTTCAACTGGCTCCTCTCATGGGACCGGCGGGACATATGTTGGAGATGGCGGAGGTAATGGCGGAGACGGTGGACCACAGCACGGTGACGGTGGTGGAGGTGGTGGCGCTGGCGGTTATTCCGGTAATGGCGGAGCTGGGGGACCAAACGAAACGAATGGTTATAATGGATCTGGTGGGGGCGGCGGTGGTGGTTCATCATCTGAATCATCGCCTTATAATGGCGGAGGTGGTGTCAATCCATATGGAGAAGGAACCTCTGGCGTAGGCGGCACAGTAAACACCACTAGCACAAATGAATTTGGTAAGGGTGGTTCTGGCGGCGAAGATGGCACAAACGATGGAGTTTATTTGGGTCATGGTGGTAAGTATGGCGGTGGCGGCGGTGGATCGGATAGCGGCTATAGCGCAGATAGAAGTAAGGGTGCAGTGGGTTGTGTGAGAATTTTATGGGGTACTAATAGGTCCTTTCCATCAACATCCGTTTCAAGTGGTTTTGCTGCTGGATCCTCTACTACTCAGGTATCTAATCCAATTCCTGTATTTGTAGAAAATCCATCACACACATATTCCAGAGCTGAAACAATAAATTCAAATTTTGATAAAATAACCTTTGATACTAAATTATATAAAAATTATGGTTCTAGTTATTCAATTAATAATTTAGATCCTATTTTGACCAATAATGGCGTCGATGATGAATTCATAACTCAAAAATTTCCACCTTTGCAATTTAATATAAAAAACAACAATTTTCCAGTAATCGGCAATTCGGAATTACCAAAACAACAATTTTCCAAGATATCTTTCGATACTAAATTATCTAAAATTTATGGTTCTAACTATAATACAAATAATTTAAACGAAATATCGATCAAAAATGGCGTCGATGATGAATTCATAACTCAAAAATTTCCACCTTTGCGATTTAATATAAAAAATACCGTCTTCGATGGGCCAACATCTAAAACAAAAATACCCACGACCCAGACGACCATTTTAACTGGTTTTGATAAATCATCGAATTCGCCCACGTTTTGCAATTCTCTTCAATTCAACTTTAGAATAAAAATGGGCCCACTTGCAGAATGGGGTCATTTCACGAAAGACGGAGTCGGATCATTTTCAATTTTAAACCGATACAACGATCCAAGACTAACATCTGCATCATCTAGTAGTTCTTCATCTAGTAGTGAAGGCGATTCAGAATCTAGTGGAAGCAGCGGAACGGGACCAGTACAGAGTTGGAGCTCTTGAATATAGTATTATAAATAGTGTTAAAAGGGTTGATAGAAAATGCCAGACAGTAATTTAAATACATCAATCTCAGCAATGAGAACTGCAATATTGAATGATTTGCCGACTGCCACAGTCGCCGAATTAGTTGATCTGTCACGCGCGGCAAAAAGTTTAAATCTTGCAAATGATTCTACTGTAGAAACCGCAATCAATAATAGAGCGGTAGCACTAATAAATGGTGGAGCTACTCAGGCAGAAATTATAAAGATTTCTCAGGCAGTAAAATCGGTATTATCTCCTGCCACTTTTGCTAATAATATTGCAAATTTTACGACAATAACCTCATCGCTTATACCAGACACAGATGTTTCATATGATTTAGGTACTTCGTCAAATAGATTTAATGATATATATCTGGACGGAAATACTATCGACTTGGGCGGACAAACCATCAAGTCAACCGCAACAGGTATCGAAGTTCCAGAAATTACTATAGGTAGTGGTACAAATAAAGTAAAACTTTCTGCAAATTCATCTGGAAAACTCGAACAGGTAGGTACAAACAGTGGCGGAGTTGTTCAGGATACCGTAACAGGATCCGGCCCTGCTTCTACAGCGGTAACAAATTTATCCGAATTGACTGCGATTTCAAGTCCGGCTACTGGACAATCTGTTTTGGTAACATCTACAAATAAACTTTATATCTACAATGGTACAGGTTGGTATCTTATCGCAGAAGTGACAAATTTAAGTCCGACTGCAATTACAGGATTAAATGCAACATACGATTTGGCTATAGATGGTACAGCAACAACAATCACTCTGAATTCCACAGACCCAGAGGGAGCAACTCTCACTTGGAGTCATGCAATTACAACCG
>Ga0233444_10006122_pt1 | contig 10838 bp, 9 predicted proteins | sample SI_124_October20_6_FD_182792 | JGI IMG/M metagenome (GOLD analysis project Ga0233444, IMG submission 182792) | Seawater microbial communities from Saanich Inlet, British Columbia, Canada - SI_124_October2016_10_MG | ecosystem: Environmental > Aquatic > Marine > Inlet | place: Canada: British...
CATTTAGAAGAGTTAAAATCAATTTGTTTTTATTTAATGGTTGAATTTCTTGAATTTTAAAAGGTGTGATTAGTCCAGAAATATTTAACCAAATTGATATTTTTTTTGTAAGAACTAAAGGGTTTTCGTTAATAAAGGAAATAACCAATTTACCACTGTATCCATGAAGCCTTGAAAAATGTCCTATTTCTTTTAAATTATCTTGCATAAAAAAAGCCATGTTCAAACATGGCTTAAAATTATAAAATCATTTAAGAAGTATTATTTATTCTTCTTTTTTATCTTCTTCCATAGCTGGAGTTTCCTCTGCAGCTGGAGCTTCTTCTGCTTTTGGTGTTTCTTCTGTAGCTGGAATTTCTTCTGCAGCTGGAGTTTCTTCCATAGCTGGAGTCTCATCTGCAGCTGGAGTTTCTTCCATAGCTGGAGTTTCTTCTGTAGCTGGAGCCTCTTCTGAAGCTGTAGTTTCTTCTGAAGCTGTAGTTTCTTCTGAAGCTGTAGTTTCTTCTGAAGCTGAAGTTTCTTCCATAGCTGGAGTTTCCTCTGCAGCTGGAGTTTCTTCTGAAGCTGGAGTTTCTTCTGAAGCTGTAGTTTCTTCTGTAGCTGTAGTTTCTTCTGTAGCTGTAGTTTCTTCTGCTTCGGCTTTTGCTATTTGAATAGCTTGCGCCTCTAATATAGCCTTCGCTCTTGCAGCATTCTTTTCTTTTTCTGCATTTAACGCATCAGCAATAGCTTTTTGCTCTGCATTTTCTAAAGAAGATATTTTGGATTCAATCTTACTTTCTTTCTCTTCTAACCATTTATTGAACTTTTCTTCTGCTTTTGCTTCAGTAAGTGCACCTTTTTTAACTCCTTTAAGTAAATGGTTTTTGTATAGAACTCCTCTGTAAGAAAGCATAGCCCTAACTGTATCAGTAGGTTGTGCACCTACACCTACCCAGTGTAAAGCTCTTTCAAAATCAATATCTATGATTGCTGGATTTTTGTTAGGATCGTAGGATCCAATTCTTTCGATATACCTTCCGTCTCTTTTAGCTCTAGAGTCGGCGATTACTATGTGGTAAAAAGGTTTGCCTTTTTTTCCGTGTCTTGCAAGTCTAATTTTAGTTGCCATATTAATTGTTTTTAAAAGGGTCCGAAACCCGGTTTAGTTAATTCGGCTGCAAATATGAATTTTTTTATTGAATATTAAAAATCTTATTCTTTATATATTTAAATGTTTTATCACCTTACTAGTGATTTACTTTCAAATCATATTAAAGTAACTCTAAAATAATATTTTGTTAACATTAACTTAACATTAGATTTTTTTTACTATATTAGCACTATGAAAAATTTATTTATTACTCTTCTAACTTTAGTTTCTTGTGTTTTTTATTCTCAAGAAATCACTCAAATTAATGGTGTATTTACTACAAATAGTGGAATTCCACTAGAGGGTAAATTCCAAAACTTTTATGAGTCTGGAAACGTAATGTTTTCTTACGAAATTCTTAATGGTTTACATAATGGGAAATTTTCTTCTTATTACGATAATGGCAAATTAAAACAAAAAGGATCTTATCTGAATGGTGAAAAAGTTGGTTCTTGGCTTTCTTGGTCTGAGAAGGGAGAATTAATATCTAAAACATGTTTCGATAACCATGGAAATCGTGATGGTAAATGGATTGTTTGGAATAATGAAGGTGATTATTCTGCTGTTATATTATATGAATCAGGAAAAAGAATTAGTAACTGGAAAATTGTTACTAATAACGGTCAAATAGCACAGACTTCAAATAATTAATTTATAGAGTCTCTTACGTCTATTATATTATTAGTAATATTTTCTAATCCAGACAAAACATCTGAATAAATTACCCCACTTTTAATACTATATTTATTATTAGAAATATTTATTAGATGCTCTTTTTTCAACTCATAATGTAATTTGTTGATTTCCATCTTTTCTTTTTTAATTATTTTAGAGGTTTTGACATCTGTATCTCCAACATACTTTTTTAACTGAGTAAATAGATTTTCTACTTTTTCAATCATTTTAAGAATATTGTTTCTTTGAATAGGAACAAAATATATATTATTTTCTGATTTTCTTTGAATAAGTTTAGAAATAGAATAATAAGAATCTCCAATGCTTTCTAAATCATTAATAATACTTAGTATAGATTTTATCTCTTCGTTAGTCTTTTGAGTAGACTCTGTTTCATTTACCTTAGATAAATATTCCGATACTTCACCTTCAATTCTATCTGTAATCTCTTCATACTGTTTAATTTTCTGAAGGATTTTAGAAAATTTTCTTTTGTCAGTTTCTAGAATAAGAGACTTTAAAAACGAATTCATTTTTGATGTGATTTTAATAAACTTTAAAAGCTCAGTTCTTACTTCAAGAATCGAAAACTCACTTGATAAGGTCGTATTGGAAAAATATTTAAGTTGAAATATTTCATCTTCTTCTACTTTAGAATAAATTACTCTGGTAACAATTTTTTCTATATTTTCTACAAACCATACAAGTAATAGAGTGTTTAGAATATTAAAGGTTAAATGAAATAATGCTAATGACCACTGAATAGTAGAGTTTTCAATAGACTGTTTTGAGGAGTTGTCAAATGGGAACCATTCTGAATTAAGCTTTACAAATTCTTCAATATTCTCTATGAAAAAATTGAATAAAATTATCATCCATATAACTCCAAACAGATTAAATATTAAATGAGCAAGAGCTGCTCGTTTTGCATGTATATTTCCTATAATAGCAGCAATATTAGCAGTAACTGTTGTCCCAATATTTTCACCAAGAACAATTGCTGCAGCAAATTCAAAGGGCAGTCCTTTTGTGCATAAAACTAAAGTAAGTGCCATAGCTGCGCTAGAGGATTGGACTAATATGGTAACAAAAGTTCCAATAAAAACAAAAATGATAACTGAAAATATCCCACTTCCTGTTAATGGTTCAATAAGTTCATAAAATCCACCTTCATCAAAAGAGGGAACTGATTTTTTTAATGCCTCTAAACCCATAAATAGTAAAGCAAAACCAATTATGAAATCTCCAAGAGAATTAAGACTATCTTTTTTGAAAAAAATCAATGGCAATCCGATTGCTATTAATGGAAGAGAATAGGTTGCTAAGCTTAATTTTCCAAAACCTAATCCTAGAACTAAAAATGCTGTTACAGTGGTTCCAATATTAGCGCCCATTATCACCCCAATTGCCTGTCGAAGAGAGAGTAGGCCAGCATTTACAAAACTTACAATCATAACTGTAGTTGCGCTTGAAGATTGAATAACTGATGTGGTAAAAAATCCTGTAAAAATTCCAGCAAACTTATTGTTAGTAATTGCACCTAAAATATTTCTCATTTTAGATCCAGCTAGCTTTTGAATACCTTCACTCATTATTTTCATTCCATAGATGAAAAAACCTAAAGAGCCAACTAATGTTAGTATTTCAAAAAAACCAAAATTCATATTTATAAATCAAATTAAGAATTAAATTAGAATCTATACTTAAATCCTAATGAAAAAATTCTTCCAGGATTTCTCAATCTAAAATTTAGAGCTTCCGTTCCATAAGATTCCACCATACTTTCTTTTACATCTCCCAAAAGATTATTTGCCCTTAGATTGACGGTTGATTTCCTTTCTTTTCCAAAAGTTTTACTTAAATTAAAATTTAGACTGTGAAAAGGTATTCTGTATACATCTGGTCTAAATCCATCTCCAACAATTTCTAAAGTTTTTCCTTGAACGTTGTAGAATATTCCTGTTTGTATTCCTTTGTCAGGATTGGTATAGCTAATACCAGAGTTAATTAAATAAGGGGCTTGTCCTTGAAGTGTTCTGTAATCACCCACAGTCTCTCCAGTTCTTTTACTACTTTCTCTTCTAGATTTTTCAGATTCACTAAAAGTAAGACGAGATTCTATAAAAGACATATTTACATTAAATGAAAGATCCTTAAGTCCCACTGAAATGAATTCTAAATTTTTTCTTATTTCAAATTCGATTCCACCTACTGTAGCAGAACCTAAATTTGCAGGTGTAAAATTAGTAGGTGCAGATTCGTAGTAGGTCATTTCAATAGGGTCTTGAAATGTTTTATAAAAAAAACTTATTGCCATCATTTGAGAAAATTTCCCAAAGTACTCGTATCTAATATCGTAATTTTGAATATAAGTTGGTTTTAAATCAATATTTCCAACAAAAGTCATATTGGATAAGGGGTCAAATATTTGAGCAATAGAAGCTTCTTTAAAAGATGGCCTAGCAGTTGTTCTTGTTAAGGAAGTTCTTAAATTACTGTTTTCAGACATTTGGAAAATGAAATTTCCTGTTGGAAATAAGTCTAGTTTGTTTATTACATTTTTATTATTAAAATTATCACCACTTGAATTTTGACCAGTGTAGAACAAATCAAACTTTTCCATTCTAAGACCAACGATAGTTTTTAAAACTCCAAATAATTTTAATTCATTGGATATATATCCAGAAAAATTTCTTTTGGTGGACTCAAACTGACTACTTCTATCCGTAATTGTAGCTCTTGGATTCATATAGCTTCCAATAGGATTTGATTCTGTTACCAATACATTAGGGTCAAAAATTAAATTTGGGTCTCCATTTATTACCGACCAAACGGAAGGATCATCCCAACAGCTTACTTGGAATCTAGCTATTTGAAAATCTCTTGTCTGATAAGTTGCTAATGCTCCATACTTAAATTTTGCTTTTTCACTATCAAGCTCATAATTCTTAGTGAAATCTATTTTAGAATTAAAATGATTTTCATTTAAAAACCTCCAAATTCTTGTTGGTTGGGTATTGTCCTTGTATTTAAAAGCGTTATTATCATCAATAAATATTGTTGATCTTACATCTTTATCATGAATCTTTGAAATAGTAGGAGATATTTTCCATTCTATTTTATCTACCAATTTAGACAAAAACGAAGAATCAATTATGGTATGAGTACCGTTAAGAATAATATTGGTGATACTTCTTTGACTATACTCTAAATTATCCTTGTTATAGTCAACAAAGTCTGTAAATCTATTTTCTTGTCTAAAACGTCCAGCTTTTTTCTCGCCGTTTTGAATATGCATTAAAGTCAATTTAAACTTTGATTGGTCTGTTCTATATGAAAGACCTCCTAAACCACTAAGTATAATATTATTAATTCCTATTTCTCCCCTTTGTGTACGAAATGTATCCAAGACATAAACATCAGGATTGGTGTTAGTATTAAAATAATTATCAATGGCTTCTTTGTAATATTCTGTTTGATTATTATAAGAAATAGCTCCTAACCAACCAATTGTATGTTCTTTCTTACCAACGTCTAATTGATTTCCAGTTGAATAGCCTAAAGACATATTCATTAAACTATTACTTTTTTCAGCTGCCATTATTGGGTTAAAAGAATTAGAAAGAACGTTTATGGTATTGTAATCTTGCGAAGAAAGATTGGGGAAATCAGCATTTAAATTATTAGTGTACAAGTCGTTAAGAGATCGATTGTAAAAACTTGATAAATTATTTTCTATTGGAATGTCTCTTTGCCCATTATCAAAAGCTAAAAAGTCAGTTGAGCTGCCTTTATATGATTTATATTCTGAATTAAAATGCATGGTTGGGTTATATCCTAAACTTATTGAGAGAGCAGGGCTTTTTTTAGAAGGAAATTCTTTGGTTACTATGTTTACTAATCCTCCTGTAAAGTCAGCAGGTAGATCTGCAGTAAAAGATTTAATTATTTGAACATTATCTAAAATATTAGTAGGAAATAAATCCATTTGAATGGTATTTCTATCCGGATCTAATCCAGGAATATCTATGCCATTTAATATGGATTTGGTATATCTATCTCCTAGTCCCCGAACATATACATATTTACCACCCATTATAGAAACACCAGGGGCTCTCTTTATGGCATTGGCCAAATTACTTGAGCCAACTTTTTTAAAAGCTTCTGATGAAAGACCATCCATTAAATTGGCTGATTTTTTTTGCATCATTAGTAATGCTTCCTCTGTATTTTTTTGAACAGATACTGAAATAATTACTTCTTCTAATCCTACTGAAGATGATAAAAGATTAACATTGATTTCTTTTATATCATTTTGTTCAACCTTTATATCAGTTAGTTCTTTAGTTCTGTAACCTACAAACGAAAAAACAAGAGTATAAGTGCCAGGTTCAATTTTTATAGAATAATTTCCGTCAAAATCAGTTGTAACACCAATGTTTGTACCTTTTACTAAGACATTGGCAAAGGGCATTGTTTCATTGAATTCTTCATCAATAACCTTGCCTATAATTTTACTTTGTGAAAAATATGAAGAAAATATAAAGGAAAAAAACAATAATGTAAGTATTCTCACTTAATCAAATTTTCTGCAATTATATACATAAAAAAAACTGCCTTGTTATTTTAACAAGGCAGTTTTTTAAAATTTAACTTTTACTTAATATATTAACTAAATGTTAATTGACGTATTTTAAAAAGCTCCTTTGGAAGATGCATATGTCCAAGAAAAATCAGAAGTGTTAGCTCCTACAGTATTAGAACCTGTAGATACCACTGTACAAATTGTAGCACCATCTGCTTCAAAAGTAGATCCAACAGAAGATTTATCATTAAATATAGAACCATCAGTAAGATTTGGTGTAAAGCAATCTGAACCGCCATCTGTAGCTGGAGTAAATTCATATCCAGAAAAAGTTAATGTTCCGGCTGTGTAACTATTAGCATCTTCATCTTTGTCTAATTCTATATCTTTACCATCTGTGAAATTCATTACATATACATTGTTATTAGCACCAGTAGCACCTTTTCTGTAATCAGAAATTTCACCATCTACACCAGTAGCAGAACATTCATCATTAGTTCCGACTAAGGTTATATTATTAAGTGTAAAACTTCCTGGAGCAGAACCCTCAGGGCCGTCAATTTCTAGAGCATGATCGGAAGCAGAATTTAGGATAACCATTGAATTAGAAATTGTACCTGCATAAGCTTGATCAATATCTAATCCATCATCACCTTGTCCCCATACTAATAGTTCAGAAGCATTAACAGTTCCACCAAAAAACTCTACACCGTCATCTACATTACCAACCACTTCAATATGATCAATTGTTGTGCCAGTACCAACACCACCTAATGTCAAACCATTGATTTCATTGCCTTCACCAATTTCAGCACCACCATGTCTAATAGAAACATATTGTATTACACCTGAATTATCAGCAGGATCGCTACCGCCGTATAATCCATTGGTTTCGGAAGCAGGAATTCCTTCAATTTGTAACTCAGTTACATCACCAGAAAAGGAACATGGAGCATTGCCTAAAACCAATAAACCTCCCCATAATCCTCTTACGTTCTCATTTAATGATGATCCAGCAGTTTGACCCACAGTAATATCGTCAGATTCTGAAGTCATAACAATAGGAGCACTAGCAGTACCTTCTGCCATTAATTTTCCACCTCTAGCAATTACTAAAGAAGAAGCATTTGCTCCAGTACCAGCTTTAGCTTTTATTATAGTACCTGCCGGAATAGTTAAAGTTACACCACTTGGTACAATAACTCTTCCTTCTAAAGACCATACTACTGAAGCATCTAATGTTTGATTAGCAGCTAAAGTTCCAGAAAGTTTGTATTCTGTAGCAGCAAATTCACAAGAACCATCATCTTTGGTAGCATCTGAATTGTAATTTGTAGCAGTTGGGTCAGTACATCCGTCAGTTCCACAACTATTTAACAACCCTAATGTGAGGATTGCAGCAAAAAAAGGTAATTTTATATTTTTCATTATTTGATTTTTTATTTAAAAGTTAAATTATGTGACAAAGAAACTTGTAAAACTTAATTACACTCTTTACTAATCGTTAAAAATTAATTATATGTATGTTAACACTATATTATTACTGTTAAATAAAGACTAAGTGATGTTAAATGTTTTAGATATTTTTTATTAATAAAATGTTAACTTAAATGATAGCATTAATATAAATTTGCTGATTATTTTTATAAAAAATTAAAATTATGTCTAAAAAAATATTGATTGTAGACGATGAAAAAGATATCTTGGAACTATTAGATTACCATCTCACAAAGGAAGGTTTTAAAACTATGAAAGCTTCTAATGGAAAAGAAGCTCTTAAAATTGCCAAAGACTTTTTGCCTGATCTTGTTTTATTAGATTTAATGATGCCAGAAATGGATGGCATAGAAACCTGTATAGAGTTTAGAGAAGATAATCTTTTAAATGGTACTTTAATAGCTATTTTAACTGCCAGAGCCGAAGACTATTCTCAAATAGCTGGGTTAAATGCTGGTGCAGATGATTATATTAATAAGCCAATAAAACCAAGAGTTTTAATAAGTAGAATTAAAGCACTTCTAAGAAGAACAGAATCTAAAGTTAATTCTGAATCAAATGTTGAATTGGAAATTGATACCGAAAAATATGTTGCGATTCTCAAAGGAGAAGAAATGTTACTTCCTAAAAAAGAATTTGAGTTATTAGCACTTCTATTCTCCAAACCAGGTAAAGTTTTTACTAGAGAAGTAATATTAGCTAGAGTATGGGGTGATGATATTATTGTCGGTGACAGAACTATTGATGTCCATATTAGAAAATTAAGAGAAAAAATTGGTAATCAATATATCAAAACAGTAAAAGGAGTTGGATACAAATTAAAGTTGTAACATTCTTCTAAACTCATTAAGAATGACGCTTGTAGCTCCCCAAACTATTTTATTATTTAAATCTAAATAAGGCACTTCAAAATTCACATTTCCACTACTTTTTTTAAAGCTCATCTTTTTAATTTTAATCACATCTTTTTTGAAAAGCTCATCAATATTTACTTCAATTATTCTTTTAACTTCTCTTTCATTAGCTCTGAAATCTGGTGTAAAATCACAATAGCCAACAAATGGATGAATTAAAAAATTACTCGGAGGGACAAATACTTGTGATAACTCGCCAATAATATTTATGGAAATAGGATCAACGCCAATTTCTTCCTTAGTTTCTCTCAAAGCTGTTTCTTTCATAGATTCACCACTTTCATTTTTACCACCTGGAAAAGATATTTGATTGCTATGGGTCCCTTCGTACTCTTGACGTTCAATTAAACAAAAAAATGTTTCCCCATCTTTAGGATAGATTAGTAATAAAGTGCTTGCAATTTTTGGGTTTTTATTTTTAAAATCTAACTCTATTTCATTTCTGTATGGAGCCAATTCTATATGGGCCTGTTTTCCAGGAAGTGGAAGATCAAACGCCTGAAAAATTTTATTTATCCTAATTTTAAAATCCAATAAAAATATTATTTGTTACAAAGATTGTATAAATATCAAAATTGAAATGGTACTATGCCAAATTGTTTTCTAATTTTGATTAATATATGAAAGAACTTTGGTCATCTAGCGTATTTTGGAGAGTTTTAATAAATTCTATTGGTGTAGTTTCTGTTATTCTTGGTTTTTGGTTATTGGTTAAGCTAATTAAGTTTATCTATTCCCTTAGAAAAAACAAAAATCTAAATGCTAAGAATTACATTGACCTATTGCCAATTCCAAGTGAATTTAAAGGAGATGTTCAAATAGGAATTACTTTAAGTAACGAACAAAACATAGACTTTAATATTTTAGATAATAAAGAAAAACAACTTGAAAAGATTTACAATGGTAATATTGAAAGGGGGGAGAAGATTTTTAAAATAGATTCTCTTAAATTTAAAAATGGCGAATATTTCATTTCAATTAAGACCGATCACCAAAATATTTTAAGGAAAATTTTAGTTGATAATTAATTGTATTTTTGCCTAACTAATCTCTCTGTTAATTAAATAGAAAATTGAATTCAAATTCTAAAATATCTCTCAGTGTAAATAGTGAAACAGGGTTGTTAAAATCGGTGGTTTTGGGAATTCCTAACGATATTGGTCCTGTTCCCAATATTGAAGAATGCTTTGACCCTTCCTCCATTTACCATGTAGAAAATAACTCTTATCCTTCTGAAATAGATATTTCTAAGGAGATGACAGATTTTTTGGAATTGTTGAATAAGTACAATGTGGAGGTTTTAAGGCCCGAAAACAATCTAAATCTTAATCAAGTTTTTGCTAGAGATTTAGGGTTTGTTATACAAGACACTTTCTTAATTTCCAATATCATTGAAAATAGATCTAGCGAAATTCCAGCTATTGATCATATTCTTGCTCAAATTAGTACTGAGAAAGTTTTAAAGATTGATTCTAAAGCAAAAATTGAAGGTGGGGATGTCACTATTTTTAAAAACCATGTTTTTATTGGAGCTTCTAACCCAACAGATTTTAATAAATATAAAGTTGCTAGAACCAATTTCGAAGCAGTAGATTTTATTAAAAATAATTTCCCCAATAAGAAGGTTGTGGGTTTTGAACTATTCAAATCTGATAACGATAAAAACGAAAACACCTTACATCTAGATTGTTGTTTTCAGCCAGTTTCCAAAGATCTTGCTATCATAGCACCAGATTCTTTTAAAAATAAAAGTGATGTTGTTTATTTAGAAGAATTAATCGGTAAGTCTAATTTGTTTTACATTTCTAAAGACGAAAAAAATAATATGTATTCTAACATTTTTTCGATTTCTCCAAATGTGGTAATTTCCGATTCTAGATTTTCAAGATTGAATAGTTGGTTACAACAAAAAGATATTTTAGTAGAGGATATAAATTATTCAGAAATATCTAAAATGGGAGGTTTGTTTAGATGTTCTACTCTTCCATTAATACGAGAGTAATGTCGCAAATAACAAATAGTATTTTAATGATTA
>Ga0233444_10006123_pt1 | contig 10838 bp, 11 predicted proteins | sample SI_124_October20_6_FD_182792 | JGI IMG/M metagenome (GOLD analysis project Ga0233444, IMG submission 182792) | Seawater microbial communities from Saanich Inlet, British Columbia, Canada - SI_124_October2016_10_MG | ecosystem: Environmental > Aquatic > Marine > Inlet | place: Canada: British...
TAAAAAATTATATCCAGACATTGAGAACATAATGGTATCTATTGATTTTATTAATGATGGTGGTATGTTTTCTGTAAATTTCACAGAAGCTAATATGTTCCAAGTAGAAATGATGCTGAAGAAGAAATTTGAAGATATTAAAAACAGCCAAAATCCAAAACTGAATAAAAGCTGGAAATGTACTAAGCTGTGTCATTTTGGTAAAACTACATATGAAGGTTCAGAACATTTACCGATAGTAGAGTATAGAGAAGATCAATTAACCAATATGGGCGAGAGCATGACTATATGTGAACAAATAAAACATGACATAAGCATAAAAGGTATGGATAATGTCATTGACCAATACCAGGCTGAAGGTTATAATATAGGACACTACAAGGCTCCGGGAAGTGCAGAATAACTTTTGGAATTAAAAATATGAAAAAATATATACCTTTGCATGTACATAGTATGTACAGTTTATTGGATGGTCTTTCCAAACCAGAACAAATTGCTGATCGTTGTGAAGAAATAGAAGTTAAATCTTGTGCTTTAACAGATCATGGTAACATAGCTGGTGCAATTAAATTCTATGCGGCTATGAAGAAAAAGGGCATTAAACCCATCTTGGGTTGTGAGTTATATATATCCGATAACGATGCTACTATTAAAGAAAAAGAAAATAGATCACTTACTCATTTTCTTGTGTTGGCTAAAAACTATGAAGGTTGGAGAAACCTAATCCGTATAGTTTCAGAATCTAATCGTCCAGAACACTATTATTTTAAACCTAGATTAGATCTCAAAAAGCTAGGTGAAATGATGGATGGAAACATGGTAGGTATCTGTGGTCATTTAGGCTCCACTCTTGCGGATAAACTTATGGATAACGATACTATTATTTCTGATTGGAAAAAAGTAGGAACAAACTGTATCAATCAATACAAAGACATTTTTGGTAAAGAAAATTTGTTTCTAGAATCACAATTAATGGACAAAGATAATCTGCCTATACAATCTCACCTTACAGACTGTATCAGAGAACTCTCTCATCTTACAGACACAAAAACTATTTGTACTCCAGATGCACATTATTGTAGAAAAAGCGATGCTGTAGATCAAAGAGTATTGTTGTGTAATAATATTAAAACTACATTTCCAGAAATTAATCGCAAACTCAGTGTGGATGAATCTGTGCCTATGGGTTGTTTCTTTACATCAGATAATTTCCATATTTTATCACAAGAAGAAATTAGAGAACTACATACTGAAGAAGAAATAGATAACACCAACTTGGTAGATTCTATGTGCGAAGAATATGATATTTTAAGTAAACCCAATCTTCCTCCATTCCCATGTCCTGAAGGTTATGATGACGCTGAGTATTTAAGACAATTGTGTAGAAACGGATGGAAAGATAAAATAGCTAAAAAAGTTCCAGAGTCTGAGCATAGTGTTTATGTAGACCGAATTAAATATGAACTTGATGTACTTCAAGGTGCTGACCTATCCAGTTACTTTTTGATTGTGCAAGATATTGTCAATCATGTTCGTGATAATAGCTGGCTTCCGGGACCGGGTAGAGGTAGTGCTGCTGGCTGTCTCGTATCTTATCTAATTGGTATTACCAATATTGATCCTATTAAATACAACTTAATGTTTGATAGATTCTATAATGCTGGACGTAATACTTCAGAACATATATCTATGCCTGATATTGACGTAGATGTACCAATTAATAAGAGAGAAGATATTATTAAATATATCAAGGATACATATGGTCATGATAAAGTATCTCAAATGATTACGTTTAATACTATCAAAGGTCGTGGGGCATTGAAAGATGTTTTACGGGTATATGGAAATATCTCTTTTGACGAAATGAATAAAATTACAAAAAATATTCCAGATGAGGCTAGAATTGCTGATTCCCTACAAGCAATGAAAGATACTACTGGAGAATCTTCAATTATTAGATGGACATTAGAAAATAATTCAGATAGCATTAAAGAATGGTGTTCCATAGATAAGAATGGTGAATTACAAGGACCACTTGCCAAACGCTTTGAACAGGCTATAAGATTAGAAGGAGTAAAATCTAATCAGTCTAAGCATGCGGCAGGCATCGCTATTAGTTCTGAGCCATTAAGTCAAATATGCCCAATGGTATATGACTCAAAAAATAAGCAGATGATTGCTGGTATGGAAATGCAAGATTTAGAATCAATTGGTATTATTAAATTTGATATTCTAGGAGTAGCTATGCTAGATAAAATTATGACTATACAAAACTTACTTAAAGAAGGAGAATAATCATGCCAAGATTTGTTGACATCGCAGTAGGTACTAAATTTATACATGACGGGCAACAATATACTAAAATTGCAGACGAGAGAATTAACTGTTGTAAAGTTAATAACGCTGTTTTAGTTACCAATCCAGCACATAAAGTAATGATAGTGCCAGCTAATGAAGTAGAGGTAGTACAAGAATAATGATCAATTATAATAAAATTTGCGTTTTTGATTTTGAAACTGATGGAGTCGATCCAAAAGTTTGTAGCCCAGTACAGTTGGCGTCTGTAATTATCGACCCAATTAAACTTGAGGTTATACCTAACTCTGAATTTAATATTACATTTAAGCCAGAGTGTATTGCTAAAGATCCTGACTATGAATATACTACAGACGTTGTAGATTTTCATGCTAAGGTCGCAGGGTGTGCTAAAGCAGATATCATGGAGAAATGGCGTAACAATCCTGCTCAAGAACATTCTTGGAAAATGTTTGTAGATTATCTTTCTAAGTATCATTCTAGATCTTCTAGGAAAAGTCAGTTTTCTGCTCCTATCGCTGCTGGTTACAATATTTATCGTTTTGACCTACCTATTATTGATAGACTAAGTGCCAAACACGGCAACACTAATAAAGAAGGTAGAACAGATATCTTTTATCCTAGAGATGTTATTGATGTAATGAATTTAGTTTTTTATTGGTTTGAGCAGAACAGTGAACTTAAAAGTTATACCTTGGATTCTCTAAGAGACTATTTTGGAATTTCTAAAGAAGGCGCACATGACGCTATTAAAGATATTCGAGATACGGCAGAGATCATGGTAAGATTTATGAAGTTACATAGAAAATTGGGTGCTAATATTAAATTTAAGGATTCTTTTAAGTAATGAAAAATTATCAATATTCTTGCGGATGCTCATTTGATGTTTTAGATGATAAGGAATTAAAGATTGACTTTGATCCTATTCACAGTACGATTAATTTAGAATGCGCAAAAACTTGGGAACTAATTTCTGAAGGCAATACTAAAGGTTGTTTTCAGTTAGAGTCTAGACTTGGGAAGTCTATGGCTAAAAAATTAAAACCAGAAAATATAGAACAACTATCTGCTCTAATATCTATTTTAAGACCAGGGTGTCTTGAGGCAATTCGAGATGGTAAAAGTGTTAGTAATCATTATATAGATAAGAAAAATGGTGATGAGTCTGTTGATTATTATCATCCAGCTTTAGAAGATTGTCTTAAAGGCACTTATGGAGAAATGATTTATCAAGAACAAGCTATGCGTATTGCTAAACAAATTGCAGGTTTTGATTTACAAGAAGCAGATAATCTTAGAAAAGCCATTGGCAAAAAGAAGCCAGAAGAAATGGCTAAATTAAAGAAAAAGTTTATTAGTGGAGCTAAGAAACTAAAAATTGTTAATAAGGATGAGGCAGAAGAAATCTTTGGATGGATTGAGAAAAGTCAAAGATATAGTTTCAATAAAAGTCATGCTGTAAGCTATGCAATGAACGCTTACTTGTCAGCCTATACAAAGTCCCATTTTCCCAGAGTCTTTTTTGCCTCTTATTTGAGATTTGCTAAAGATAAAATTGATCCTAAAGCAGAAATTAAAGCTCTAATTCAAAATGCTAATGAAATGGATATTAATGTAACCGTGCCAGACATCCGTAATCTAAATCAATTTTTTATTATGAAGAACAAAAAGATTTATTTTGGACTAACAGATATTAAAGGTTTTGGTAAATCAGTTTACAAAAAACTTATCAATACAATAGAAGATAGTAAAATAGATATTAACAACTTAGATTGGTGCAATACTCTATTTAAGGTTATCCTTAATGTTAATTCTACAGCAGCTAAAGCATTGATTAAAAGTGGTGGTTTAGATTTCTTAAACAAAACAAGAACATCTATGTTGTTCGAATATAGCTTGGTGGGAACACTTACAAAAAAAGAATCCTCTTTTGTTATAGAGCATTTAGATCAATGTAAAAATCTTTATGAATGTCTATATAAATTGTTGCATGAACACAAACTAATAGAGAGAAGAAAAAAGATTATACATGGATTGCTGGACTCATTAGAAAAACCTCCATATTCTTTGGAAGATAGTCCTGAATGGATATCAGATTCTGAAGACGAAACTTTAGGTTGCGGCATAACCTGCTCAAAAGTTGATATGTACGATGTCAGTATGACTAACTGCAACTGTAAAGAGTTTAAAAATATAATGCTTAATGAAATTATAACTTGTGGTGAAATTGCAAGTGTTAGCATCACTAAAACCAAAACTGGAAAAAATCCTGGTTCAGAAATGGCTTTTGTGTCTTTAAGTGATAGTTATGGCATTATAGATAGTGTGATATTTTTTCCTGAGGCATATAAGCAATACAGAAATATTTTATTTGACAACAATATTATAATCGTAAAAGGTAAGAAAAATCGTTCAGGAGATTCATTTATTGTGGAAAAGGCATTTATACCTAAAACTTGACATCGTTGCGTTGGCGATGTATAATATGTTATCGTTTGGTTTTTAGAAAGACTAGGAGTTTTATATGAATATTAATATTCTAAGAGGAAATCTTGCTCGTGATCCGGAGGTTCGTGCTGTTAATACCAATGGCAAAAAGACCTCAGTTGTAAATTTTACTATTGCTGTATCTAGAGAATATACAAAGGCAAATGGAGAGAGAGATAAGATTACTACTTTCGTCAATTGTGAAGCATGGGATACGGGGGCAGAAATTATTGGAGAATCCTTTAAGAAGGGTGACCTAGTAATGGTAGAAGGGTCATTAAGAAATGATTCTTGGGAGAAGGACGGAGTTAAGCATAATTCTTTAAAGGTTAGGGTAAATAACTTTTCAAAGATTACAAAGCTTTCTCGTCATAAGAAGGAGCAAGAAGCCGTAGCATTTTAGGCTTCTTTAGGACTTAATTTCACGGGGGTACTTATGTGCCCCCATTCTCATACTCACAATAAAATATGTCATCAAAAAAACTTAAAATATTAATGGTATCAGAAGCTAGTTTTCTAAGTTCTGGTTTTGGTACTTATACAAGAGAAATTTTAAAAAGACTACACGCTACCGGTAAATACGACATAGCTGAACTAGCTTGCTATGGCAAAGTAAATGACCCGAAAGACAAGGATATCCATTGGAGATATTATGCTAATGCTGTAAATCCTGATGATAATAGGTACCAACAATATAACGGAAGTATGGAAAATCAGTTCGGCAGGTGGAGATTTGAAAGAACACTTTTAGATTTTGAGCCTGATGTAGTTGTAGATATCAGAGACTATTGGATGAGTTCTTATCAGCAATTTTCTCCTCTGCGTCCGTTTTTCCACTGGATTCTTATGCCCACTGTAGACTCTGCTCCACAACAAGAAGAATGGATTGACACATTTTTGCATGCTGATGCAGTTTTTACATACTCTGACTTTGGAAGAGATACTCTTGCTGATCAAAGCAATAATAAAATTAAATATATCGACACTACTTCTCCAGGAATTGATTTAACTTCATTCCGTCCCTTACCAGATAGAGATCAAATAAAATCATTAATGGGTTTGGAAAATAAATTCATTATCGGCTCGGTCATGCGTAATCAAAAAAGAAAGTTGATACCAGAGTTATTTTCAGCATTTAAACAATTGTTAAATGAGACTAAAGATAGTAATCCAGAAATAGCAAAAAAACTTTATCTACATGTACACACCAGTTATCCAGATGCTGGTTGGGATATACCTCAACTATTAAAAGAATTTGAAGTAGGTAACAGAGTTATGTTTACTTATGCATGTAAACAATGTGACTTTTTTAGACCTATGTTATATTCGCATCCTGTATGCCATTGCCCTAAGTGTGGAAATAAAAGTCTCACTATGCCCAACGTAGGTAATGGATTACCTGAGAAAGATCTTAATATACTAATGAATACATTTGATCTATATGTTCAATATGCTATTTGTGAAGGTTTTGGAATGCCTCAAGTAGAAGCAGCAGCCGCTGGCGTACCTATTATGTCCGTCGATTATAGTGCTATGAACGATGTTGTTCATAAACTTAAGGGCTATCCTATTAAAGTCAATCAATATTTTAAGGAAATGGAAACTAAAGCTATTAGAGTCTATCCTGATAATAATGATTTTGTTAGAATAGTAAAAGAATACTTAAAGATACCACAAATATTAAAAGAACAAAAAAGACATGAAACTAGACAACTGGCAGAAAAATATTATAACTGGGATAATATTGCTAAGAAATGGGAAAACTATTTAGATAATATAGAATTAACTGGTTCTCAAGGCAAATGGCAACAATCATTAGCAAATATGAAAAATATAGAAAATATAGATGAAAATAAAAATCCTTATGACAATATGGTAGATTTAATTTCAGAGAATATGCCTAATAGTCAACTTGCTACGTCTAAAACATTGCTAAATATGATAAGAGATTTAGATTATGGCTTTACATTAAATGGTATACAAACTCAAGAGTACGGTGTGAATAACGTCAAAGACGCTGTAAATAACATTATAAACAATCATAATATTAGTATAAAAGCCAAAGACAATCCTCAGCTTTTAGATAAAGAAGATTATATAGAATACGCCAACATGAAAGATAATACTAAATGAGCGCTTTATTTATAGGACCATATAGACAAAATGATGGTTGGGGTTGTGCAAGTCGTGACTATATCAAAGCAATTCGTACTCAAATTTCTGATTTATCTTGCAAGCCTTTGTATTATACTCATAGAACTTTTCCAGATTTAGATAGTGATATATTAAGTTGTGAAAATCTCAGATTTCGTAAAGTTGATACTATTTTTCAGACATGCTTGGCACAATCATTTACGCCTAATAATTATGCTAAAAATATTGGTATTACGATGCTAGAGACTAATGATATATCCAAGTCTGTAGGTGTTAAAATTATCAACGGCTTGGATGAAATATGCGTTCCTTCTAATCAAGAGGCCAAATGCTTAAAAGTCTCAGGAGTAACTATACCTATTAGAGTCATTTCTCAACCTCTAGATATTGACTTCTATAAAAAAAGAGACTATAAGATTAGTTTGCATAATACTGTAATAGATAATTCGTTTAAGTTTTATACTATTGGAGAGATGGTACACAGAAAAAACCTTTTAGGTATAATCACTGCATTTAACTTGGCATTTCATCAAACAGATAATGTCAGTCTGATTATTAAAACTAATATGCCAGCTAAAGATGTACATGAAAAAATTAATAACTGGAAAAAAAGATTAAATCTTAAAAAACAATATAGGCAAGAAGTAGTTATATCCGATAGACTATCTGATCAAGATTTACTCGGTCTCCACAACTATTGCGATTGTTTCGTAAGTGCTTCTTATGGGGAGTCATTTTGTAGACCAGCAGCTGAGGCTTTAGTTTTAGGCAATACCCCGATAGTCACAAACAATACGGGTATGACCGATTTTATTAATAATGACAATGGATATGTAGTGCAAAGTAAAAAGATACCCGTTAGCCCTGATCATACAGGCATGTCTCCTGGATACGATACATATACAGCTAATGAACATTGGTATGAGCCAAATGTTTATCAAATGGCACAGAGCATGAAAGACATATATACTTTGTCCAGAAAAGATAAAGATAAATATCAAAAAAAGAAAATTCTAGGCATAGAATCTTTAGATCAATTCAGCTACGAGAACATAGGTAAAAAAATATGCGTTTAAATATAATGACATCTAACGTTTTGCATAAGCAGCTTGTAGACGAAACTAACATTATTTACTATACTAGTAATTCTTTGTTTGATCACATACTTTATTTAATAGACAATAACTATTTTGTATTTGCTGATGTCCCTACTGTATCTGATAACTGTAAATGTGTACGTGAATCTCACATAGATCTATATGATTACGACATGTGTTGTTCAAATGGGATTACAACATATAAAGATCGTTCTAATCTATCATCTGTTATGCATATTAGTAATTTGTTTTTAGAACATAATTATAGGGCTTCTAATCTAAAAAAAGAAGATTTGTATATTATAAATCAAAATTTAAGTAAAATCAAAAAGGTATTTTTTAATAATTACACGGCTCAATCTTGGGGATTACAAAATTCTTTAGTAGTAGAATATGGGGTTCCTGTAGATCAATTCGTCCCCTTAAACTCGCAACCAAAAAAAGAAGTGTTAATTTCAGCGTCTAATCAAGCTGTAGCAGGACAACTGCAACAACATATCATAAATAATTTAAAAATGCAAGCAGAGTGTGTCGAAGGCTTGAATTTTGCAGATATTCCATATGTGAATAAATTGTTTAATAATTATAAAGTGTTTGTAAATCTTAGCAATAATATGATAGATTCCTTATGTGCTGCATCATCAGGAATGGATGTTCTAGCGTTAGCACAAGTTGATCCTAATGACAAGAAATTATATAATGTTCCTAATATTAAAAATTATTCAAATGTAAATGATATTGCTGCTGCTGTCGAAGCTAGGATTAAAAATGCTACGAAGAACAATAATGCAAATACATATATTAAAAATAATTATAGCTTTGATAAATTTAAAGAGGAAATGCAAGGTGTTTTTGATACAGTAAAAAGAGAGGCCCATGTCTTATGATTAAAAGTGTTAATGTCGTTTTTAAAAAAGATGAAACTAATCCCAAAGGATTAAATAATGTTGATGCTGAAGCGCTTAATGCTATCACCAATAATTATATACAACATATAGATTGTTTAGATTTAGATCAATTCCCTATATCTGATAGACATAAGGTTTTTGTTGCATGTATTCAAAAATTATGCCTAAAAGGTACTATGTCATTAAAATTTATTAACTTAGATTTATTAGCAAATAAAATAGACAAAAGTGAAATGACAGGACAACAATATTCTAAAATCTTGCCATCTATTAATTCATGTTGGTCACACCTAGAAAGCCTAGACGCTATTGTTCAATCTAAACTAATTATTCAAAATATATACTATGATAATATCTACACTATTGTTAAACTAGAAAAGACTCAATGAAAATAGCATGTTGCATATTTTCTTATAATGTAACCAAAGGCATGAAATCCATAGGGCCTATAGGTTCATTAAAAAAAAACAATAAAACAGACACACTTATTTTACAACAGATAAAATATGTAAGAGATATTTTTAGAAATGTAGATATATATATAGTGACAGGATTTGGAGCAAGTAAACTATTAAAAGATATTCCAGAAAAAAAATATATACACTATATAGATAATGATCAATATCAAAATAAAAATTATGGGTATGCTTTCAATCTGTTTTTAAGACGTATTACTTCTAATTTAGATTCTTACGATGGGGTATTTTTCTTAGACTCTAATATTATTATTAAATCTTTAACTTATAAAAAAATTAAACAATCATGGGTTGTTTTAAGAAACATTAGTAAAAAAAATAAATCAGAGTATCTTGGTGCTAAATTTGATGCTGACAATTTACAGTACTTGTTCTATAATATTGGTAATAAGGCTTGGTGTAAGAGTTTTTATTTGACCAAACAAGATTTATTGTCTATAATAGAGACACGCAACTTTCATGATAATATGTTTATATTTGAAATCTTGAATAAGATCATAGAGGATAAAAATATAAAAATTCAATCATATGATGTGCATTCTAAAAATGATTGTGTAGAAATTCTGGGATTAAAGGATAAGAATAAAATCAAATGACAAAAAACACAATAGCTATTAATGATTCTCCAACCAATGATGCTAAATCTATCAATAAATATTTACTAGAAAATTTGTCTACAGATTACGACATAGTATTTAGTAATTTACATGGCAAGTTATTTCATCTTCATCAAACCATGAAACCAAAATTGGTTATCTGGTCTGCTAGTCAATATACTCAAGAATTTCACGACTATATCCAAGAACATCAAAACGACACATGTATAATATTATTAATAGACATAGCTATAAGCCAGAAAGATTTAGTAGATTTCATTAAAAATTCTAATGTTACAATCATTCTAAATAATCAAACTCAAGTACAGATAGAGAGTATGGCACAATATGATCGACTATATGAGGACAATGTGTTCTTTGATACATCACAAGAAAGAAATGATAAAACTTTAGTGCTACTATCTCAAGAGAATGAAAAAAATCAAAAAATTAATGAATTGTGTTATCCAACTACAAATCATAAAATTGTCGTTGCAGGTAATCCAGAATTTGATTCTCCTGTTAATTTAGGTGTTTACAATTTACCAGATTTAGCTTTTATGCTAAACAGATTCAAAAACGTCATAGATATTGATGGGAATACTATATTACCAGCACAGGCTTGTGGAATCCCTTGTATTGATACTGATGGTAACTTAAAACAAAATTTTCAAAATAATGTTTTTGTTCAACCAGTAGATAATCTACAAGAATTAACCTACAAGTATTTTGTCAATCAAAATATATTACCATTTATTAGGAATAAAATATGAACATAGGATTTTATTTATTAGATGTAGCTGC
>Ga0233444_10006124_pt1 | contig 10834 bp, 6 predicted proteins | sample SI_124_October20_6_FD_182792 | JGI IMG/M metagenome (GOLD analysis project Ga0233444, IMG submission 182792) | Seawater microbial communities from Saanich Inlet, British Columbia, Canada - SI_124_October2016_10_MG | ecosystem: Environmental > Aquatic > Marine > Inlet | place: Canada: British...
CAATTCCTTCCATTTCATGTTCAACAGGATCCTCTGCTGTTAAAATGTTCATACCTGGCTTATTAATATGTTTTAAAACACTATAAAGAGTTGTTGTTTTACCACTACCTGTTGGACCGGTCACTAAGACCATCCCTTGAGGTGATGAAATAGCTTTAGTTAATTTTTCTAAATCTTTAGCTTCAAATCCAAGGTCAGCTAAAGCTTTGTCTCCTGCATCTTTATTTAATATACGCATTACAACACGTTCTTTATTTTTTGTTGGTAAAACCGAAACCCTTAAATCAATTTCTTTTGTATCGGATTTAAATGTTGAGGCACCATCTTGAGGAACTCTTCGTTCTGCTATATCTAATTTACTAATTATTTTAATTCTTGCAATAACCGCATCATAGTTTTCATGTAAAAACTTTGAATATTTATCCATCACTTTTAAAATGCCATCTACTCTAAATCTTGTTTGTGCACTATCTCTAAAAGATTCTATATGAATATCACTTGCTCCCAAATTGATCGCTTCAGTAATTAGTTTATTTCCAAAAACAATTACTTCTGAACCAACCTCAACTAATTCATCATCAGTTTTTTCAAGCTTTTCAACTTTTACATTTGCATCAGATATTTTTTGTGTTTCACTTTTCGTAAATCTTTCAATAAAAGAATTTAAATTACTTATGGATGCAGCATATAATTCTGGCTCCATCTTTGTCATTGTTTTTAAATTTTTCATCAAACTTAATTTTGATGCATCTGCTATTGCAATTTTTAAAACTCCACCACCCATTTGAAATGGAACAAGTGAATTATCTTGAATATATCTCATATCAATAATTTTTTTAATTTTTGGATCAATTACAGTTTTTTTTAAATCTATAATATCCATAGAATAACTTGTTGATAAAATTTTTACTATCTTGTCTTCATCAGTAAAATTTAATTCAAAAGCAGTTTCTAATTTTGTTTTACCTATTTCTTGGCTGGTGGCATTAATCTTAGACATTTGCTCAGTTGAAATGGATGAGCTCTCCATTAACATATTTAAAATGTTTTGTTCACTAGTGGCATCTAATTTAGTTTTGCTCATCTTACTCAATCACTCTAGGTGCAATAAAAATTAATAACTCCACTAATTCATCACTATTATTTTTACTTTTAAACAGATTGCCAATAACAGGTACTTTGCTTACCCCGGGAGTTTTGCTATTCGTATTATTTGTGGTGTTTTTTTTAATGCCCCCAATTACAACTATATCACCATCACTAACTAAAAGTTTTGTGACAATTGAATTAGTTTTAATTCCTGGTTCGTCAGATCCAGCAACTGTTACCGGAGAATCATTATTTACTTGAATATCTAATAATACATTTCCATCCCCTATAATACTAGGAGTAACTGTTAATGATAATGCAGCTTCTTTGAATTCAGTAGTTGTTGTTCCATCTGCTGTTGTTTGGTAAGCAATCTGTGTTCCTTGGGTAATTGTTGCTTCCTGATTATTTAACGTAAACACACTTGGTTGAGATAGTGTTTTACTTAAACCTAAAGATTCTAAAGCTTCAATTTCAACCTTAAGAGCACGCGCTCCAATTTGTTTAAGTATTCCTATTCCACTTGTCCCAGAAATTCCTTGATTTGAAATGGTTCCTGCCGCAGACCCTAAAGCTATATCTCCTGCGGTTGTTGCTGCATTTCCTCCAGATGTCATTCCTGAAATAGTAGTTGTTCCCTTAACACCTCTTTCACTTACACTCATCGCTCCAACTCTAGCTCCTAATGCCTTTGCAAAAGTAGAAGTTGCATCAATTATAAATGCTTCAATTAAAACTTGTTTAGTTTTTACATCTATCTCTCTTATTACTGCATCGATAGTATCAAGGTCTGGTTCGTGGCCTCTAACAATTATTGATCTAGTAGTATTCTCTACTGTAATTGAAAGATTAGACATAGTGTTAGTGCCCTCTGCACCTTGTGTTGCAAATAAAGCCTCCAACGTGGTTTTAGCCTGTGTGGGACTAATATAATACAATCTAAATATTTCAGCTAAGATCGGCTCAACAGACTCTTCTAATTGAATTTTTTTCTTTAACACTTCCGCCCTTGCAGATTTTGCAGTTTCTTGTGCGGTTAATTTTTCAGGAGTATGAACTCTTATAATTCCATTGTTAGTATCAACATCAGCTACTAATGTTTTCATATCTAACAAAGTTTGAAATGCAACATCCCAACCCACATTATCAATTTTAGCATTTACTGTACCACTTACTTCATCTCCTACTAAAATATTTATATCCGCTATATCCGCCATCAATGACATCACATATTTAAAATCTAGCCCTTGAAAATTGATATCAATCATTTGTTTAAGATTGGTGTATTCATCTGAAATATAAACGTAATTTTTAACATTTTCAGTTGTTATTGTTTTACGTTTATCTTCTCTTGGTATGCTTGTGTCATAAGGCTTAGGACCATCAATAATTTTTTTGTCCATGTCCTCACGACCTTCAACAATAATTTTAGCTGTATCGATTAAGGGTTTATCACCGTGAACTGATTTAGGATTTTTGCCTGTTGTTGCACAGGACTGTAACAAAACAATAAATGATAGTGTTATTAAAATTTTAAAATATCTATTCACTTGTTACCCTTCACTCGGTTTAATTATATTGTCCATATAAACTTCAAAAAAATTGTTTTCTCCATCTTCAACAATTACTACGTCTGTATAAATATCTCTAATTGTTGTGGTATCTGTGATGGCTTGATTTTCCTCATACTTATAAGCCCCTCCATCAGCAGCTGAAAAAACTGCTATTTTATTGTTTGCACCAATAATTGTTCCGACCAATCTCATATTATTTAAAAGCCCATTATTTGAGCTTAACTGAGTATCTGTTTCACTTACCTGGTTTGTGGAGCCAACTCCTCCTGCAAAAGGATCAATTGCTGGCAACTCCTCATCATCTATAGAAGAATGTTCATCTGCTTTTAAACTTATCATTTGAAATTGACAAAGCATAATTGTCATTAAAAAGATTAATATTTTTTTATTATTTATATTCATTTGGTAACCCCACAATTGAAATAGTGCCTTTTGATAAAATTTGTCCTTGAATTTCAGCTATCGTTGTAATTTCCTCCTTATCAAAATTAATAACTTTTTGAGATTTTGATAATGCCCTTCTAAACTTAAGATAACTTAAAAAATTTCCTTGAATTTCGTACTCAACAGGAATTGTATAATACATTACATTTTGGCCATCTTGATTTTCTGTTGTTTGTTCTGTGCTTTGACCCTGTACTCCAGCAACACCCTTGGGGTTCCCTTTTTTAAGATTAGTTATTGATAAACCATTAATCAATGCAAATTTACTTATGTTTTGGTAAAGGTCTTCAACTTCTTTTTTGCTGTGAAAAAGTTTACTATTTTTAGCATAGTCAGGCTCTAATGCTTTAACAGCTGCTGTTAAAGTACCAATATTATTTTTAAATTCTTCAATCTTAATTTTATTTTCGTTCATCAAGCTAATCTGCTCTTTTTGTTGATTTACTATTGGAGACACAAAAGCATAATAACCTATTAAGAAAATTAATATAGCAACAAAACCAACACCAAATTTAATTAGTGTTTTTTTATCAGCCAAAGCACCACTTTTAAGCTTTGTAATTATATCATTTAGATCTAAATCTTTTAAACTTGCTAAATCCATTATATCAATTTCAATTTACAATTAATTGTAAATCCCTTTTTATTATTATTTCCTGATGCTTGGTCCCCAGTTTTATTTTTCATTGCAGCTAAAGATGCCTGTTCAATTAATGATTTTGCATTTAAATTTGAAATAAAATTCAAAATATCTTGATCTGAAAAAGCAACCCCTTCTATAATCAAACTATCTTTTCCATCGAAAGTCATTTTCGTAAATTGTACTCTTTGAGGAACACTTCTCGTAACTTGTGCTAATGATCTGTAAGATCTTGCCTGATTTGAATTAACTAATTTTCCAAGATCTAATGCTCGCTGCATTTCTTTTCTTTTTTTTGCTAATTTTGAAAATTGAATATTATTTTTATCAAATTCTAATTGCACTTGATCAAATTCTAATAATTTGTCTTTATTGTTACTAATTTGAAAGAATGAAAAGACCGTTAATATCAAGTAAATACCTGCAATTGCACCTACGGCACCCTTAAAAGCAAAACCTGATAAGAATTTTAGTTTATTTTGCTGACGGACAGCATCTCTATTAGGTAATAAGTTAATATTCTTAACAGCAGTTACAAATTTGTAATAACCAAATACATCCAATTTTCTGTAAGCTAAACCAAGTACTGAAGATAATGGTGAATTGTTATCACCAGCTATTTTTTCACTATTATATGAGGGTATGCTTATACTTTGCAGGGGATCAAAATTAATAAAGCCTGTTGTTGGTAAATTCTTTTTAAATGCTGGAAGTATAAATGAAATATTTTTTAAGCTGGAGACTACTTGAATAGATGTAATTTTATTTTCATATTTACTTTCATAGTCAGTTATCGCTTGTTTAACTTGCATCGCATATCTTCTAATAACTGCGTCTGCCTCAGTTGAAAGTTGTTCACTTTTTATATCTTTAATATGTTCTTTTTCTTGAGGTCTTAAAAATATATCAGTAATTACAGGAATATTATTATGAATAATCATTATATAATTTTCATCAATTCCTAATTCTAAAATAGCTGAATTTCCTTTATCTGTAATAGATTTAAATTTTGTATTATCATGTGCATTCTTTAAGGTAAAACAACGAACATCCATAATAACTGGATTAAGTCCAGCTTTTTTAGCAATAGATGAATAAGCATTTACGTCGGCCAGTTTTGAAGCAACAAATAAAATTTCCATTGTATTAGTTTTAGAATTTCTATTTATAATTTGATGAAAAATTGAATAATCATTTAAGTTATCTGTAAGCTGAACAAGGTTTTCCCAAAGTGAATCTGTTTCAATTGCTTTTTGGAATTCTTCATCTGTCATTAGTGGGCTGGTAACTACTCTAATAATTGCACTTGTAACCGGAATGGATAATGCAATATTCTTTGAAGTAATTTTTGCATTAGCCATAGCTAATTCAATTTCTTCAGCTAAATAATCTTTGTGTTCTAAAATATTTTCACTAACTTTTTCTTGATCCAATATACGATAAGAAAATTTATCTAATATCCACTTTTCATCTTTGTCTTGAGAGACTTGAGCAACTCTAATAGCTTCTCTTGTCATATCCAAACCTGCTATTTCTTCACCTGCAACACTTAATTTACTAACTTTAGATTGAAAGAAGTTTTGAAAAACTTTTTTTATATTATTTGCTTTAGTTTTTAGATTTTTGTTATCTCCAGCTGCCCCTTCACTGGTTGAGTTATTACTTTTGGCTTTGGAGAATTTAAAATTTTTTAATTTATCCAACATACTTATTGTTACGCCTTTTGCAGGTTCCTGCATAGTCTCATTGGACACCCCTGACCCAGCAACTGGGCTAACAACTTCGTTATTTTCTTTAGTAATTGTTGGGGTAGGAGTAACTTCATCAATTTTAAGATTTTTTTCTTGAATTTGTTCAATAACTTGCTCTTTGGCTAAAATATTCTCACTTTTCTCAAGTTGGAGGTCATCAAACCACTTCTCCAATATTGGAATTGCTTCTTCAAGATTAGGGGTTCCTGATGAAGAGATCTTTTGTTTGCCCTCAATATATAGTCTTCCGACCCAATTTTTTGATTTTAACTCACCCTTATACTTGTCTTGTCTTATATATATATGTAAACGGCCATCTTTCTTGTGAATTACCTCATGCTCACTCTTTTTATCAATTTTAGATTGTATTTCCTCTTTATTGTCATTTATTTGTGCATTACCAGGACTATTTTCACCTTGAAGTTGATTTTCTTCAATAGTGCTTTCCTTTTCAATATTTTCTTGCAACTGACTGTCTAAATTATTATTATCTTTTTCATCTATCATAATTTTAAAAATTATATTATTTCTCTAACACAAAAAAAAGAATCTCTAACACATATCTTATACATCTCTAACACAAACTAGAATATTGTATACAACTTAATCAAAATTTAGTGCTCAAAGTAGGCTATTTATTAAAAAAGAGTAAAAATAATCAATAGAATCAATGTTTTTTATATAAAATAAATAAAAAGTAATTTCTTTAAATTATTTTAGTAAATTTTATTTATTCTAACACAAAATAAATATTAAAATTGTGTTAGAGTTAGCTTATTTTATAATATATTTAAAAAATATAAAAAATACTTTATAAATCAACACTTTTAGTAATTTACATAATTTGTGTTAGAGTAAATAGTATTTGTGTTAGACTTTTTTGATTTTAATAATTTTCTTTCCAGCTTTCAAGCTGAACTGCGCCTGAAATTTCTTGTGCTTTAGATTTACCAGTAATTAGGTTGTCTTTTGCTGTAAATCCATCAATATTATTTTTAGCTTCCCCGGATAGACCAATATATAGGTTGTCACCCTGTTTTACAACTTTTGAGAGTACTCCTTTACCCATATTAACATTAAGTAATGAATTGCCACAATTTGTGTCATATGCTGTAAAATAAGCGCTGCCTATACTACACTTGTTATTTATAGAGCTTGGCTCGTATAACGGGAAATATACCCTATCTCTATCAACTGTTGGTTCAGCAGTTAATTTTTTTGCATTATCAAGGTTAACATACCAGCCTAAATCAGTACCAGATGGACATGTAGGTGCTGTTTTGCACATTGAAACATTACCGGTTGGATTAACTTCCACAAAATTTGGAAAGTTCACATCTTTTATGCCATAAATTCTATTTTGTATCTGACTTGATTGTGCTTGAAGCTTTTGAGTGTTTCCAGTTCCAAAATATAACCATAAATTGTTATCACTGTTAATTGTAACCTCTGGTCTTGTAAAAATATTCCTTCCATTTGCAGAAGTGGCTTCAGCTGTAAACAAAGTAGTTTGATGTATTTCTTTATCTGATACATCTGAACGTATAATTGAATTATAGGTAGAGCTATTTTGATCAGTATCCATAACAAAGTTCTCTGTTAAATCAATTTTAGTTATTTTACCCTCTAAGTCCGTTGCATAAATTAATGCTCCATTATAATTTGCTTTATTAGTACCATCTGCGGTAATGACACTTAAATCTGCAGGCAATGAATTAACTACATCGTTTAAATGTCTTTTAAATAAGAGTGATCCATAATCAGGTTTAGGAGGACCTCCATCTCTAGTATTTGGCCAAGGCTCGTCAAAAGTTATATATTCTACACAGTCATTATCTGTTCCTACACCATTTGTGATAGCTGTTGATCCAGTGTTGTTGTTAGAGTAAGTTATTGTGTAACCAACTGAAGGTGTAAGCTCAAGTGTCATAGTTTCACCTTTTGAAGGGTCAAAACATACTCCATAACCACCATTATAACCGTATTCTTTCCACTTAGTATTATTATCAGTTAAACGACTAGTTCTTTTAAAAACGCTAGGATTTGACCAGCTATATGCTTGTGCAGCTTTATCCTCTATATCAATTACTTTTAATACTTTTCCTTCATTTTCTAAATCTATTACAAATACAGCAGAACCAATATTAGGATTGACACCACCATTGTATCCTCCACCAAACACTGCAACCCATCTATCCTTACCATCAACTTTAATTCTAATAATTCGTGGAGTTGACCAGGTTTCTCCTAACTTACTATAATCATATTCTGGAGAAATATTTCCACCTACATAAGCAAATTCAAATTTAGTCGCATTAGCATCCCAATGTTGAACAAATTTATTAGTTTCATCATTGTTAAAAGCAAATAAATGAGTAGGACTATTTGGATCTGTAACATCAAGTGCAAACATACCTTTTCCACCTGCACCAAGCCCACTTAAAAGAATTGTTCGCCATCTTGGATTATCTTTGCCATCATTTGGAGTATCATCAAAATAAATATCTTTAGCGACTGGAGAACCATCTATACCATAAATAGCATTTGTCGAATTAGCCTTGCTAGATGGGATCTTTTCGAGGACACCTAAAACATTTGGTGGAATATATCCCCACAACTCTTCGCCATCTGATGCTTTAAATGCATGAAGGATACCATTATTGGCTCCAGCATAAACAATTTCTGCTCTATTAGCGCATGGCCCGCCACAAGTTGCTCCACTTTTAAAATTATTATAATTATTCTGTAATCTATAATATGAGTCTTTTTTCTGAAAATTAGCAGTATTATCTTCAACTGCTGATGCTTCTGGATTTGCAACTACAATTAAATCAGAATGATAAATATCTGCAAGCTTATGTATAGACTCTGTTTTATTATTATCTGCATCTTGATCATAAGTATCTATACCTCTAATAAAGTTTATTAAATTATCAACTTCGGTATCTGTTGGTGTTATATTAGGAAACATTTTTGATTTTAAAAGATCTCTGTTAGCTGTTGTAAAATTATTTAAGCCAGTACCAATTACTGGAGTCCATATATTTCTTGTAGATGAGGTTTTAGAATTTAATTTATCTGCTGCATCCCACAAAGCTGAACCAAAAGTACCATCAGTATTTAATTGATACTTTTTCAAACTTCCTTCCCATTGTTTGTCTGATGCATATTCAAATGTCGATTGATAGATAAAATTATTCCTACTTACATCGGACATTACTGCAGGAGTAGTAAAGGTTAGTCGACCTGAGATAGCTTGTTTAATTGCATCTGTTATTTTTGCAAGCAGTTCTGTTTCATTTTCTGCATAAAGAGGGTTTGTAGTTCCTCCAGCAGTTGCTAATGCAGAATAATTACTATTAGATCCACCTAAAGCATAACCTACAGCAAAAGTTTGAATGTTATCTACATTTCTGATTTGATTAGCAACAGTAACTACTTCGTTGTTTGATTGCCAATATCCATCACTTATTACTATTAGAAAATTTAAAGAACAGGTTAAATCCCAATTATCAACCACGCCACTTCTAAAATAATCTCTTGCAGTCCTCATAGCTCTAGCAAGGTTGGTTCCACCATTTGCACTAATACCATCTACATTTGAATAAATGAATCGAGCTCCATTATTTGTAATTCCAACTCTTATATTGGCACTAGAACTCCATTCCATTAAACCAAAATTTGCTCCAGCTGTTAGATTGGTATCAGAAACTATTTGCTTGATTACTTTCTTAGCACTAGACAATTTTGTTCCTGATTTTCCTCCAAATGTTGCTGTTTGACTTAAACTAGTGTTAAATTTTCTAGTAGTCTGATTAGTAAAATCTGCAACATAGATATTATCACTACTATCTATAAACATTCCATAAGGATTATAAAATGCCGACGTTCTAGAAAATGATCCTTGTTTTGCTTGGTAAACTAAAGACGAATTAAATTTTTGTATTCTGTCATTATCTCGTTCTACAACATATATATTTCCACTGCTATCATAAGCTGCGTCTACGGGTCTATTGAAAGATCCATTCGCTGAAGATTGTGAAGTGCCAGCTGCGTTAACATAGGTAAGATTATTTCCAGATACTGTAAATTCAAAAACTTTATGGTTAAAAAAAGATGCTACTATCAGTTTATTTCCAGCACTATTTAAAGACATACCGATGGATAAATTGACACCACCAGCAACATTTTGATAGCCAGTTCGAGCTAAGTTACCTGTCGCAAGTGTTTCAATTGTATTGCCATAATTTCCGACAAAAACATAATTACTATTAACAGCAATTCCAAATGGTCTAGTGAAATAAGTGAAACCACTACCAATACATTGACCAGTTAAACTAAGCTTTAAAACTCTATTGCCTTGCAGGTCTGCTAAATAAACTTGATCATTAAAAATTGTAAATTGCCTTGCATATTTCCATTGATTACAACCAGATCCATAACCTCCAAAACTTCTAAGAAATGTTCCTGCGCTATCAAAAACCTTAATTCTATTATTTGCATACTCCAAAACATAAACATTTCCTGAACTATCTGCTGCAACGTCTATCGGATATTGTGTTACTGTGTTACTGGCTAATGCATCCCTCATACTTCCAGACTTATCCAACATAATTAAAATGTTTGCTGGAATATCTGTGGTTCCAGTCCCTGGTGGAGGGCTCTTAGCTTGTGCTTGAAAGCTAAATAAAAATAAAAAGATGATTACTGTTGAGAGTCTAGCCATTCTCCCACCTTTGAATTATAATCTGCCATACCAACAGAGTAAAGTTTACTTACTATATTTATAATTTCTACATGACCATCATGAATATCTGTTTTAATGTATTCAATACTATCATTTCCAGATTCCCAAACATAACTGCCTCGCCATCTTGATTTTGGAACCCCTTCAGGAAGATTGAAACTGCCATATTTACCCATAGCATAATCCATCAACTTACTATCCTCCATGTTAGGCCTATAAAGTTGAATTCTATTAAGTTTGTTTTCTATATATAAATGAATAACACTTGTTCCATATAAATTTTTATCGTTCTTACAAAGCTCCTGCATTGGAATAATTAATTGTTCTCCTCCAAAACGATCAGGCATTACTACAGGTACAAGTTCTTCAATTTTTATACTTTCTTTAGGACTTCCAAAATTTGTTATTTTAAAATTACAAGCTAATGCATTTGCTTGCACTAAGAGAAAAAATCCAAATATATAAACTATAAATTTATTCATTAATTAACTAAGGTTACCACGGCCTCTAAGGGAATTATAATATTACTTTGGGCGTTACATTTATCTTTAGATTCATTACAGCCACATGAATAAATCGTGTACAGAGT
>Ga0233444_10006136_pt1 | contig 10822 bp, 8 predicted proteins | sample SI_124_October20_6_FD_182792 | JGI IMG/M metagenome (GOLD analysis project Ga0233444, IMG submission 182792) | Seawater microbial communities from Saanich Inlet, British Columbia, Canada - SI_124_October2016_10_MG | ecosystem: Environmental > Aquatic > Marine > Inlet | place: Canada: British...
TAATGAAGGTCTATTCTTAGAGTAAATAAGAACCTCAATGAAGCTCCCTTTGTGATGATGAATTCTTACTATTGGTTTATCTGAATACGTGTGTGGCATAAGCAATCGTGTTTGCCAGGCTATTTCGTTGGCATCGAAACGTATGAAGTAATTAAGATCAAGCTTCTGCCAAAATTCATCGTAGTGGTTATTTTTGATTGAATATTGAGAGAGAATCTTAGCAACCTCTTTTTTTCGATCATTCACCATATCAATTGGCGACTTATGTTGCTCACTTAATAATTTTGTTGTTGATGCGTATAAGTCGTAAAGTAGGCTTGCTTTCCATTGGTTCCATACATGCGGACTTGTCCCTCTTATATCCGCCACTGTCAGGAGATATAGCGCATCAAGATAAGTTTGTGTCCCGACTAAATCTTTAAACTCATGAATTACCTGGGGGTCGGAGATATCACTTTTTTGTGCAATTTGAGACATTTTTAAGTGAGATTTAACAAGCCATGCGATTAAATGAGCTTCCTTGTCTGGTAGACACATTTTTTTACAAAATTTTATCGCTACAACAAAGCCAAGCTCAGAATGATCACCACCTCGACCTTTTGCGATATCATGAAAAATAGCAGCCAAGTACAATAGATATGGTTTTTTAAATTTAAGAAATATTTCATGGCATTCAGGGAATTCATACTTCAAGCTTGCCTTACTAAAGCGTCTGATATTCTCAATAACATTTAAGGTGTGCTCATCTACCGTATAAATATGGAAGAGATCGTGCTGCATTTGCGCAACCACTCTCCCAAATGCGGGTATGAAGTTACCTAAAATATTACATTTATTCATTAAGCGTAATGATCGGTTAACTTTATCATCGCCTGAAATAACTTCGATAAATTTAGATTGATTTATTTTATTGTTTCTAAATTTTTCATTTATAGTCGGTCCGATGTTATTCAAAGCCTCTAAAAGATTCGCCCCGAACCCTTGCGCCTTTTTTGTTTTTTGGAGGAGGATGAAGGGCTCAAAAACATATTTACCCATCATTGGAATATGTTCTCTATCTATATCGATTAGATGATTTGAAAGGATAAAAGGAAATTGGTTATTAATTTGAACAGATTTTGAATTATTTGGGTCAAGTTTCTTAAGTATAATTTCATTTAATAATATTATATAATTTACTGATTTATAATAACTTTTCATTAAAACTTCACTAGATTTTTTATTATTCTTTGCCTGGTATCCTAATGCTTTGGATAGCCTAGCTTGAACATCAAATGTGAGCCTATCGTCAGTAGATTTAGATAAAATATGGAGGAGAATGCGGTACTTGTTTACTTTTTTAGTGGTCAGTCTGATTTTTTTATATTGATCACCAGATAAAATTCCTCTTTGCATTAATTCTTCAAAGGTTCTGCCTTTATCTTGACTTGCGGCAATCCACAGTATCATTTGTAAATCCCTTAGACCCCCAGGACTTTCTTTAATATTTGGCTCTAGTTGGTATGCTGAATCTCTGTATTTACGATGACGAATGGTTTGCTCGGTTATTTTTTCTTTAAAGAACTTTTTGATATTGATTATTTTATTAATTGTTGAATTGAATTTTAGATGTAGTTCACTACTTCCATATATAAGACGTGCTTCAAGGAGGTTAGTAGCTGTTGAGATATCGGCATTAAATTCCTCCTTAACCTCTGCTAAATTTCTAACGCTATGGCCAATTTTTAAACCAATATCCCAACATTTCGTGATGAATTGACTAATATTTTCATCATTTTCTATACTTTTTTCACTTGTAAGGACCAATATATCAACATCTGAGAAGGGAAATAGTTCATTCCTACCATACCCGCCTACAGCAATGAGCGTATTTTTTTCAGAAACATTACTATCTGTCCATAACTTAATGAGCAGATTATCAACAATTTCAGTATGTTTTTTTAAGAACAGTAAACTGTTATTTTTTTTTATGAATTGATCACAAAGATCTTGGAATTTTCTTTGATAGCTTTTTTTTTCAGTGGCTACAGTGTAGGGAGGCATGAGTAAATTTTAATCTAAAAATGATGTTGGTGTATCTTTTGATACTGTCAGTACCTCATAACCTTTATTTGTGACTAATATTGTATGTTCCCATTGAGCTGATAGGCTTCTATCCTTAGTCACAACTGTCCAGTTGTCTGGCAAGACTTTGATATCTTTTTTTCCTGCATTTATCATGGGCTCGATTGTAAAAATCATGCCAGCTTCTAATTTAAGACCCTCACCTGGCGTGCCGTAATGCAAGACTTGTGGTTCATCATGAAATACTTTTCCGATGCCGTGCCCACAAAACTCTCTAACCACACTGTAAGAATTTGATTCAGCGTAACTTTGAATTGCATGGCCAATATCACCAAGGTAAGCACCCGCTTTAACCTCTCTTATACCGAGCCACATAGACTGATAAGTGACTTCACAAAGTCTTTTTGCCTGAATTGAGGGTTCTCCAACAAAAAACATACGACTGGTATCCCCGTGATAACCATCTTTTATGACAGTGATATCAATATTAACTACATCCCCCTTTTTAAGGATCTTTTCTCCAGGAATTCCATGACATATTTGATTATTCACTGATGTGCAAATAGATTTTGGGAATGGCATGTGGCCAGGCGGTGCATAGTTGAGAGGGGCAGGAATAGTCCCTTGCTCTATTGTCATAAAGTCATGGCAGAGACTATCAATTTTTTCTGTTGTAATACCTGGTTTTATGAATGGCGAAATAAAGTCAAGAACTTCAGAGGCTAGTTTTCCAGCTATCCGCATTTTTTTTATATCTTCTTGATTATTTATGGTAATTGGCATATTTGTAATTCTTTGAATTGTATATTTAAATCGTTGAAATATGTTATCATGTCGGCGATTTATTTTTAAAATTTCCACTAAGTTTTTTTAAGGGTGCTTAGCATTTTTAAACTTAGTGAAGTAATAACCCTTAAAGGAGAAAATTATGTCTGTTACGATGAGACAAATGCTTGAAGCTGGCGTTCACTTTGGACACCAGACCAGATACTGGGATCCAAAAATGGCACCGTATATTTTTGGTGACAGAAACAAAATTCATATAATCAATCTTGAAAAAACCCTTCCAATGTTTGAGGAGACGATGAAATATGTAAAAACATTGTCAGCAAACAAAGGGCGTATTCTTTTTGTTGCAACGAAAAGACAAGCAAGAGAAATCATTAAAGAAGAAGCCATTAGAGCTGACTGTGCATATGTCAACCATCGCTGGCTTGGGGGCATGCTTACTAATTTCAAAACAGTTAAGCAATCTATTAAGCGCCTTAACGAATTACAACTCAGCCTAGAAGACGGTAGTGTTGATAAAATTACCAAGAAAGAAGCTTTAGGAATTAAAAAAGAATATGACAAATTAGAGAGATCAATCGGCGGTATAAAAAATATGAATTCACTTCCAGATGCAATATTTGTGATTGATGTGGGTTACGAGAGTGGTGCAGTTGTTGAGGCAACTAAACTTGGTATACCTATAATGGGTGTAGTAGATACAAACAATTCAATTGATGATATTGCTTATGTAATCCCAGGTAATGATGACTCAAGCAGAGCAATTAGACTCTATGCAAGAGGCATTGCAGATGCGGTTCTTGAAGGGAAGAAGCATGCCATTGATGAATTAGCAAAAATGGTTAAAGAAGAAGATGCTGAAAAAGTTGAACCTAAAACTAAAAAAGATAGCGAATAACAAATTATTAGGAGTTTATAAAGTATGGCTGAAATCACAGCAAAAATGGTAATGAGCTTAAGAGCTAAAACTGATGCGCCGATGATGGATTGTAAAAAAGCACTGAGCGAGGCGGATGGTGATGCTTCTCGTGCCGAAGAGATACTGAGAGTTCGTTTCGGAAACAAAGCCTCAAAAGCATCAACGAGAGTAGCAGCAGAAGGGCTTGTTGCCTGCTTCATTAAAGATGATAAGAAAACGGGAGCGCTTGTTGAAGTTAACTCAGAAACTGATTTCTGTTCAAAAAATGATGAATTTGTTGCATTCGTTAAAGAAATTACAAAGGCAGCTGTTGAAAATGATATAAGTGATGCTGAGCAGTTATCTAATTTATCAATTGACGGTAAAACTGTTGAAGAAATAAGGACCCAGCTGATTGGTAAAATTGGTGAAAATATCACAATCAGAAGGGTAGAAAAGATAATCGCTAAGGATAATCTTTTCTCATATAACCACGGAGGAAGAGTGGGAGTTATTGTTGATATCAAATCTTCTGATGAGGTCTTAGGTAAGGATATAGCTATGCATATTGCAGCCACTAAACCTAAAGCTCTTGATCAAAGCGGTGTATCTCAGGATTTAATTGATGCTGAAAGAAGAGTAGCGATAGAAAAAGCTAAGGAAGCAGGCAAACCTGAAGAGATGCTTGAAAAAATAGCAACAGGAACAGTAAATAAATTCTTAAAAGAAATTACATTGGTAAATCAAGTGTTTGTTAAAGATGAAAAACAAACAATTGAACAACTTCTTAAAAATAATGATTCAGCGATAAATGGATTTAAGTTTTTTATTGTCGGTGAAGGTATCGAGAAAAAAGAGGTTGATTTCGCATCTGAGGTTGCAGCTGCACAACAATAAAAAAAGTTGTAGTTATTTAAAAAGGGATTGTTATGCAATCCTTTTTTTTTATCTAAAACAGTCTAAAATAGCAGGTAGTTATGAATAAATTAAAATACAAAAGAGTTCTCTTAAAGCTATCAGGTGAGGCATTAATGGGAAACGATGCATTTGGTGTTAATCCTGAAACTATTAGCAAAATTGTCAGTGAAATCAAGCTTATGGTGGATTCTGGGGTGGAATTAGCAATTGTAATTGGCGGAGGAAATATTTTTCGAGGCGTAGCGCTCGGATCCAAGGGAATGGACCGCGCAACCGCTGACTACATGGGTATGCTCGCTACTGTAATGAATGCAATTGCCTTACAAGACGCCATGAAACATATTGGCATTATTAGCAGAGTTCAGTCAGCAATCAAAATTGAGCAAATAGTAGAGCCCTATATAAGAGGTAAGGCAATAAGGTATATCGAAGATAATAAGGTTGTTATTTTTGCTGCCGGAACTGGTAATCCATTTTTTACAACTGATACGGCAGCAGCCTTAAGAGCTATTGAATTAAATGCTGAGGTTGTCATAAAGGCAACCAAAGTTGAGGGAATTTATTCAGATGACCCACAAAAAGTGAAGGATGTTAAGTTATTCAAAAAAATTACATTTGATGAAGTAATCAGTAAAAAATTAAAGGTGATGGATTCAACAGCATTTACGTTATGCAGAGATCAAGGGATGCCTATTGCAGTATTAAGTTTATTTAAAAAAAATGCACTATTAAATTTTATTCATGGGGCTGAGGAAGGAACGTTAGTTACCTTAAATTAAAAAAGATGAGGAAATATAATGGAAGAACTATTAGCTGATTCAAAGGTTAAGATGCAAAAGACGATTGAGTCTTTTCAAAGTAATTTATCAAAAATAAGAACAGGAAGGGCCAATATAAGCTTACTTGATCATATCTCTATTGATTACTATGGAACATTAACCCCTTTAAGCCAAGTTGCAGCAGTTAATGTAGCAGATTCATCAACATTAACTATTCAACCATATGAAAAAAACTTCTCGGCAGTGATTGAGAAAGTAATCAGAGAAAGTGACTTGGGGCTTAATCCTGTCGGTGTCGGTGATTTAATAAGAGTACCAATGCCACCTTTAACAGAAGAAAGAAGAAAGGATTTAATCAAAGTTGTAAAATCAGAAGGTGAGAGTAGTAAAATTTCTGTCAGGAATATTCGTAGAGACTCTAATGATGAATTAAAAAAATTAACTAAAAATAAAGAAATTAGCGAAGATGAGGAAAGAAGGCTTCAAGATATTATTCAAAAAAATACAGATACATTTATTGCTGAAATAGAGACAATGATAGATGTTAAAGAAAAAGATTTGCTAACGATATAGAGTAATTAAAACTGTTTTTCTTTAAAAAAAAATTACTTAAAAAAAATAAAATACCTAATCATATTGCCGTGATTATGGATGGTAATGGTAGGTGGGCAAAAAAGAAGCTGATGCCAAGGTTGGTCGGCCATAACAAAGGACTTGAATCTGTAAGAAAAGTTATTGAGTGTTGTATAAAATATAATGTTAAAACCCTCACCATATACGCCTTTAGCACAGAAAATTGGAAAAGACCTATTAAGGAAGTAGATGGACTTTTGAAGCTTTTTTCCGAGTCAATTTCTAAGGAATCAAAAAAAATTCATTCAAATAATATAAAATTAAAGTTCATTGGTGACACCTCAATGCTTACAGATTCTCTTCAATTAAAAATAAAAAAAATTGAGAAAGAAACATTCAGAAATAAAAAATTAGTACTTAATGTAGCTCTGAATTATGGAGGGAGGCGTGACATAGTAAACTCAGTAAATAAATTTTATAACAATAAAAAGAAGATAAAAAAAATCACTGAGCAAAATATTAATAGTGGTTTATACACAAAAGGGCAATCTGATGTGGATTTGTTGATTCGCACAGGAGGTCAACAAAGAATGAGTAATTTTTTATTATGGCAGTCAGCATATGCCGAGCTATTTTTTTCAAAAAAGCTATGGCCAGATTTTGATGAAAAGGTATTTGTAGATGCTTTATATTTCTTTCAAAATACTGAAAGAAAATTTGGATCTATTTCAAAGAGCAAATAATGTTAAAAGACAGAATCATTTCAGCACTTATTTTGTTATTAATTTTTTTAGCTTCTTATTTATCTAAAAATCCAACATACTTTTTATCGCTAATCTTTTTAGCAAGTGGGATTTTATTTTATGAATTAGCAAAAATATTAAAATTAAAAAGCTTAGCATTATATGTTTATTGGATATTGTCACTCTCTCCAATTATTTTTTTCTATTTTTTAATCAGTTTGGATTTATTTTTTCTTGATGAGCCAATTCCTAAGTTAAAAAGTTTTTTACTTAACTTTGCTATTCTTTTAAGTTTGATCAGTTTAGTTTTTTGGTTTGCACTTGCTCCAATAGATATTATGTATAAAAAAATATCATCGAATATTAAGTTTAAAATTTTTTATGGATATTTGTTGATTTCTCCTATGGTGATTGTAACTGCGATTGTATTTACACAAAATAAAATATTATTATTGGTGCCTTTTATAATGATTTGGATCTCGGATATTGGCGCTTATTTTATTGGAAAAAAATTTGGAAAGAATAAGTTAGCAAAAAATATAAGCCCAAGTAAGACAATCGAAGGAGCCTTAGGCGGATTTCTTTGTAACATTATCTCCGCTTTAATATTAGTTTATTTCTTTGCAGTAAGTTTTTATATTATGTTATTTTTCGCAATAATAATCACTGCCCTTAGTATTTTTGGTGATATTTATCAGTCATTTTTAAAAAGACAAGCTAATGTGAAAGACAGCGGATCAATCATACCTGGCCACGGGGGTTTGTTCGATAGGCTTGATAGTTTTTGTCCAACCTTACCTATATTTTTTCTTGTGTGTAATTATTTATACATAGAAATCACACCAAAGTTAATTCTATGAAGATCATTTCTATTCTAGGCTCCACAGGAAGCATTGGAAAAAGTACTTTATCTGTAATTAATTTACATCCACATAGATTCAAGGTTTTTGCATTAGCAGGCTTTAACAATGTTGACTTACTTTTAGAGCAAACTATTAAATTTAAGCCAAGCTTTATTGTTACCAAAGATATCGTATCAAAAAAACAATTAATGAATAAGCTGAAAGAAACAAAATTAGATACTGTGGTTCTTTATGGAAAAGATGGGTACAGTTTTATTGCCTCTCATGAAGAGGTGACAACCGTTGTAGCTGCCATCACTGGGAGTGCTGGTTTAATTTCCACCATTGATGCAGCTAAGAGTGGTAAAGAAATTTTACTGGCTAACAAAGAGTCCATGGTAATGGCAGGGGACTTAATAAATAAAATTTGCTCTGAAAATCATTCAACATTAATTCCTATTGATAGTGAACATAACGCAATTTTTCAGGTTTTTGCTAAGAATAGTGATATCGAAAAGGTAAGAAAAATTATTTTAACTGCCTCTGGAGGCCCATTTAGGAACCATAGTCTTAAGAGCTTAGAAGAGGTAACAATTGAAGAAGCGTTAAACCACCCTAATTGGAAAATGGGGAAAAAGATATCTATTGACTCAGCTACAATGATAAATAAAGGACTTGAAGTTATTGAAGCTTCACATCTCTTTAATATTAATATGGATAAAATAGAGGTTGTGATGCATCCGCAAAGCATTATCCATTCATTTGTTGAGTTTATTGATGGGAGCTTATTAAGTCAGCTTGGCAACCCTGATATGAGGGTGCCTATAGCTTATGCATTAGCCTATCCTGAAAGAATTATTTCTGGTGTGGCTGGTGTTTCACTTGATGAATTACCAAGTCTTGAGTTTTATAAACCAGATTTAGAGAAGTTTCGTTGTCTTGATCTTTCCTATCAATGTTTAGCGATGGGTAGTGCGCATTGTATTAATTTAAATGCGTCCAATGAAATAGCTGTAGAGGCCTTTTTATCTGGTAGGATTAATTTCATTCAAATTCCAGAATTAATTGAAGAAACGCTTTTAAAGGTTGAAACAGTCGAGATAAATTCAGTTGATCATGTAATTGAGATTGATAACCTAGCCAGAATAGAAACAAATAAAATTTTAAATAAATTGTTTTAAATCAATATTTTATAAAGATAATATAATGTATATTATTAAGTAATTTCTAACCTTAAGGTACCTTAGGTTCTCTTAAATTAATGTTTTTTATACATTTTTTACCTATGCTTTTATCAAAATAATTAAATCTATTTAGTTTAAAAAAACTTACTTTTCGTATCTATGTGTTTATAACTTCATTAGTTCTCAATGACTTAAAGCAAAATATTAGTTTTGGTATTAGTACTTACCAGTATATAATATCGTTTTTGAAAATAAATTTTTTTGATGAAAAAAATAATATTAGTATTTTTATTGACTGTATCAATTATTTTGCCAGTTTCTGCAGAAGATATAACTATTTCTGATATTAAAGTTCAAGGGTTAAAGCGAGTTGATCCTGGGTTGATTTTTGATAATATTCCTTTTGAGGTAGAAACCCCGATAGATGAAGCAAACTTCAATGAAGCTATTCAGCTTTTATATAAAACTGGCCAATTTAAAAATATAAGTATTGATTTAGAAGGAAGCATTGTAATTATCTCTGTTAATGAGAAACCTTTAATTTCAACTATTACTTTTCATGGGGCTGATGCTATTCAGCCTGACAAAATCAAAGAAGGTATGCTTCAAATGGATCTTGGTGAAGGATTGCTTTTCAATGAACCTACACTTAAAAGGGTAAAAAATGAAATTAGTAAACAATATCTTAATTTAGGTCTATATTCAGCAACCGTTGAAACAAAGGTTACACCTCAGGAAAGAAATCGTGTCGCAATTGATTTTTACATAAACGAAGGTTCAACAGCGAGAATTAAAGAGGTTAAAATAATTGGTGTGACCAATTTTGATGAAGATGATTTACTTAATAGACTTGACCTAAAGCCAACAAGCTTTATGTCATGGTGGAATAAAGATGACAGATATTCTCGTCAAGTCCTGACAGGTGACTTAGAAAAAATACGATCCTTTTATATGAACAGAGGGTATCTTGATTTTGATATTGAAAATACTACCGTAAGTATATCGGAGACAAAAAAAAATGTTTATATTGCAATTATTATAGATGAGGGTGATAAATATAATTTTGGAGATATAAGGATAAGTGGTAAATTTTATCCATTGAAGGAAGAGTCAATCTTTCAAAATAATATCAAAACTTCAAAGGGAGAGGTTTTTAGTAGAAAATTATTGAATCAATCAACAGAATCAATTAATCAAGAACTAGGTAATTACGGTTATGCTTTTTCTAACGTAAATCCAATACCAGATGTTGATAAAAATAATTTGACAGTTGGTTTCAATTATTTTATTGATCCTGGGAAAAAGGTTTATGTAAGACGGATAAGCTTTATTGGAAATGAGGGAACCCAGGATAAAGTTTTAAGAAGGGAGATGAGGCAGTTTGAATCCTCTTATTATGATAAAGAAAAGATTGATCAGTCAACTAGACGTTTAAAAAGAACCCAATATTTTGAGGGGGTAGATATTAAAACAGTTTCTGTTCCAGGTATTTCTGATCAAGTTGATTTAACGGTTTCTGTGAAAGAAAAAAATACTGGTTCAGTAAAACTGGGAGCTGGTGCAAGTTCCGATGAGGGCTTGGTAGGGAGTTTTTCTGTTACTCAAGCCAATTTTCTTGGTACAGGTAACACAGTTTCAGCAGAAATAAATACTAGTAGTGTAAACACAGTCTATGCCTTAACGCACATTGATCCTTATTTTACCCTTGATGGTATTTCAAGAAGGCTTACAGCTTTTATGAGAGAAACAAATACAAAAGACCTAGATACAGGCCAATACGATAAAAAATCATATGGATTAGGAGTAGGCTTTGGAGTTCCTATGAATGAGTTTGATACAGTTAGGATTGGTTTCGATGTTGATATGTCAGATATCACGCTTGTTGATTCATCGCCACAAAGGTATAAGGACTACTGTACACAAGTTTCAGGAGGAAACAGCAGCGGTTGTGATCAAAATGAGGCTGTCTTGTCTGTTGGATATACTTCGGATAAAAGAGATAGTGCCTTATATCCAACAAGTGGATATAAAT
>Ga0233444_10006139_pt1 | contig 10812 bp, 9 predicted proteins | sample SI_124_October20_6_FD_182792 | JGI IMG/M metagenome (GOLD analysis project Ga0233444, IMG submission 182792) | Seawater microbial communities from Saanich Inlet, British Columbia, Canada - SI_124_October2016_10_MG | ecosystem: Environmental > Aquatic > Marine > Inlet | place: Canada: British...
TAAGAGAAGAAGTTCCCGCTATTGCTTATGTATTAGGAGATGAAGGCTCTGGGTCCTTTTATGGTAAAAAGCTTTTAAGAGATTATTTATATAACCAGTTGCCCGAATCTATATCTAAGGATTTTGAAAGCCAATTTGGAAATGCAAAAGCAGATATTTTTGAAAATGTATATATGAAGCCTCATGCCAACGTATATCTTGCTTCCTTCATGAAGTTTATAAACAGACACTATCACCATGAATATGTGGTAAATATGATTCAACATGGCATGAATGAATTTATGAAAATCCATGTTTGCTGTTATCCTGAACACAAGTCTGTTAAAACACATTTTATAGGTTCTATTAGTAAAATTTTTGAAAGAGAGTTAATTCAAGCAGCTAAAAATAATGGTGTAATACTTGGAGAAATAATTCAAAAGCCAGTAGATAACCTAGTTAATTATCATTTAAACCATATTAAAGAGTCGTAAGCTTTTATAATGCTTTTTAAATTAGTAAATTAAAGATTAAATAATTGTATGAATTTCTTTAATCATTCATTAAAAGTATCCTGTTTATTAATTCTTTTTTGTTGCAGTTTTTCAAAAAAAAACATTGCTCAAAATGATGTTCCCATTTCTAAAAAATTAAATGTTTTATTCATAATTGCAGATGATTTAAATTGTGATATCGGGGTTTATGGCAATAAAATAGTAAAAACCCCAAATATTGATCAACTTGCTCAAAATGGTACTTTATTTCAAAATGCACATTGCCAATATCCGCTATGTGGTCCCTCAAGAGCTTCGTTTATGACTGGTATGTATACCAATCAAACCAAGATGACCAAAAATAATGTCTTTTTAAGAAGTACTGTTCCAGATGTAACAACAATAGGACAAAGATTTAGAGAACAAGGTTACCAATCTGTAAGAATTGGTAAAATATTTCATTATGATAATCCTAGTACTATTGGAACTTCTGGTATTGATGACATTTTTTCATGGGATCAAACTATTAATCCATACGGAAGAGATAAAATAGAAGAATATAAAATAAACACCTTAAGTCCAAGAAGATATGGAGGAACACTAAGCTGGATGGCTTCTGATGGTGAAGACGAAGAACAAACTGATGGTATTGGAGCTAGCGAAGCAATAAAACAACTAGAAAATTTTTCTAAAACGGGAGATAATTTCTTCTTAGCTGTTGGTTTCTTTAGACCTCATACTCCTTTTGTTGCCCCCAAAAAATATTTTGATTTATATAACAAGGAAGAAATTATAATTCCTGAAAGTTCTCCAGAATATTTAAAAACAATACCCTTACCAGCTGCAAAATCTATTAGAGCTAAAAAAAATCAATTAAACTTAGATGAAGATTTAGCTAAAGAAATAAAACAAGCCTATTATGCCACTATTTCTTTTGTAGATGCCCAATTAGGTAGAATAATTGATAAACTAAAGCAAACAGGATTAGATAAAAATACGATTATTGTTTTTATTTCAGACCACGGCTATCATATGGGAGAACATGGCCATTGGCAAAAACAAACTCTGTTTGAAAACTCAACAAATGTTCCTTTAATTATAAATGTTCCTGGAGCAGATTATAAATCCATTAAAACCATGAGCCCAGTAGAATTAATAGACATATTTCCAACACTAATGGATCTTACAAACATAATTTCTCCTTCTCATCTAGTAGGGAAAAGTCTTAAACCAATTATTGAAAATAAGACTTCATCTGTAAGAGATAATGCCTTAACAAGGTGGAGAAATGGTTATTCTTTAAAAACAGAAAGATTTAGACTAACAAAATGGAATATGCAAAGTGGCTTTCAATATGAATTATATGATCATAAATTTGATACAGATGAACTTAATAATCTAGCATTAAATCCTAGTTATAAAGTGATTTGTGATTCTTTAGTTAAAATAATTGATGGTAGAATTATTAATGCTAATACAAAACCAGATGGATTAGGAAGACAAATTTCAAACGTTAAACCAATTACAAAACCATTAAATTTAACATATGGTGATTTGTATGATGAAAATGGAAAAAGAATCTTTTTAAAACCAACTAATTAAAATTTTTATATGAAAAGAAATCAAACCCTTTGGACAGTTTTAGTCTTTACAATACTTTTTTCTTTTAAAAATGAATATTATTCGCAACCACTTTCAAAAACGGAGAATAATTCGCCAAATTTTATATTCATATTGGCCGATGATCAAGGTTGGAATGGTACTTCGGTTCAAATGATGGATTCAGAGCCTTTATCAAAAAGTGATTATCATTATACTCCAAATCTAGAGAAACTATCAAAATCCGGAATTCGTTTTTCTAATGCATACGCATCGGCTCCCGTATGTGCACCATCAAGATACAGTATTCAATTTGGAAAAACTCCTGCACGATTATCACTCATAAGAGTAGGTATGAATACTAGCCATATCGAACATGATGAATTTATAAGTATTCCAAAAGCTTTAAAAAAGATTGATAATAATTATGTAGCTGCTCATTTTGGAAAGTGGGGAATTGGTAGTATTCCAAAAACATTAGGATATGATATTAGTGATGGACCAACTAAAAATAAAGATGGTGCTTTTGTAAATGATAAGACTCAGTGGAATCATGTTGCTGTTAAAGACCCAAAAAATATTTTTTCTCTTACCAATAAAGCCATAAAATTTATGGAAGAAAATACAAAAGAAAATAAACCATTTTATCTCCAAATATCACATTATGCAGTACACGCCTCAATACAATCAAAACAAGAGACTTTTTTAAAACTACAAGAAAAAACTTTAGGTGCCCAACACATAAACCCTGGATTCGCAGCAATGACTGAAGATTTAGATGAAGGCTTGGGATTATTACTAAAAAAAATAAATCAGCTAGGGATTCAGGATAATACTTATATTATATATATGTCTGACAATGGATCTGTACCAAATATTCCCGGTGCAAAAAAATATACTAAGAGCTATAATTTCCCTCTTAGACGTGGTAAATGGGATGCTTTAGAAGGAGGTCTTAGAGTTCCTTTAATAATTGCTGGTCCAGGAATAGAACCAGGACTAGAATCAAAAGTACCAGTTTCAGGATCTGATATTTTACCTACAATTAAAGATTTAGCAGGAATGAATAGTTTTGAACTAAATAAAATTGATGGTGGAAGTTTTAAACCTATTTTATTTGACCCTAGTAAAGAAAATATTGAGAGACAAGTAGATGGAATATTTTTTCATGTTCCATACAAAAATGGAATTGCTTTAAAAAGACCCCATTCTGCAGTAAGAAAAGGTGATTTTAAGCTTGTTAAATTTCAAGACAATGGCGAACTATTTCTTTACAATATAACAACTGATAAAGAAGAAAGTGAGAACCTTGCTATTAAAAACCCTAAGAAAGCAAAGGAGTTAGAAATATTATTAATGAATTATTTGAAACAAGTACATGCCCCTAAATGGGAAGAAGGAATTACTTGGAAAAAACTCCCATTAAGCCAAATAAATTCAAGGTATTAATTTCCTGTATTTAAAAATAAGGCCAACTGTAACCTATTAAGATCAAGACTTCCAGAACGATGTCTTAAGTAACCAAGTTGAATATTCATTTGCTTATTTACTTGATAACCTAATGCTGCAAACAATCTATTTTGATCAAAAGGATTATCAGAAATATTTAGAAATATTTCATCATATAATGAAATAAATAGGGGAGACTCTTCATTTTTTGAAATAGGTAATTTTACAGATAACATATACCTAGCTCTATTTTTATAAGTAGTTATATCTCCAGCTTTCACCCATCTTTGCTCAAGCCTATACCTATGTCTTATTTTAACTCTATTTATAGAATTTCTTAATATAAATTGTTCCCAAATTCTATTTTCAGTGACCATTTCTTTTCCCCAACCTTTATCAAATTCATTTTGAGTAGGAATAAAAGCATATCCTGCAGTAACTATACTACTTTCGTCAATATGATAATTTAGTCCAACTCTAGGTAATAGCTGATTGAAATTTGAGATTACTTCATAGTTTCTTAATTGTGTTTCGTAATGCAAACTATATTTCTCACTTATCTTATGAGTTCCAAAATACATTAACCAATTTCCTAGTTCATTTTCTTCTAGGTTTTGACCTTTAACATTATTGGAAATAAATACAATACAGATCAAGTAAAATATTCTTTTTTTTATCATTATTTATTATTTAGTCCATTTTCCTTTTATCATAGTCTTACTAATGCAATTTTCTCCAAATGAATAAGCAAGATAAGAGTATGAGTCAATAGGTTTTGTTATTATTAAATTTGCTTGTTTTCCTTTTGTAATAGAGCCTGTAATATTAGATATTTCCATAGCATATGCACCATTAATGGTGCTGGCATTTATAGCAGTTTCAGGCAAAATTTTCATTTTTATGCAAGCTAAAGAATTCACCAAATTCATATTACCGTTAGGAGAAGAACCTGGGTTTAAATCACTTGCTAAAGCAAATGGTATATTTTCCTTAATTAGTTTTTTCGCAGGTGCATAAGGAATTCCAATAAAAAATGAACAAGAAGGTAGTAGTGTAGCAATTGTTTTTGAATTTTTTAAGCATTTGTAATCATCGTTCTCCATTACTTCTAAATGATCAACCGATACTGCATTGTATTCTACTGCTTTTTGAATTCCCCCAATAGATGTAAATTGATTTACATGAACTTTTGGTTTTAAATTATATTTAACTCCAGCTTCTAAAATCATATCTAATTCATCAACATTGAAATAATTAGTTTCACAAAAAACATCTATATAATCAGCTAATTTTTCTTCATAAATAGCTGGTAACATTTCATTTATTAATAAATCAAGATATTTTTTTCTATTATTCTTATAATTTAAGGGTATTGCATGAGCACCCAAAAAAGTAGATTTTATGTTAATATTAAAAGTTTCTTTTAGCCTCTTAATAGTTCTTAGAATTTTTAATTCACCCTGTAAGCTTAAGCCATAACCACTTTTAATTTCTATAGCTCCAGTTCCTAAATTAATCAAGTCATTTAGCTTTTCTTTAGATTGTTCAAAAAGTAATTTTTCAGAAATTTTTTCTAAGTGTGTTGCAGAATTTAAAATGCCACCTCCTCTTTCAGCGATTTGATCATAGGAAAGACCATTAATTTTATCAATAAATTCTTTTTCTCTATTTTTTGCAAAAACTAGGTGTGTATGAGAATCGTTCCAGGATGGTAAAACTAATCCTTGTTTAGCATCATATGTATTTTTTAATTTTTCTAGTTTTAAATCTTTCATTAATCCAAAATCATGGATTTTATCTTCACGAATTTCAATAAAAGCATCTTCAATTGTACTTAACTTGTTCATTTGTAAACCAGCTAAAATCAAATCTTCTTTTGGGAGAATACCAAGAAGTTGCTTTACGTTTATAATAGTTAAATTAGAATTAGTCATTAATTTGTTTTTTTAAACTCCAAGCTTCTGGTTTACCACAAAAATACAATTTTGTATTTTTCCATACTTCTTTAAAAAATGCTGAGTTTCTATATTTTTCTAATGACTTATTATCTTCCCAATGACTATAGGTGAAAAATACATTACTTCCTTCTGTTTCTTGTAGAAGTTCTACTTTTAGACAACCATTAAATTGCTCAATAGATAATCTGTTGTCATGAAAAAATTTAGAAAATTTTTCTTTCTTTTCCTCCTTAATTAGTAGTTTAACAATTCGTACTATCATTACTCTTTAAACTCTATTGTAATAATATCATTTATTTTTATTCCAAACAATTGACTTGCTCCACCACCTGATCCTTTTACCCCTTTATTAATCGCAATTTCTAAAAAACCACTGCTTCCAAAAATAGCGATTCTTTCACCATCGGGAACATCATTGTATCTAAGATGAATTTTTTGAATACTGTATTCTGATCTTGTAAGAAAAATTTTAAACTGTCTATTTTTACCTATATCTTTAAACATTTGCTTTGTGACATTGGTCATTAAATTACCATATTTATCAATATAACAAACCATTCCTTTAATACCATTATTATCAATTATTGGTCTAAAAAGTTGCTTGTTTTTAATTTCTGGAATTTCATTAGCAACTACAGATGGTAAACCACCTCTAGCTAAATGACACGCTATTGGTACAAAAATATCTTTTGTAGGGAATGAATAATCTTCCATTTCAGTATTAATATTAATATTCCAAATTCCATCGGGACGTTTATCAAACATTAAAGAGAATATACCGTTATCGGATCCAATAAAATATTGATCATAATTTCTTACAATCACATGGCTATTTTCTTCATTTTTTTCAGCATCCACTCCAATAATATGAATGGTATTTTTAGGAAATTGTTTAAATGTATTTTTTAATACAAATGAAGCATGTAATATATCAAATGGAGGTATGTTATGGGAAATATCTACAATGTTAACATCTGGTAATTGACTATATATAGATCCTTTGATTGCTGCAACATAATAATCTTTAAGCCCCATGTCAGATGTAAGTGTAATTAACATGTTTTTTTTTAATAATTTTATTCCTAATGATTACATTTGTTGATCAAAAATACAATAATTTATAATCCCTTAAATTAAACTTTAATTGCACCAAGAAAAAATAAATATATCAAGCTCTTTTCATTCAGAAATATTTGGAAATAAAAATGAAAATCTTGAAACATTAAAAATTAATTTTCCAAAATTAAAAATTGTTTTGAGAGACGAAGAGCTCAAAATTATTGGCGACGAAAAAAATGTAAACTCATTTATGAAAATTTGGGACAAAATTGAAACTCATCATTCCAAGTTTAGTTCTGTTTCTAATGATATATTAATCTCTATAATTGATAAAAAGTATAAGCTAAAGGACTCGAAATTTTCTAAAGACAATGTTCTTCTTTATGGTAATAAAGGAAGAATAATCCGTTCTAGATCTTTAAACCAGTTTAAAATGGTAAATGCCATTGAAAAGCAAGATTTACTATTTGCAGTTGGTCCAGCTGGTTCTGGTAAAACTTACACAGCAGTAGCATTAGCAGTAAAAGCATTAAAAGAAAAAAGAGTTCGTAAAATTATATTAACTAGACCTGCAGTAGAAGCAGGAGAGAACTTAGGTTTTCTTCCAGGTGATTTAAAGGAAAAACTAGATCCTTATTTACAACCACTTTACGATGCTCTTGGAGATATGATTCCAACTTCTAAACTTTCAGAATTTTTGGAAGACAAGATAATTCAAATAGCCCCACTTGGGTTTATGAGAGGAAGAACTCTTGACAATGCATTTGTTATTTTAGATGAAGCTCAAAATACAACAGAAAGACAAATGAAAATGTTTTTGACAAGAATGGGTAAATCAGCTAAATTTATAGTTACCGGAGACGTAACTCAAATTGATTTACCTAAACATCAAAAAAGTGGATTAAAAATAGCATTAGATTTATTTAAAAATCAAAAAGGTATTATTATTGTAAAATTAAATGAAGAAGATGTTGTTAGACATCCTCTGGTAAAAACTATTATTAAAGTATTTAAATAAAAAATATGAAAGCAATAACAAGTACTAATTTTAACTTTCCCAATCAAAAAAACGTTTATAACGGAAAAGTAAGAGATGTATATAACATCAATGATGAATATCTAGCAATGGTAGTAACCGATAGAATTTCAGCATTTGATGTGGTTTTGCCTAAGGGAATACCTTATAAAGGACAAGTTCTAAATCAATTAGCAGAAATATTCTTAAAATCTACTGAAGATATTGTTCCGAATTGGATGTTGTCTTCACCTGATCCAAACGTTACAGTTGGATATTTTTGCGAGCCATTTAAAATTGAAATGGTCATAAGGGGATATTTAACCGGTCACGCTTGGAGAACATATAAATCTGGTAAAAGAGAAATTTGTGGTATTCAAATGCCTGAGGGAATGATAGAGCACCAAAAATTCCCTAATCCAATTATTACACCAACTACAAAAGCCGATTTTGGTCACGATGAAGATATTTCTAGAGATGAGATTCTAAAACAAGGCTTAGTTTCTGAAGAAGATTATATACAGTTAGAAAATTATACTAAAGCAATCTTTCAAAGAGGTACTGAAATGGCCAACGAAAGAGGACTAATTTTGGTAGATACTAAGTATGAGTTTGGTAAGAAAAATGATAAAATATTTTTAATTGATGAAATTCATACTCCAGATTCAAGTAGATATTTTTACAAGGATGGATACCAAGAAAGACAAAATAATGGCGACTCGCAAAAGCAACTAAGTAAAGAATTTGTAAGAGAATGGTTAATGGAAAATGGTTTTCAGGGAAAAGATGGACAGCATATTCCAGAAATGAATAAAGATTTTGTAGATTCTGTATCCAAAAGATATATTGAACTTTATGAAAATGTTAGTGGAAAGAAGTTTGTAAAAGGTGACAATCAAGATCCAATTGGTAGAATAGAATCAAACGTTAATGATTTTTTTAAGTAATATTTAAATAATAACTAAATAGATTTTTTATTATTTAAATTATGCCCCATTTTTGTCTTCTTAGTTTCTAAATATTTTTCATTATGAATATTACATTCAACCTCAATAGAGACAGTTTCTGTAATGTGTAGCCCATAGCCAACTAATCCTGTTCTCTTTTTAGGATTGTTGGTTAGTAATTTCATTTTTTGAATGCCTACTGCTCTTAATATTTGAGCACCTACTCCGTAATCTCGTGAATCCCCTTTAAAACCAAGTTTTAAATTGGCATCTAAAGTATCGTAGCCGTTTTCTTGTAGTTTGTAGGCCTTTAATTTATTTAATAATCCAATTCCTCTGCCTTCCTGATTAATGTATAAAACAACGCCTTTACCAGCTGTATTAATCATTTTCATAGCAGATGATAGCTGATCTCCACAGTCACACCTCAAAGAGCCTAATATATCTCCTGTAAAACACGAGGAATGAACTCTTACCAAAACCGATTCATTTTTATCCCAATTACCTTTAACTAATGCTAAATGCTCTTCACCAGTTGTAGTTTGTTTATAAGCTTTTAGCTTAAAATCACCATATTTGGTAGGTAAGTCTACTTCTACTACTTCTTCAATTAAAGTTTCATGTCGCATTCTGTAAGCAATGAGAGATTCTATAGTTACAATTTTTAAACTGAACTTTTTAGCAATCTCTTTAAGTTCTGGAAGTCTAGCCATAGTACCATCTTCGTTCATGATTTCTACAATTAAACCAGCAGGTTCAAAACCAGCTAATCTACTTAAATCTACAGCAGCTTCAGTATGTCCAGCTCTTCTTAAAACACCACCTGCTTTTGCCCTAAGTGGAAATATATGCCCTGGTTTACCAAGATCTTTTGGTTTGGTTTCAGGATCAATTAAAGCTTGAACGGTTTTAGATCTGTCCGCTGCAGAAATTCCAGTTGAACAACCGTCTCCAATTAAGTCAATAGAAACAGTGAATGGAGTATCAAAATGAGAGTTGTTAGAATCAACCATCATTTCTAATCCTAAATCATCACACCTTTCTTCAACTAACGGAGTGCAAATTAATCCTCTTCCATGAGTTGCCATGAAATTAATTAATTCCGGGTTAGCATTTCTTGCTGCCGTAACAAAATCCCCCTCATTTTCTCTATCTTCATCGTCTACTACAATAACGATTTTACCTTTTTTAATATCCTCTAACGCTTCCTCAATAGTATTCATTATTTAATAAAAATTTATGGCAAATTTAATTATATAATTCATCTAAATGTTTTGTTTAGATTTTAATAATTCTAACAATTTTAAATTTGATGTTTTCCAATTATAGTTTTCAATTACATATTTTTTGCCATTTAGTCCAATTTTAACTCTTGCTTTTTCATCTTCTAAAAGAAAAACTATTTGATTTATGAAATCATTAATAGAATCACCAATAATTATATTTTCCATATGGGTTGCTCCCAGTGAAATGTTGCTTAGTTTGGATGTGATACAAGGTACCCCAAGTGCCATTGCCTCAAGTAATTTATTTTGAAGTCCACTACCAATACTCATTGGAGCAAAAAATATTTTCCCACTACAATAGACATCACGTATATCATTTACCCAACCCTTAACATCGATTTCTTTATTAGAAAGATTCATAATTTTTTTGGTTGGATCACTTCCAGCAATTAAAATTTTTATGTTTGGTTTTATTTTAAGCAATTTTGGTAGAATCTTTTTTGATATGAAAATTGCAGCCTCAATATTTGGAACATAACTTAGATTCCCAACAAATACTAGGTCGTATTTAATTTCAATATCATTTCTACTGAAAAAACTTTCATCTATACCATTTTCAATAATTTCAATTTCTTCTTTTTTATGATGTGCAATTTCATTTCTATCATTTTCCGAAATAATAAGATGATTATTGAAAAATTCAAAGGCAAGATTTTCAAATTTTCTGAGTCTATAACTTTCCATTCTTACAATAGGTTTTATCCAAAATCTGGAGATATTAACCCTCCTTTCCATCCCCTTTGAAAATGCATCCATATAATCTAAAGTTTTGGTTATTGAATGATTATTTCTAATATACATTGCAGTTCTGATAAGCTGGCAAAAAATATGGTCTGGATTTATTAAATTAATATCCTTATTAATTTTTTTCTGAATTGAATTATGATAAAAATAGTTTACCTGAAAAGGTTTATTATTAAAAAATGTTTTACAAAGATTAAAGGCTCTACTAATTAGTCTCATCTTATAAATATTTATTGTCTTACAATAGACACTTAATTTTTCTATGTCAATATCATTAATTCT
>Ga0233444_10006140_pt1 | contig 10812 bp, 7 predicted proteins | sample SI_124_October20_6_FD_182792 | JGI IMG/M metagenome (GOLD analysis project Ga0233444, IMG submission 182792) | Seawater microbial communities from Saanich Inlet, British Columbia, Canada - SI_124_October2016_10_MG | ecosystem: Environmental > Aquatic > Marine > Inlet | place: Canada: British...
TAAAAAGATCTTTTTTGGAAGCAGTTCCGTAAATACCTTTAGATTTTTTTTTTTGATCATAATGTATAGATCGGGCCTCATAAGCAAAATTTTCACCAACAAATTTAAAATTTTCTCTAATAAATTTTTGATAACTTTTAATTGTTTTTTTTACATTCTCATATCTGTCTAATTGTAAATCATTTTTTCTATCTTTTTTATTATTCCTTACACTTGGCGACATAAGAGTTTTATCAATTTTTATAGAATTACAAATATGACATGCTAATAATTTTTTTTTTTTAAGCTTTTCAAATTCAATAGAAGAAGCAAACCAGCTGTCGAAAACTATCTCACAATCAGTACATTCTAATTTATATTTGATCATAACTGCTAATTAATAATAATTATTAAATTTTCAATACTTTCAACTTCTATAATCTGCATTAATATCAATATATTTTTTTGTAAAATCCATTGTATAAACAGTAAAACTTTTCTTTCCTGTAAAAATTTCAATATCAAAATCGATATAGTCACTTTTCATGTATTTAGAAGTTTTTGTTTCATCGTAACTCTGATGTAATTTACCATCTTGAACAATTTTAAAATCTCCAAATTTGATTGATAGTTTGTTTAAGTTTAAATTTGGGCCAGCTTTACCTATCGCCATTATTATTCTTCCCCAATTAGGGTCTTCACCAGCAATTGCAGTTTTAACAAGAGGCGAGTTGGCAATTGAAAAAGCTATTTGTTTAGCCTCAGCATCAGATTTACATTTTTTAACATTTATAGTTATAAACTTTGAGGATCCTTCTCCATCAGCAACTACTCTTTTGGCTAAATTCAATAAAACACTGTTTAAAGCTTTGTCAAAAGCTTTAATTTTTTTATCATTAAAATTTTTAATCTTAGCATTATTAGCTTTCCCAGTTGCAAAAATAGTTGCCATGTCATTTGTGCTTGTATCTCCATCACACGTGATTGCATTAAAAGTTGTAGAGATATTCTTTTTTAATAATTTTTTTAAAATATCATTTGAAATATTTGCATCTGTAAAAATGTACACTAATGTTGTTGCCATATTTGGATGTATCATTCCTGAGCCTTTTGCTATTCCATAAATTTTTATTTCTTTATTTCCAATAGTGCAAACCTCCATTGCTAACTTAGGCTTGGTATCTGTTGTCATAATTGCGAGTCCTGCTTTCATCCAAATAAATTTGTTTTGGGTATATTTAATCTTATTAATTAAATTAGGAATATGATCTAAAATTTTTTTATATGGAAAAAGTTCACCAATGGTTCCTGTACAGCCAAACATAATTTCTTTAGAAGAAATTTTTTTAGGACTATCTTCATCTTGTTCTTGTTTTTTTGTTAATTCAGTTGAAATAGTTTCTGACAACTTTTTAAGACTTTCATAGCCCTGCTTACCTGTGAAAGCGTTAGCATTCCTGGTATTAACTAGAAGTGAAAATATCTTTTTACTTTTTTGGTTTAAATTCCATTTAATATTTTCTGATACTATTTTTGACTGGGTATAAACAGAGGCGTAGTTTGCCCCATCTCTAAAATAAAACAATGATAAATCATCTCTATTGTCATTGTATAAATTTGCACTTACAACAGAAATTGACAAACCATCTATATGGTCCAGGTCTTGAAAATCAATCATTCTAGCATTTTTGGATTTAGAAGATAAAAAATTTGATAAATTAATTCCCATGGTATTTAAAATAATTATTTAATTCATATATTAAACAATATAAGTAAAGAATAAATCAAATACTCATGTTTAACCCATTAAATCTTATTTCTAAATTTATTAAATCTAGCAACCAAAAAGAGTTAGCTAGAATAGGAAAGATTGTACAAAAAATCAATTCACTAGAAAATGAGTTTAAAAAACTTAATGATGTAGATTTTCCAAATAAAACTAAAGATTTTAAGAGTTTAATAAAAAAAGGTAAAACTTTGAATGAAATTTTACCTGAGGCATTCGCTTTAGTAAGAGAAGCTTCAAGGAGAGCAAGAAATGAAAGGCACTTTGATGTTCAAATAATTGGTGGCGTTGTGCTGCACGAAGGCAAGATTGCTGAGATGAGAACAGGTGAAGGAAAAACTCTAACGATTACTTTAGCTGCATACTTAAATGCACTTAATGAAAAAGGCGTTCACATTGTAACTGTTAACGATTATCTTGCAAAAAGAGATTCTATGGAAATGGGTCAGATCTATAATTTTTTAGGTCTATCATCCGGTTTTATTAACAATGACCAAAGTGATGAAGAGCGTAAAAAAAATTACAATTGTGATATTACGTATGCAACAAATAGTGAATTGGGCTTTGACTATTTAAGAGACAACATGAAATTTTCAGAAAAAGAAATGGTCCAAAGAGAACATGCATTTTCTATAGTTGATGAAATTGACTCTTGTTTAATAGATGAAGCCAGAACTCCTTTGGTTATTTCAGGCTCAGCAGAGGACAAAACAGCTCAATATATAGCTACTAATAAATTAATTAAATTTTTAAATAGTGATGACTATGAAATAGATGAAAAAGAAAAAAGTATTCTTTTGACTAATGACGGAATTAATAATGTGGAAAAACTTTTTTCTAAAGCAGGTATTCTTAAAAATGATAATTTTTATGATCCAGAAAATTTACATCTAGTTCACCATGTCAATCAAGCTCTAAGAGCAAATCATTTATTTGAAAAGGGTAAAGATTATATTGTTAAAGAAAATAGTCTAAAAATAATAGATGAATTAACTGGAAGAATACTAGAAGGTAGAAGGTTTGGTGATGGGTTGCATCAAGCTTTAGAAGCAAAAGAGAAAATTGATGTTCAGGCGGAGAACCAAACTTTAGCTTCCATAACATACCAAAATTATTTTAAACTTTATCAAAAAATATCTGGGTGTACTGGTACAGCCGCAACTGAATCTGAAGAATTTTTTGAGATTTATAATTTAGCTGTTGTAATTATTCCGACCAACAATGAAATGATAAGAAAAGATTATAATGATCAAATTTTTAGAACAGAAAATGAAAAAAATAATGCAATTATAGAAAAAATTATTGATCGTCACGAAACAGGTCAGCCAATTTTGATTTTTACATCTAGTATTAATAAATCAGAAATTTATTCAACTTTGTTGAAAAATAAAAATATTAATCATGTTGTTTTGAATGCTAAAAATCATGAAAACGAAGCAGAAATAATTGCTAATGCTGGTAAAGAAAAATCAGTAATTATCACTACAAGTATTTCTGGAAGAGGTGTTGATATTCAGCTCGGTGGAAAGAAAGGTTCGGTACCTGAGGATCAGCTTAAAATTAATAAAGATAAAATCAAATCTTTGGGAGGTTTATTCGTTATTGGAACTGAAAGAATGGAGTCTAGAAGAGTGGATAATCAAGCAAGAGGAAGAGCTGGTCGACAAGGTGATGAGGGTAGCTCTATATTTTATGTAAGTCTTGAAGATGATTTGATGAGAATTTTTGGCTCAGAGTCTATGAATAAAATGTTAGAAAAATTGGGACTTAAAGATGGAGAGAGTATTGATCACCCATGGATCAATAAAGCTCTGGCAAGAGCACAACAAAAAGTTGAGGCAAGAAACTTTGATATTAGAAAAACTTTAATAAAATTTGATAATGTTTTAAATGATCAAAGACATGTTGTATTTTCTCAAAGGAAAAATGCAATGAATAGTCAAAGCATATTTGAATATTCAAATGAATTTTCGAAGGAAATAATTGAAGATATCATCAAATTAAAAATCCAAAATTTATCAAATCCTAAAAGTAATGAGTTTAGTAATCGTCTAAGACAGATTGTCGGTAAAAGTTTTGATGAGTCGGAGTTAAAAGTATTAATTTCTGCAAAAGACAGCGAAATAAAAGAAAAAATTATTAATAAATTTTCAGAGTCTAGAGAAGAGAGAATTAAACTTTTAGGTGAAGATCACGCAAAAGAAATTGAAAAAAGAATTTTCTTACAATCAATAGATCTTAATTGGAAATCTCATATCCAATATCTGGAACAATTAAGACAAGTAATTGGGCTTAGATCATATGGTCAGCGAGATCCTTTGGTCGAATACAAAAAAGAGGCGTTTGATTTATTTTCCAATTTACTTGATAAATTAAAATTAGATTTTGTAACTATTCTCATGAATTTAAAAGTTGTTACTGAGCAAAAAGAAGAAAGCAAAAAATCAATGGTGGATCAAATTAAAAGTGGAAAAAAAATTGGCAGAAATGAACCCTGTTCATGTGGTTCTGGAAAAAAATTTAAACATTGCTGTGGTGCTTTATAAAATTTAGAATAGACTAAAAGCAACAAGCAATAAAACTAAACCTACAATTGATGAACCAATTAAAACTTTTTTTGATTTTAAAATTTTATCAAAATAATTATTCTTAATTGTTAGAGTGCTTAAATCCTCAGAGTTGCTAATAAACCCTTGATTTCTCCCAATTTTTAAAAACTTATTTTTTCTTTCATTCATAATTTCTTCAGACGATAAATCTTTAAAATAGTCTAAATTTTTTGATATCGAATTCCTCAGATTGTCTAACATTTGATCTTTATCTCTATGAGCTCCTCCTAGTGGCTCAGGGATTATCTCATCAATAACTTTTAATTCTAATAAATCTTTTGCTGAAAGCTTCATGGCTTTTGCGGCATCAAGCATTTTTTTAGGGTCTCTCCACAAAATAGTTGCACACCCTTCTGGAGAAATTACTGAATAAATTGCATTTTCCAACATAATAACTTTATTGGATGATGCTAATGCTATTGCACCTCCAGAACCTCCTTCTCCAATAATAATTGCTAAAGTTGGCACACTTAATTCCATGCAACACTCTATTGATTTAGCAATAGCTTCTGCTTGACCTCTCTCCTCAGCTCCAACTCCTGGATATGCTCCTGGCGTATCAATAAATGATATTATTGGAATATTAAATTTATTAGCTAAATTCATTAATCGAATTGTTTTACGATATCCTTCGGGCCTCATCATTCCAAAATTTCTTTCAATTCTACTCTCTAAATTTTCACCCTTTTCTTGGCCAATTATTAATACTGAGATGCCGTTAAATTTTGCGAATCCTGTAATAACTGATTTATCCTCACCGTAAAACCTATCTCCTGATAAAGGAATAAAATCATCAAACAAATTATCAATAAAAAACTTTGATTTTGGTCTGTCCTCATGACGAGCAACCATAGTGGTTTGCCAAGGGTCAAGGTTAGAATAGATATCTTTTAATTTTTCATCAAGCTCGGCTTGTGTACTAGATATTTTTTGAGTATCTACCTCTGAGAGGCCTTCTTGATTATAGGGGTCTTTTAATTTTTCTATCTCACTCTCTAAGTTTTTTATATCTGTTTCAAAGTTAAGATAATTTTTCATGAAATGTTTATAATAGAAACTTAAATTATAAAAAAGGCAATAAAATGTTATTTTTAAATGATTTTTAGCAATATTAATTGACTTCAAATATTTAAACGGTACAAATTTTAAATCGGGAGAGACTATCAATATTTTAGCGCCGAAGGAGCAACCACCCCGGAAACTCTCAGGCAAAAGGACCGATCAACGCATAACACTCTGGAAAGAGATTAATTTCCGCCGAAGGAGCAAAACTCTCAGGCAAAAATACAGATGGGGTGATAAAAGTGATATGCCAGATAAATATATAAATATTCATACTCTCAAAGTTTCAGAAAGTTTATCAAATTTTGTTAATGAAGAGCTATTAATAGATACAGGTATTTCATCTGATAAATTTTGGTTAGGTTTTGAAAAAACTTTAAACGAACTTGAGCCTAAAAATAGAGAATTAATTAACTATAGAGAAACCTTACAAAAAAAAATTGATGAATGGCATATTAAAAACAAAGGTAATGAAATTAAACTTGATGAATATAAAAAGTTTTTACATGAAATTGGATATTTAAAAGATGAAGGAACAGATTTTTCAATAGAAACAGAAAATGTAGATGACGAGATAACAAAAATAGCAGGTCCACAACTAGTCGTACCAATTATGAATGCTCGTTATGCTCTTAACGCAGCAAATGCACGATGGATGAGTTTATATGATAGTCTTTATGGAACTGATGTCATAGAGCAGTCTGAAGATAGTGTATCTGAAAGATATGATCCTTTAAGAGGAGAGATGGTTATAAAATATTCAAGAGATTTTTTAGATAAACATTTTCCAATTAAAAATCTTAGTTGGCACAAAATTACGAGTATAGCTGTTAAAGAAGGCAAACTTAAAACTCTTAAAGGTGCCGATATATTTAATCTAGCTGAAGAACAAAAATTTATTGGTCATAGAGGAGAAGCCGATAACCCTTCAGCAATAATATTAAAGAATAATAATTTACATATTGAAATTTTAAGAGATCCAAGAGCTTTTAGTGCTCAACAAGATCATGCAGGAATTAGTGATATAATTTTAGAAGCTGCTGTATCAACAATTTGTGATAACGAGGACAGTGTTGCTGCAGTTGATGCTGAAGATAAAGTTATTTGTTATAGAAACTGGCTTGGTTTAATGAAAGGAAATCTCAAAACACAATTTGAAAAAGATGGAAAACTATTTGAAAGAAAATTAAATCCAAACAGAAGTTACATTTCTAAAGATGGTAAAGGACTCAAATTACATGGTAGAAGTTTATTATTAGTCAGAAACGTAGGTCATTTAATGACTAATCCCTCCATAATTTTAAGTAATGGTAATGAAGTGCCTGAAGGTATTATGGATGCATTTATTACTGTTGCTGCAGCAATTCACGATTTGAAAAATAAAACTAATTCAAGGACAGGATCAATCTACATAGTGAAACCAAAAATGCATGGACCAGATGAAACTGAATTTACAGATTTAATTTTTTCTAAAGTTGAAGAGGTGTTGGGTTTAAAAAAATATACTTGTAAAATTGGAATTATGGATGAAGAGAGAAGAACATCATCTAATTTAAAAGAGTGTATTAGAACTTTAAAAAATAGAGTTTTCTTTATTAATACAGGGTTTTTAGACAGAACGGGCGATGAAATGCATACTTCAATGGAAGCTGGACCAATGATTAAGAAAGGAGACATGAAATCTTCTAAATGGATTTTAGCATATGAAAATAACAATGTTGATGTTGGATTAAAATGTGGTTTATCTGGAAAGGCTCAAATTGGAAAAGGAATGTGGGCAATGCCAGACAAAATGAAAGATATGATGGAACAAAAGACAGGACATTTAAAAGCAGGAGCTAATTGCGCTTGGGTTCCGTCTCCAACTGCTGCTGCTTTGCATTCATTACATTATCATGAAATAAATATCTTTGATGAACAAAAAAATATTGCAAAAAGAGAAAAGGCAAAACTAGATGATCTTTTAACAGTTCCTGTTGCAAACAGACCAAATTGGTCAGTGGAAGACATTAATAATGAAATATCTAACTCAGCACAAACATTACTAGGTTATGTAGTTAGATGGATCGATCAAGGGGTAGGATGTTCTAAAGTTCCAGATATAAATAATATTGGGCTGATGGAGGATAGAGCAACACTTAGAATATCATCACAACATATCGCTAATTGGGTACATCATGGAATTACTACTAAAATTCAAGTTATAGAAATAATGAAAGAAATGGCAAAAATTGTGGATAATCAAAACAAAGGTGATCCAAAATATGTCAAAATGAGTGATGACTTTGATCGATCACTAGCTTTTAAAACTGCGTGTGATTTAATTTTCAAAGGTAAAGAGCAACCCTCTGGCTATACTGAGCCACTATTACACCAAAACAGATTGAAAAAGAAACTTAATCTGAATTAGAATTTAGATTAGATCTATTTTTAAAAGCTGAAAATAGTGTTCCATCATCTAAACTTTCGATCTCACCACCTACAGGCAATCCTTGTGCTAATTTGGTAACTTTAGCTTTAGTATTTTTTAAGCTGTCTTGGATATAATAAGCTGTAGTTTGTCCTTCAACAGTTGCACTTGTTGCAAGTATAACTTCTTCTATGTTGTCTCTATTAACTCTTTCAACTAAAGAATTAATTAAAAGATCTTCTTTTCTTTGACCTACAGAGGAAATAGTGCCCCCTAAAATATGAAAGTATCCTTGAAAAATATTTGAATTTTCAATTGACCACTGATCAGCAATATCCTCAACAACACAAATTTTTGTATATTTTTCATTTAAACTTTCACAATTAGCACACCCATTTAAACTAGACTTTAATGAACCACATGAATTACACCTTGTTACATTTTTATAAACTTGAGCTAACGTACTTGCCATAGGTTTTACTAATTCATCTCGATTATTAATAAGTTTAAGAACTATTCTTTTAGCTGACTTCGGCCCTAAACCTGGAAGCTTTGAAATCAATTTAATTAATTCCTCAATCTCACTAATATTCTGCATTAGTTATAATGGCCATTTGAAACCAGGTATTCCAAAACCTCCTGTGGCTTTCGAAATCTCTTCAGTGGTTTTTGTTTTCAATTGAGATTTTGCGCTATTATGCGCAGCAACTATTAAATCCTCAATTATTGTTTTATCTTCTTTAATAATTTCATCAGATAATTCAATTTTTTGCATTTCACCTTCCCCATCAAGAGTAATTTTAACTGAATTAGAGCCCGAAACTCCTTCAACTTTAATTTCCTTAATTTTTTCTTGGCTTTCTTTCATTTTAGCTTCTAGCTCCTTAGCCTTATCTAAAATTTTAGTAAAATCAGTCATTTTAATCCTCTTTTTTTTCGTTCAACTTAACATCTATAAGTTCAGCATCAGGAAATTTTTCCATTACTTTCTTATAAATTTCTAAACTCTTAACTTCATTCATTAATTCATCTTTTTTATTTTTTTGTTTTTCTTTAACTGACATCTCACCTTTGGATTTACTAAAAGTAATGATCCATCTTTCTCTGGTCCATTCATAAAGTTTTGAAGAAAGATCTTTTACAAAATCTTTATCTAAATTATCGTTAAAAGAGATTTCAATTCTATTTCTTTCAAATTTTACAAGATTTACATTTTTTTCTAGTTCGTATTTTAATTTAATTTCTTTTTTTGAGGTACAGACACTAAGAAGATCATCAAATGAATTGATTAAATTTTTATCAATTGCTTTTATCTCTGGTTTAACTTCTGGTTTCTGTTTTTCCTCTTGAGCTATATTTTTTATTTGATTAACAGTTCTAGAATTATCATCAAAATCTTTTTTGTTTTCTTCTTTTGCTTTAGGATTGTCTAAAATGTCATTACTTTCCTCTTGATCTAAATTTTTATTAAACTTAATTGAACTTAAATGCATTAATCTTATTAAAAACATTTCAATTGATAGATGCTGATTAGATACTATGTCTAATTCTTCAAGCGAAGATATTGCAAACTGCCAAAATAAAATTAAAACTTCAGAGTCTACCTGATTGGAAATATCTTTAATTTTTGAAAATTCCTCATCGTTTAGAGAAAAATTTGTACTTTCCAAAGATAGTGAATTTATATTTTTAAAGTAATATAGTATCTCTAAAAAATCATTAATAAATGCTTTTGGCTCAACTCCCTGATCATATATTTTTCTATAAATATTAATAACTTTTTCCTCTTCACCTCTTAATATTAATTCAAATAAGTTAATCAATTGAGATTTATCAAAATATCCAAAAATTTTTTGTGCAGCATTAAGATCTAGTTCTGTTTTTTCATCTAAGCTTAGTAAAGCTCTATCCAATAAAGATAGTGCATCTCTTACAGATCCTTCCGATATTTTTACAATTAATTTTAAAGCTTCATCTGATGCTTTGCCGTTTTCTTTTTCTTTTATATCTTTAATAAAATCAAATAATTCTGATGATTTAATTCTAGACAAATCAAATCTTTGACACCTCGAAACTACTGTAATAGGTATTTTTTTAATTTCTGTAGTTGCAAAAATAAATTTTAAATATTCTGGTGGTTCTTCAAGTGTTTTTAACAAAGCGTTGAATGCTTGTTTACTTAACATATGAACTTCATCAATTATAAAAATCTTATATTTTGCTGAAGTTGGTCCATATCTAGAAAATTCAATTAGATCTCTTACATCGTCCACACCTGTTTTGCTGGCTGCATCCATTTCAAGCACATCGATATGACTGGAGTCAGCTATAGATTTACAATTATCGCATAAATCCTCTTTGCATAAATTATCTATGCCATTTGAACAATTAAGTCCTTTTGCTACAATTCTAGCAGTTGTAGTTTTGCCAATTCCTCTTATTCCTGTAAATAAGTAAGCATTAGGAATTTTATCTGCTTTAATTGAATTTGTTATAGTTTCAGCCACCACTTCCTGACCAATAAGATCATCAAAAGTTTGAGGTCTATACTTTAATGCTAATACTTTAGAATTATTGTTCATTTTATTTATTTCAAGGAGACTAGAACCTGAATAACTGTCTCTACGACTGCTTCCGTTAGGATCTGGTCGGGTTCAAGCAGCATCCACCTCTAGCCTCCAAAACTATTATAGCAGTTATATTTTCTATTCTACAAGAAAAGATTAATTTTTTTTCTCTCTTAACTTATCAGCCTCAAAAACACCTAAGACGTGAAAATCCTCACAATGAAGGCCTAGCTCTTCTAAAGATTTTTGGACTTTTATGTCTTCAATGTGACCATCCAAATCACATAAAAAAAAGAATGAATCGAAAGTATTTTTTTCAGGATAACTTTGTAATTTAGTTAAGTTAACGCCGTTAATCGCAAATCCACCTAGAGATTGATAGAGTGCAGCGGGCTTGCT
>Ga0233444_10006142_pt1 | contig 10811 bp, 8 predicted proteins | sample SI_124_October20_6_FD_182792 | JGI IMG/M metagenome (GOLD analysis project Ga0233444, IMG submission 182792) | Seawater microbial communities from Saanich Inlet, British Columbia, Canada - SI_124_October2016_10_MG | ecosystem: Environmental > Aquatic > Marine > Inlet | place: Canada: British...
AATTAGATTATGTAAAAATTGTGTCCTATGACATTGGGAGCAATAATTAATGTCATCACTAAATAAAAATACTCTTATAAAATCATTATTATTTTATCTTCCTATATTTCTATTATTCTTATCTGTATTAAATGAAATTGATTTTAACTATTTAGAAATTGAATACTTTTCATTTAACTTCGCTTATATTTTAATATTTTATTGGACACTAAAAAATCCAAGATATTTAAATTATGGCTCTATATTTTTAGCAGGATTAGTTAATGATGTGGTGGTCGGTTTACCAATGGGTGTTAGCAGTTTTTGCTGTCTATTAATTTGTTCTGTTACAGCATATTTAAGAAATATAACAATTACTCCTAATTTCATAAATGATTGGATATCATTATTATTTACAATTTTAGTGGTAAATTCTATCCAAGTTATAAGTTTAGATTTTATATTTTCAATTGAAGTGAATTATATGAGATATCTAATAAATTCAGGTTTCACTTTTATATTTTATCCAATATTTTTATTTTTATTTAATATTTTAGAAAAAAAAATCAAAATTCAAAAAAATGATTAAAGGAAATTTTGGTATAAGGAAATCAGATATCATAAACCGTCGAATGTTCATAATTGGTACTGCTAAATTAATTATTTTTGGTGGATTAATTACCCGATTATTTTCATTACAAATTAATGACAATAAAAAGTACTTAACCCTATCTGATAAAAATAGAATTAGAGAATGGAAACTACCTCCCACAAGAGGAAATATAACAGATTATTTTGGAAACATTATTGCTGGAAATTTAAAAGTATATCAATTGCATATTATTCCTGAACAAGTTGAAAATTTTAATTATCTTCTCGCAAGATTAAAAGTTATTTTAAATCTTAGTAATAAAAGAATTGAAAAAATCAAAAAGAAAAGAAAGCAATTAAAACCATGGGAAAGTTTGATTGTTTCGGAAAATCTAAGTTGGGATGAGTTTTCTAGAGTCAATAATTATCTCTATGAATTGGTGGGAGTTAAACCTGTGATGACAATCTCTAGAGATTATCCATTTAGTGAAATTTATACTCATGTATTGGGTTATGTCAGTCAACCTAATGAAGAAGATATTTTAGCAAATAAAGTTATTCAAGAAAAATTTGTTCCAGGAATAAAAATTGGAAAGTTAGGGTTAGAAAAGACTTTAGAGAATGATTTAATAGGAGTTAATGACATCCAAAGATATGAGGTTAATGCTTATGGTAAGAGAATAAATCAACTTGAATATCAAAAAGGCAAACAAGGATCAAAAATTAGGATAACTATTGATACAGAGGTGCAAAAATTATCAGCTGAATTATTAGAAGGAAAAGCAGGATCTATAAGTGTTATGGATATTTATACTGGTGAAATGATTGCGATGTATTCATCTCCATCCTATGATCCAAATTCATTTTTATTTGGTATTAGTCAAGATGAGTGGCAATTAATCAGAAATAATCCTTTAAAGCCCTTAATTAACAAAACTCTTTCAGGACTTTATTCTCCAGGATCAACAATCAAACCGATTGTTGCTTTGTCAGCTTTAGAAAATGGAATAATTGACACTAAATTTAAAGTTCAATGTAAAGGTAAAATGGAATTACATGGTCAAACTTTTCACTGTTGGAAAGAAAAAGGGCATGGGTATATAAGCTTGAAAAATGCAATGAAACAATCTTGTGATACCTATTTTTATGAAGTCGCAAGAAAACTTGGAGTAGACCGATTAAAAATTACAGCTGATAAATTTGGTTTAGGAAAAAAAGTTTTAGGAGAATATTTCGAAAATGAAAAAGCAGGACAGTTTCCAGATACTAATTGGAAGATCAACAAACTTGGTAAAGGTTGGGTATTGGGTGAAACTTTAATTACTGGAATTGGTCAAGGATATACTCAAACAACTCCTATACAGCTTTGCTTGATGACTGCACAAATAGCAAATGGTGGTTATAAAATTACACCCAAAATTTTAACAGATGATAATCAACTATCATCAGAACAAGTTAAAAAAGCTGTGCAAGATAGTAATTTAAATAATTTTAATAAACCACTATATGATGATCAAAAAAATATCAGAATAGTCCAGGAGGCAATGTTTAGTTCAACTAATGAACTAAGAGGAACTTCTTATAAGTCAAGAATAGATGATCCAAAATATCAGTTTGCAGGAAAGACTGGCACCGCTCAAGTTAAGCGCATAAGTAAAAGAGAAAGAGAGCTTGATCTTAAAACTTTTCAAATACCTTATGAGGAAAGAGATCATGCTTTATATGTAGCATTTGGTCCATACATACACCCAAGATATGCGGTAAGTATTATTGTAGAACATGGTGGATCAGGTAGTGCAGCAGCAGCTCCAATGGCGACAAAATTATTTAAGTTAATAGTTGATCGTCATCAATATAGAAAAAAGCTACCAGACTATAAAGAGTTTAATATTTAGATGTATCAACATACACGATTAAACTCTGATCAAAATTTTTTTCAAAAAATTAAAAATTTGGATTTTATTTTACTAATTTGTATTCTTATATTATCAGCATTAAGTGTTTTTATAATGTATTCCACTGATGGAGGTGAATTTCTTTATCACACAAAAAGTCATCTAATTAAATTAGTTGCGTTTTTTATTTTAATGTTAGTGATTGCTTTTTTTAACATTAAATTTTGGCATTTATGTTCTTATTTTTTATATGGAGCTATTATTTTATTGCTTATTTGGGTTTCGATATATGGAATAAAGGTATCAGGATCACAACGTTGGATTAATTTATATTTTTTAGCCTTGCAACCATCTGAATTAATGAAAATAGGGATTATCTTATGTCTTTCAAAGTATTATCATCGTATAAGCTTTGAAAAAGTAAACTCTTTTTTAAGTATTTCTGTTGCATTAACAATAATTTTAATTCCAATAATTTTTGTATTATCTCAACCAGATCTAGGAACCTCTATATTAATAGCAACCAGTGGGTTAATTATATTGTGGTTAGGAGGGGTAAAAATTAAGTATTTTTTTATTTCGTTTATTACTTTTTTGATTTCATTGCCTTTTATAATTACTTTTTTAGAGCCTTATCAAAAATTAAGAATATTAACTTTTTTAGATCCTGATCGAGATCCGTTAGGTGCTGGTTACCAAATTATCCAATCTAAAATAGCTATAGGGTCTGGAGGTTTTTCGGGAAAAGGTTTTTTACAAGGAACTCAAAGTTATCTCGATTTCCTTCCAGAAAAACATACTGATTTTATCTTTACTTTATTTTCAGAAGAATTTGGATTTATAGGCTCAATAGGACTTTTATTATTATATACGATTATTATTCTAAGAATTATTCAAATAGGTGCCATCTCTAGAAGTAGTTTTGCAAGACTATTTTGTTTTGGTTTTGCTTTTGCAATTTTTATTTATATTACTGTCAATTTATCGATGGTATTAGGGTTGCTACCTATAGTTGGCTCGCCACTTCCAATAATGTCTTATGGAGGATCTTCCATACTAGCAACAATGATTGGTTTTGGTATTGTAATGAGCGCTAAAGTGCATAGCCAACAAACTATAGCTTAAAATAGTTCTAATATAAATTGTGTATATTTTGTCACTTCTAAATATCCAGTTTTAATCTATATAAACGTCTTGTGAATAAAAATATTAAAGTTGGAATAATTGGAGCTGGAATACAAGGTGTGTCGAATGCTTTGTTTTTACAAAAAAAAGGATTCAGTGTAACGATATTTGATAGAGATAATCCCGGTGCACAAGCTGCTTCTTATGGAAATGCAGGACATTTTTCACCTTATGCTTCAGTTCCATTAAATCGACCTGATGTATTAGCAGATGTACCGTCAATGTTATTAAATTCTTCAGGACCTTTGGCTTTAAAATGGAACTATGTTCCAAAAATGATTCCATGGTTTGTAAAATTTATTATGAATTCAACAACAAAAAAAATGATGCATACCGCAAAAAATATGCATCAAATTTTAGATTTAGCTTTACCTGCTTATGATGAATTATTTGATGAAATAGATCTAGAAGGATTAGTTGAAAATAAAGGAATTTTATATATTTGGAATGATCAAGATTTAAAGAGTAGGGAATTAGAAATTAACATAAGAGATGAATTAGGAGTTGAACAGCAATTAGTTAACAAATCGGAAATTCATGATCTTGAACCCCATATCAAGCCTTTTTATCATGCGGGTGTTTATTATCCTTATGCAAGGCATGCAAGAAATCCGAAAAAAATTCTTTTAAAACTTTTTGATTTATTTTTAAAAAAAGGTGGAAAATTTAATAAAGTAAATATCAAAGATATAAATTTTGATGAAGAAAAACCAGTTTTTAAAAGTGAAAATCAAAGTTTCATTTTTGATAAAGCGGTAATTGCTTGTGGAGCTTTTTCAAAAAAATTAACTGATAATCTTGGTGAAAGAATACCTTTAGATACTGAAAGAGGTTATCATGTTCACTTTAAAGGTTGTGATCATTTACTGAGTAGACCAGTTATATTTTCCAATAGAGGGTTTGGAATAACTCCTATGGAACAAGGTTTAAGAGTAGTTGGAACAGTTGAGTTTGGTGGATTAAATAATCCATTATCAAAATCTAGAGTTAAAAACTTAATTAATAATGCAAAATATATGCTAGGTGATTTACCTGAGCATGAAGATGAATGGTTAGGGTTTAGGCCCTCTTTACCAGATTTTCTTCCAGTAATGGGTCCATCTAAAAATCATAAAAACATTTTTTATTGTTTTGGACATCATCACTTAGGCTGGACCTTAGGACCTATCTCTGGAAAAATAGTTTCTGGGATGGTTGCAAACGAAAATACTAATTTAGATTTGGAACCTTATAGTTCTTTAAGGTTTTCTTAAATTCTAGGAATCAAGAACAACAATAGTTAGATCATCTTTTTGTATATATTTGGAATTAATTACATTATCGATGATTAATTTTAATCTCTCGTTATTAGGTTTATCCTTAAACTTAGTGATATAATTTTGAAAACCTAATGAGCCAAGTTCTTCACCTTGAGGGTTTTTAATTTCAGTGATTCCATCTGTAAAAATATACATTGATGATTTTTCAAATTTAACTTTATATTCTTTGTAAAGAGTTTGTGCTACGATTCCTAAAGGAGGTCCTGCTTCATTAAAATTTGAAAACTCACTTTTATCATTTAAAATTATTGGAGGCTCATGACCTGCATTAGATATTAATAATTCCTTAGAGTTGCTATCGTAAATTCCAACCAACATGGTAACAAACATTCCTCTTGAAATTGTTTCACAAATTTCATTATTTAATTGTGTTAATAAACTGGCTGGTGAAAAATTAGTTTTACTAAGGCAACTATATAAACTTGATGCCTTGGACATAAGCAAAGATGATTTTATTCCTTTTCCAGATACATCAGCTACACCAAAGCCATATTTACCATCACCTAAATCATTAAAATTATAAAAATCTCCAGATACAACTTTTGCTGGAATATTAATACCAGCTAATGGAAAAGGCTCTTTCTTATTTGATGATAAAAGAGATTTTTGAATTTCTCCTACTATCTCTATTTCTTTTTGCATTTTGTTCTGTTCAACCATTTCCTGAGCCATTTTTGCATTTCTAATTGCAAGAGCCGCAGGAGTTGATAATAATTCTAAAAGTTTTCGATCATCTTCAATAAATAACTTTTCATCTGTTTTTTTATTTAAACAATGAATCACACCAATACAATCATTTGCTGCTATTAATGGAGCACACAATACAGAATAAGTTGTAAAATTTGTTTTATTATCAAGATCAAAGTAGAACTCAGCAATTTCTCTTACATCTTTTCTGACATTTCCAACACGGATACATTTTCTTTGATCAACTGCTCTACCCATAACTCCGTCTTTTAAATCTAATTGATACTCGTCTAAATGTTCTTGATTAAGAGATGCAATACATTCAAATTTTTTTGTTTTATTGTTGATCAAAAAAACATTAGCCGCTTGTGCATTTAGTCTTGTAATAATTATTTGAAGAGCAGTGTTTAAGGTTTCTTTCAAATCAAGAGAAATTGCAAACTCTTGGTTCATCTTATTTATAATTTGTAAATCAACATTATCCTGAGACTCATTTCTTTTTTCATTAAGAATGGGTTTTTTTGTTTTAAAAAAGAGCATTTTATTCGCTAGTATTTTAACCTGTTTTTGGTAAATTTATCAAATATGGAAATCATAGTATATACGCCTAATTTGTATGTTCATTTACATGACGCAGTTGTTGTGGTTCAGTTGTTATTTAGTGGTTTTGTTGAATTAGCAGGCCAATTTAAAATATAATTAATATTATTTCTTCAGTGGATTTTATTTTCATCATTGTAATGGGAGGATTGTGGGGAAGTTTTGCTAATGTTTGTATTTATAGACTTCCACAGGATAAAGGAGTGGTTGCTGGTAGATCATACTGTCCTAAATGTAAAAAACAAATTTCCTGGTATGACAATATACCAATTCTCTCTTATTTATTTATTCAAGGAAAATGTAGGAAATGTAAAAAGAAAATTTCAATACAATATCCACTCGTTGAACTTTTAAGTATTTTGTCATTTGTGGTAGTTTACTTTTTTTATGGAATAACAATAACAACACTTTTATTTATAATTCTAGCTTTAACATTTATCATAATTTTTTTTGTTGATTTAAAACATTACATCATTCCAAACAGCCTGACTTTCCCCTTAATGGTTTTGGGTTTTGTAAAATCATTTGATCCAAATTTAAACGAAATATTTCCAAATTATATTAACTCTCTTATTGGAGGAGTGTTCGGCTATGGAATTATTTGGTCAATTATATTTCTCTATAAAGTTTTAAGAAATAAAGAGGGGATGGGGTTAGGAGATGCAAAATTATTAGGAGCAATAGGCTTTTGGTTTGGCTGGATCTCGATACCATTCGTAATATTTATTTCGTCAATAGTGGCTTTAATTGCTGTTCTACCCAGCTTAATAAATAAAAGTAAAAAATTTTCTTCAGAAATTCCTTTTGGTCCTTTTATTATTATAGGGTGTATTTTGTATATAATCTTTATAGAACAATATAAAAATTTAATATTTGGATGATTGACAAAAAATATATTTACTTAAGTAGTGTTTTTTTATTATTGATAATAATTAAATTTATTAATCCTCCTATTATTCAAAAAATTTCATTTATTAATTATGATTTTTATCAAAAAGTATTTAATAGAGGTGAGGTAAAAGGTGTCACCATTGTTGATATTGATGAAAAAAGTATAGCTAAGGTAGGTCAATTTCCTTGGCGAAGAGATGTTTATTCAAAAATTTTAAAAAATTTAAATCAACATAATCCCAAAGCTATTGCTTTTGATATAGTATTTAGCGAGGAAGATAAGCAAAATCCAAAAGATTTATTATTACAGCTACAAAAAGAGAGCAATCAATTAATAGATGTAGATGTGTCAGATACAAATAAAATTTTTGTGGATAGTCTAAAAAATTCAAAAATAATTTTACCAATTTTAGGAGAACCTAATGATAATTTTGTTAAGAATGAATCAAAACCAAAAGCAAGAATAATAGCCAAAGGAGAAAATCCAAAAAATTTTATATACAAATTTAAAAATAAAATAATTTCTCTTGAAGAAATTAATAATGCAGCAAGTGGTATTGGCTCAATTTCTTTAATACCTAATATCGATGGTGTAATTCGTAATGTGCCTGTTCTTTATAATATCGATAATAGAATATGGCCCTCTCTAGCACTTGAAGCAGTAAGGGTTGCATCTGGCCAAAAAAACTTACTAGTTAAGAGTAACAAAAACGGAATTGAGTTAATAAAGACCAGAAACAATATAATTCCAAGTGACCAAAACGCAGTAATAAACGTTAAGTTTAAGAAATTTTCTAAAGATAATTATGTCTCTGCTGTTGATGTAATGAACAATGATTTTGATCAAAAAAGAATTGAAAATAAAATAATTCTTATAGGATCTTCAGCTCAAGCACTTTTTGATATTGTTAAAATTTCTAATGGAAAAACAGTTCCTGGTGTTGAAATTCATGCTCACATTATTGATAATATTTTAAAAAATGAGAGCATCATTAAAAATACTTACACGCAATTAGTTGAAAATATTATTTTTTTATTATTGTTAATATTTTTAATTTTTATCCCAATGAAAATTAAGCCAAAATTTAGCATAATCTTTTTTGTAGGTACAATTTTTGTAATTAATTTATCAAGTATAATTGTTTATCAATTTAATTTTTATATAGATTTTTTATTTTCAAGTATTGCTGGAACATTAGCATTTATGACCTCATTATATTTTAGATATTTAGAGGAAAATTCTATTGCTATTGAAAATGATAAAAAACAATCAATTTTGAAAAAAGAGCGAGAGATAGCAGGGGAAGTTCAAAAGAAATTATTCCCAAAAAATAAAAAAATTGAAAAATATATATTTGCACAGAATACACCTGCGAAAGATGTTTCGGGTGATTATTATGACTACTATCAAGTAAATGATAATGAGATTTATTTTATACTAGGAGATGTAACAGGGAAAGGTATTAAAGCTGGAATATTAATGGCTAATGCTGCATCAGTATTTAGATCTCTTGCAAAGATGGATTCTTCAGTTGCCAAAACTGCTTTGTATATGAATAATCAAGTTAAAGACTCTTCTTATCAAGCGATGTTCATAACAGTCATTCTTGGTCGAATAAATTTAGAAAAAAAAGAAATGGAATTCATTAATATGGGCCATGAACCAATGATGGTTTTAGATGAAAAATTTAATTTTGAATATGTAAAATCAACTTTACCACCGATGGGCTTGATGCCTGTCAAAGATGAAAGTTTTTTTAAAACAACAACTATGGATATCTCCAACAAGACTATTTTAATCTATACAGATGGAGTAACAGAAGGATATGTCGATGAAGGTAAAGAGCTTGAAGTAGCTGGACTTGAAAATGAAATTAAAAAATTAAATACTACTTCCCCTGAAACGATAATTACCCATGCAACTAAAATACTTACTGAAAAGGGTTTTAATCTAAGAGATGATGTAACAGCTCTTGGAATAAAGATATAGATATTATGAACCAATTATTATTTTTAAGTATTATCTTTTCAGCTTTAAATGTCTTTATTATTGTCTACGCTTATTCATTAAATTTTTTTCCAAAAAAATGGAGAAAGAAAGTTGACCAAGATAGTTTAGTTGGTCTTGCTTTAATATTTGTGACAATGACAACAATGTTTTTATGGGTATTTTATTTTTACTTTAAAATATTCTAATTATTTTCTCGCCAAGATTTTCTATAAGTGCTCGACTCTCCAGTTGCTGCATCTAGAGTTACAAGGTCAGATACTGCTCCTAAAGATTTACCTGAGATATTTGCAAAGATTTTACCAGCAAATAGTACAATTTCTGATAATACCCCTTTACCAACAAATCTACATTTAGACCCAGATTGCTCTGATCTAGAAGTTTCAAGTCCTATGAAACTATCGTGAGTTCCGCACTCGTCATCAACGGCACAGATAAATGCATCCCCTAGATCACATTTATTTGCTGATTTCGAAGGTCTGTAAACTGGAAAATAAACATAACCGTTATTTACTTTTGGTTGTGCACTTACTTTTGCAAAATCTTTAAGTATTACGTACCATCCTAAGTCATCATCTTGAACTCTACATGGTTTTCCAGACGTATCATCTGTTGTATTTTCACATTTTGTAATATCAGCGGCTTTTGCAGGTGTGGCGATTGATTTATAATTTGGATAATCAACATCCCTAATTCCGATCATTAAATTTTGAGTTCCAGTTGTTCTATCGTTCAATCTTTGAGCATCACCAGTTCCAACATATAACCACAAGTCGTTTGTAGACTGACCGATTGATGCATCTATAGAATGGTACATTAATCTTCCATTCGATTTAGTTGCGCCTGCTTTAAACAAAGTAGTACTATCATATAATTTAATTGGTACTCCTAAAGGATCTGCTGACATATTTGTTAAATTAATTTTGGTAATTTTACCCTCAAGGTCACCTGTATAAACAAGCGAACCTGCAAAGTTAGCTCCCTTTGCTTTATCTGGAGTGATAACAGTCAATGATGCAGGAACTGAATTATCAATTTCACTTGCAACAGTATCTTCAATTTGAATTACTTTTTCTAATTTTCCATAATTATCAGTGTCTTGTAAGTTTATAACCATTACGTTACTTCCAGCACCTGAAAACTGTGTTCCAAATCCACCACCCATAACAGCAACATTAATATCGTCACTACGGTTAGTGTCTCCTGCGCCCATGTTTGGTAATCTAAACATTCTAGGATCTGACCATGTTTCACCTAAAGAACTATAATCCCACTCTGGATCAGTCAACACCCCTGTACCAACTGCACCTGACTTAATTGTAATCCCAATTGGAGAGTTTAATTTATTACCAGTAGTCTCATCTGCATCGAATTGCATATCTTTATTAAAGTTGATTACGGTGTCTCTTGCAGAGTCATATGTAATTGTAACCGAACTAGTTATATCTTTACCATCTTCAATAACAGTTAAATCATTTTTAGTTAGATTTTTAACTTCTAAAGTCCATTGTTTGCTTTTATAACAATATGAAGTTCCACCATTATTACAAACTTGTTTTGCAGCAACTTCACTACCTTTATCAGGAGCATAATTATCTCCTGCACGTTTTGCTTCTTTTAATTCAGATAAAGCATAAGAAGTACCGATATAATCAT
>Ga0233444_10006145_pt1 | contig 10809 bp, 12 predicted proteins | sample SI_124_October20_6_FD_182792 | JGI IMG/M metagenome (GOLD analysis project Ga0233444, IMG submission 182792) | Seawater microbial communities from Saanich Inlet, British Columbia, Canada - SI_124_October2016_10_MG | ecosystem: Environmental > Aquatic > Marine > Inlet | place: Canada: British...
AGGCCGCAAGCCACAATCCACCACAGCCTTCAAGCAATCCCTGGAGAAGTTAAAAGGAGTCTACCAACACCGCTCCTCAAACGGCCTGCAATGGCATGGCATCCAACCATGCTTAACCTACTGATGTAGGCGATGTAGGCTGTGTAGCCCTTTCTGAAAACTATCTACTGGGATTTCTGTGAGGACTTTTCGGATTGGGCTACATTCCCTACATTCCCTACATTGTTTTCTTCTTCTACGAGAAAGAGGAATACTAATAGACCACCAAAACCTCGTAGATACATAGTCAGCCTCGTCCCCCCGCATAACCAAAACAGTCAACTTGACGATTATCAAATCCCAATCTCAGGTCAGGCTCATGTACGGTATCCCCTAGGGGGTGGGGTGGCACTCGCAGGGGACTTAGACTGTAGACCAAATTGCAGACCATTCTGCGCCGTCTTGCAATGAACCCAGCGCTGCTGTTACCAATAAAACATGGGTGTTAGCTGATTGATGACGGATGCAACAGGAGATGAACACCTCCTCGGTCCGCCACTTAGACTAAATGACGAATGCAATATTCGGGTCTAAACATCAGATAATACTCAGCATTATAACCAAGGCGCTCATCGTGCCGCAATCGATTGCTGACCATTATGCAGTTCACTCTTTACCGCATCTGACTCTTGCAATATTGGCTGATCGGACTGAGTTTCCGCTCGTCCAAACGAGTGAATTAGATCGCCATGAAATTCGACATTTTTAAAATCAAAGCAATCCCACGTTTATTTTGGAGTTCACCCAAAATACTCACAATCAAACCACCAATCGTGTCGTTTGCATTTCTTATTCTTGGATTGATCATTTTTGGCTTAGGGGAAGCGTTACTTATCGCTGCAGGAGTTGGCGTAAGTCCGTGGACCGTATTTGCACAAGGTTTCTCGATACACACAGGTTGGTCGATTGGTGTATCAACGGCAGTGATCAGCTCAATCGTCCTGTTTTTGTGGGTATTTTTGAAGCAGGTACCCGGCCTTGGGACGATCTTCAACATCATTATTATTTCGATTGTGCTAGACTTTAGCCTGCCATATCTGCCGAATTTTGAGACATTCTCATTAAACATTCTGATGGCAGCTTCGGGAGTTGTCATCACAGGCTTTGGTGGAGCCATATACCTCATCGCTAATCTAGGGCCAGGTCCTAGGGACGGCTTAATGACGGGTCTACAACGTATCACGGGATATCCCATTGCTTTTGTAAGAGGAAGCATTGAAGTTACCGTAGTTGTTCTTGGTGCCCTTTTAGGTGGAGTAGCAGGCATAGGCACTCTCTTTTTTGCATTTGGAATTGGCCCATCTTTGGCACTTTCAATTTTGGTTTTGACCAAACTATTCAGCCCCAAGGTCAATGAGTAAAATGCGCCAAACGGTAAATGTTTATCGAACATTCTGGGCGATCGCCTGCCTTACCCAGTCGTATGTTACATCAATTGGATACCCAGACCCATAGCCCTGCCCTACTCCGTCTGCGGCCCAACCTCCGATTTGATCAGCGATATCAGCAGGACATTGAACAGCACGCAATCGGTCACGCATTGAATGACGGAAACTGTGCATCGTGCAGCCTGTAGGCACATATTGCTTCAGCCATTTGTTTAATGCAGCGCTCGCTGAGTTGGCCGCTGTGGTATCAGTTTGGTTATACCTAGCGAAAGCAAAGGCGCTACCACACGAGGCGTGTAAGGCCCTTTCAGCAGCCCAAAGCGCCTGCCCCACCAGAGGCACGTTACGCTCACTGGAGCGGGTCTTCAGGCCACGCCACGGATGCTTCTGAATACGTACGAATGGCACTTCACAATCGAGGTGGATGTCCGTTTTTAAAAGCCCAGCGCCTTCCGCTAAGCGCAATCCCGTGTCAGACAGCAGGGCAACCAACCACCGCATGTCATCATCTATTTGTCTGCACTTCGCTTGCACTCGCTTGATGTTTTGCATCGGAATTGGCTGACGCTTTGTCACACCCGCCTGACGATCGTGATAAACACCAATGAATGGATTTCTTACGTCCAAAGCATACTCAGATACAGCGAAGTTAAAGACCGCTTTTAAATAGGAAAAGTTTCGAGTGACGCTGGAACCTGTAAGACCCCGATTGACCAACCATTCTCGAAACTTCAAAGCATCCGCACGGGTATAATCCCCGAGACACTTATTACCGGCGATACCGATTAGGTAATTACAAGTACGACTAGCTGCAGCCTCAAAGGATTTTGGTCGGTTCTTACCCTTTAAATGAAGGTATAATTCTAAAGCCTGCAGTAAATCAGGCTGGCCAGTGCTATCTTTATTTGCATCAAAGAAAACCGCAGTGGATGGTTGTGTCACAAAATAATCAGCACCTGGTAGCGAGGTATGAGCCACCCTCAAAGAAGCCCAATATGCCTCTAATTTGGCAGCGGCCTGCTGAGCCTGTAATTTGGCCTGCCTGGCCGATGTTGTACGGAGGCATTCAACGATCCTAAGCCGTGAATAATGATGGGCCAAGTCCTTGGGAACACGGCGGGTAAAGTAGTAGTAGCCATGACGATTGAACGTATAGGGAATAGAATTGGTCTGCATAATGGTCAGCAATCGATTGCGGCACGATGAGCGCCTTGGTTATAATGCTGAGTATTATCTGATGTTTAGACCCGAATATTGCATTCGTCATTTAGTCTAAGTGGCGGACCGAGGAGGATTCGAACCCCCGACCCCCTGATTCGTAGTCAGGTACTCTATCCAGCTGAGCTATCGGTCCACTGGTCGGGGGGATAGCGGGAGGTGGGCGCGGATGCAAGGGTAATATTTCGAAAACTTCAGTTGTTTGCTTTTGGCAACTCGATGGAAAATATACTGCCCTGCGCATCTGATTTTTCCAGGCTCAAACGTCCGCCGTGACCGCGGATCAACTCGGCACTAATGGCCAGGCCCAGACCAGAGCCACCTTTGGTTGTACCGCCTTGAAAGGCGGTAAACAGGTTATTTTTTGCCCGCTCGGGCAGACCCGGACCGTTGTCTTGCACTTTGATCCACCAATGCCCCTGCGCCTCTGCAGCACTCAAATCAATTTGCCCTTGCCCTGGCGTGGCCTCCAAGGCCTGGCGGGCATTCCGACATAGATTTGAAATCACCCGATAGAGTTGCTCAGGATCGGCCCACAGCTGCAGATCTTCGGCCACAGTGCGTGTGAATGTGATTTTGCCCTCGCTGGCCAATTGCTCTGCCTCGACCACATCCTCAAACAGGCGCGACAGCTTCAACCATTCGAGCTGAGGGGCAGACTCCTCGGCGCGCCCGTAGGCCAATGTCGTCTCACACAGGTGGATGGCCCGTGAAATCGATCGAACAAGTTTTGGTGCCAATCGTGCAACCGTGGGGTCTTCGCTGGCTTCAATGCGATCGGTAAACAATTGCGCCGAACTGAGGATGTTGCGCAGGTCATGGCTGATTTTTGCCACAGTGCCACCCAATTGCGCCAATCGCTCTTTTTGCTTCAAAGCACCTGTCAATTCAATTTGCATGGATTTCATCGCATCTTGGGCTTCGCGCAGCTCGCGGAGCCGAGCATTGGGCGCAATGATGCTACGGGCATCTTCCGGCGCGTTGGCGTAGGACTGCATATGCGAAACCACTTGGCGCATCGGTAAGAGCAAGGCCTGCCGCACGGCCCAAAACAGCAGCACCGCTGTTAGGGCCGAAATCGCCGTTGACACCCAAAGCACTTGAATAGCATAGGCCACAAGCGCTTCATGCAGCCCGCGGGTGGACATGGTAATCTCAATCAAAAGCCGGGCCCGGCGTACAGGATCTCCCAGCACGCGAATGACTTGATCACTGGAATCGAACAGGGCGGCCAAACCGTCAACCACCAAGTCATAAGCAGAGGGATGCCGCAAATCAAAAGAGGAGACGACCGGCGCGGGAATAGGTGAAGACAGGACCAGCTGGCGCACCTCATTGCGCCGCAACACCACGTTATAGATTTCAGCTGTTTCTAAGAGCTCCGCCTCCAGATCCGAAGAGATCCGATCTTCCGCCTCAAGCGCCAAGGATGCGATTTGGGCGCGCTCCAGGCTTGCGCTCAAATAGTCTTGCCGAAAGCGCGCGACCGATGGCACGAGAATCAGAACTTCCGCCAGGACCACAAACAGCACTGTAAGGATAAAGAACCGTCCTGAAAGCGTTTGAAACATTCTATTGTGACCTGAGACTTTACGGAATAAATCGCTGCACCAGGCCGACCAAGCGCCGAATGAACGGGCTTTCAAACAGCTTCGGCGAAAAATAGGCGCCGGCGACCCTTTTGTTGATCTCGCCCATGGTGGGATAGGGCAGGACCATAGCGGCAATCGCAGACATTTTTAGATTGTTGGCCACAGCCATTGCCCAGATCCCAATCAGCTCTCCGGCTCCAGCGCCGACGATGGAGGCACCAACGGGCCTTCCTTTGACCACCATGACTTTGATCAATCCCGTGGTCTTGCCGGTGGCAATTGCCCGGTCGCTGCCGCCAAAATCAAATCGGGCAACCTCCAAACGCGCGCCATATTTTTCACGCGCCTGCGCTTCGGTCAGCCCCACTTGCGCCAGCTCGGGATCAGTGTAGGTCGCCCAAGGAATGTGATCACTCTTCGCCTTGGCCGGCAGACCAAAGAGCATGGAGCGGATCACAACCCCGGCATGATACCCCGCCACATGGGTGAATTGCAGACCACCGGCCACATCGCCAATCGCATAGACCCGCCGGTTGCTGCTGCGCAGCCCCGCGTCCACCTTTATCCCACTTCGATCAAAGGCTATTCCAGCGGCTTCCAGATTGAGCCGCTCTATATTGACCTTGCGGCCCACGGCCATCAAAAGATGCGTCCCATGAAACTCACCGCCTGATGTGGACACGGTGACATCGCCGCCCGTGCCTGACACGCTTTGCGCTAAGGCCCCCTCGACAATCTCAATGCCTTCATCGCGCAGCTTCTGCACGAGGATCGCCGCCAATTCGGGATCATCCTTGGCAAAGACCTGTTGCCCTTCTATCACCGTCACCTTTGATCCAAGGCGACGGTGCGCCTGCGCCATCTCCATGCCAATGGGACCGCCGCCAATAATCAAGAGATGATCTGGCCGCGCGCGCAAATCGAATATTGTTTCATTTGTATAATAGGGCACCTCGCTCAGGCCAGGGATGGGCGGCACGAAGGGGCTGGAGCCGGTGGCGATTACGATTCTGCGCGCGGTGATCACCCGCTCTCCTGCTTGGACCTCTGTGGGGGAGATAAAATGGCCATAATCCTCAATCACCGTCACGCCCAGGCCCTCAAACCGTTCTACGCTGTCATGCGGCGCGATCTGGCCAATGACCGAGGCCACAAAATCTTTGGCCTTCCCATAGCTGACCGTATTCTTGCCCGGCGCAACACCCATGGCGGCATTGCCTCCCTGCCCATGCGCCACAGCGGCAGCGGCCAACAGGGCTTTTGACGGCACACAGCCATAATTGAGGCAATCACCGCCCATCTTATGGCCCTCCAGCAACACAACCCGCGCGCCCATCTGCACCGCACCCGCCGCAACAGACAGGCCACCCGATCCGCCGCCAATCACCAAAACATCTGTTTCTATCCGCTCCATGCTCAAATCCCTTTCTTGCCGCGCAAGACCTTAAGCACGATCGGCAAGGCCGAGAGCAGGCAAAGGCCCAAAATTGGCAAAATAATTTGCGGCTCCCACACGATGGCGAGATCCGGTGTCTGCCCGCGCTCAAAAATATCGCCCAGCCCTGCGCCAATAGAGGTGAACACCAAAGCCCCTGGAAAAATGCCCAAAAAAGTTGAAATAACAAAGCGTCGCAGCGGCACATCGAGAAAACTTGGTACCAGATTGGCCAAAAAGAATGGCACCCCCGGAATCAAACGGATGAGAAATAACATGGACCATTGGTTCTCATCCACGCCGTCTTTGATCTTTTTAACCAAACCTTGAGAGTTTTCCAAAGTGGCGGCAAGCTTTGCGCCAAACCCCCAGCGCGCCGCCAAGAAAATCGCACTGGCTCCCAATGTTGCCCCTAACATATTGTACAAAACTCCTGGGAAGGTCGCGAATAAAAATCCACCCGTCAGGGACAGAATCAAACCTCCAGGCACGGAAAACGCCACAAACAACGTATAGACCAAAATGAAGACCAGAACCGCAGCCAGGTAATTGGCATCCCGAAATTCAATCAAAACAGCCCGATGCTCCCGCAGGCTGTCAAAGCTCAAATACCCTTGCAAAAAATAGGCGCCGGATGCCACAAACGCCAGCAACAAGATCGCGGCGCGATACTGCACCAATACACGAAAAACGGATGTGAAGAATGCCTGCATTATCAAATTCCTTATATATTCCCCTACACATGCCTGCCTAAAGAGGATTTTCCTACCCCACCTCACGCTTCATTGATCAGAATCACTAAATTGTTTCAGTGATTATAAACTTTCTAAAAGAATTTTGCCGAAAATAACGCATTGTCTGTTTGACTCGCCGACGATCAGGCCCTAAAGGCTGGGTCCTGAAATAAATGGCTTAGCAGTTGAGCTGATCCAACCGGAGACTTCGCGATGAAACGCACATTCCAACCATCGAACCTTGTTCGCAAACGCCGCCACGGTTTCCGTGCACGCATGGCCACAAAAGCTGGCCGCAAAATTTTGAATGCACGCCGCGCCCGTGGCCGGAAATCATTGAGCGCATAAGCGCCCTTCCAGTGATGTCTGAGTTTAACAACAGTAAGTCCGGCGATCATGGGTCGTCGGACTTATTGGTGTTGGAGCGTTTGAAACAACGCAAAGACTTTTTGCGGCTGGCCCATGCGAAACGGGTCCATTCCACAAGCTTCGTACTTCAGGCCCGTGATCGAGGCGATGCGCAGGTGCTGCGTGTAGGCTTCACCTGCTCCAAAAAAGTCGGCAATGCGGTGGCGCGCAATCGTGCAAAACGCCGGCTGCGCGAAATCGCCCGTCTGATTTTGCCACGGTTTGGTCAGGCCGGCCATGATTATGTGCTCATTGGCCGGGCCAATGTCACCGCCACCACCAAATTCAACGCGCTGCAAGACGAGCTCTTAGCTGCCTTGCGAAGGTTGCAAGGCAAGCCATGACGATCTTTGCCCATATCCTCGCCCTGCCCGTGCGGTTTTACCGGCTGTTTTTTAGCCCCTGGGTGGGATTTAATTGCCGGTATCAACCGACCTGCTCGGCCTATGCGCTTGAGGCGCTGGAAAAGCACGGCGCCTTCAAAGGCTCCACGTTGATCCTGCGGCGCTTGGGTCGATGTCACCCTTTTGGCGGCGATGGCTACGACCCGGTCCCCGGAAAACACCCCCCTAAATCGTGACCAAAAATCCACATGAGCGGGATATTTGGCCCAACCCTCTTGCCTGAGGGTGAGTGCCGTGCGACGAAGGAACCACGCAACTCTCTGAAAGGGAGGTTAAAATAATGACAATTTTGAATTATATCTCTCGATGTGCGTATTGTGGCAATCAAGGCGCTGCGTCCTAACGCATCTGTCACCGGGCTTCTTTTGCCCTCTGCCCCGCCCAAACTTTAGGGCCCAACCCTCATAATTCCATCCCATTTACACGCCACCGGCCCTCGGCCGCGGCTGTCTATTTTACAACATTGAGCGTGGCTTCTGCCCGTTCAGGAGACATATCATGACACTTATTGAACGCGACCACCTCTTGGCCCATATTCAAGACTTGATCAGAGACCACGGAACTCTTCGGGTCTTGGGCCAAATCCTCAAACTCAAATTAATGCGGCGCAGAACCAAGCGGGCCATGCATTTGCCCGTGAACCCGCATATGCGCCGCGACATCGGGTTGCCCCCTGCGCATAAACCGCCTGATCCGTTCAAGTTTCTTTTGTAGCCTGACCGATCCAAGAGCAATTGCAACCCATCAGCGGCTTGGGCATAAGGTGCGCATGTTAGATGACGACACAGAAATTCATCCCCTCTTTGAGGGGGCACCAAAAACCACTGAGTTCAAAAAGCTCCGCAAGCGCCTGTTGCGCAACACCCGCGAAGCCATCGAACTTTATGGGATGATTGAGCCAGGCGCGCGCTGGCTGGTCTGCCTGTCGGGCGGTAAAGACAGCTATACGCTCCTGGCGGTGCTCTATGAATTGAAATGGCGCGGCTTGCTGCCCGTTGACTTGATTGCCTGCAATCTCGATCAAGGTCAGCCGGGCTTTCCAGCAACCGTTTTGCCCGAGTTCCTTGAGCGCATGCAGGTGCCACATCGCATTGAATACCGCGACACCTATTCGGTTGTGATGGACAAAACACCGGCCGGGCGCACCTTTTGCGCGCTATGCTCCCGGTTGCGGCGCGCCAATCTGTATCGGATCGCCCGCGAGGAAGGCTGCTCCGCCGTGGTCTTGGGCCATCACCGCGATGATATTTTAGAGACATTTTTCATGAACCTGTTTCACGGCGGCCGTTTGGCGACAATGCCGCCCAAGCTGGTCAATGAAGATAAAGATCTGTTTTTGTATCGCCCCCTTGCGCATGTCGCTGAACAAGATTGCGAGGCTTTTGCCAAAGCGATGAATTACCCGATCATTCCCTGTGATCTCTGCGGCAGCCAAGATGGGTTGCAACGTCAACAGGTCAAGGCGATTTTGGATGGCTGGGAGGCCAATCATCCCGGGCGGCGCAATGTGCTGTTTCGCGCATTGACCAATGCCAGACCCTCTCATCTTCTTGACAGCAAGTTGTTTGATTTCCTTGGCCTGGCTCTCGATCCGCAGGGCGAGCGAAATCCGCCTGCTGATTAAGCCAATCGTTACCATTTGTCCGCTAACTGTCCTGACGACAATGAGGACGACCCGTGATCGCTTGGCAAAATCAAACCGCAGGCAGATTGCACAATGGCCTATTATGGGCCCTTGGTGCACTCTGTGGCATCGCTTTAACAGCCACCTTGGCGCGGATCTTCGCGCCGGAGGCTTGGTTGCTATGGGCCGCGACTCTATGTGCTCTATGTGCTGCGATGGCTGCGCGCCTCCTTCGGGGGACAGCCGCCAAAACATCGACCATCACCCCGCCCAGCGCGCCCGCCTCAAGCAAGAGCCATCTCGCCACCACGCAGGACCTCAAGTCCGCCTTCGATAATCGGGAGATTAGACCACATTTTCAACCACAGGTCAGCCTCAGCGATGGGCGGATCACCGGCATGGAGGCTTTGGCACGCTGGCACCATCCAAGCCAGGGCATGGTTCCACCGCTGGCATTTTTATCCTCCATCGCTCAGGCTCAACTCTGGCATAAATTGACCGACACGATACTGCACGACTCCCTAAGCGCCATGCGCGATTTGGAAGACGCTGGCATTTTCGTCCCGCAAGTCGGCGTCAATTTCGCACAATCGGATCTAGAGCATCCGCAGCTGGTCACCCGAATCCTATGGGCGCTGGACCAATTCGATCTGCAGCCAAACAGGCTCTCGGTAGAGGTGCTTGAAAGTGTCGTAGTGCAGGACGCGCAATCGCCCGTGCGCCACGCGGTCAATTCTCTGGCCAAGCTTGGATGTCACATTGATCTTGATGATTTTGGCACCGCGCAAAATCCATTCGACTCCCTACGCCAATTGAATATTGACCGAATGAAAATTGATCGCTCCTTTGTTTTCAACATCGATAAGGATCCCAAAAAGCAAGATATACTCGCAGCTGTCGTTCTAATGGCCCAACGCCTAAATCTTGACACCATTGCCGAGGGCATTGAAACCGATGCGGAGCGGCGCGTCGTGCAAAAACTTGGCTGCGGTCATGCGCAGGGTTACGGAATCGGCAGGCCGATGCCCCTTGATCAATTGCAAAATTGGGCTTTGCAATACCAACAAGCGCCCCACCCGCACACATCACCCGCAAAATTGGCATAAAGGGCGCGAAAAGCCCAGAAATCCCCGAATCTACTTGACCTTTTGCCCTGCCGGCGGTTGAACCCCATGTAACCCGATATCGGGCAAATGACGCATGGTGGGCTCAAATGGACGATCAAAATAAAAACCTTCTCTTGGCCACAGGCCTCAGCTTTGCAGTGATGCTGGCCTGGTTCGCAATTGCGCCGCCGCAAACTGCGCCGCCGCCAGAGCAGGCACTAACTGAAACCGCACCCGTTGCCGCAACTGCCCCCGGCACAGCCGATGTCAATACAAATATCGCCTCCGGCAACGCGCAGGCCGTTGCAGAGGCCAGCCGCATCACGATCAGCACGGCGCGCCTCGAAGGCTCTCTATCGCTTCTCGCAGGCCGGATCGATGATTTACGCCTCAAAGACTACACCGAAACCATAAAAGAAGGGTCCGAAATTGTGACGCTTCTGTCACCCGAAGGCTCCGACAACGCCTATTACGGCATTAACGGTTGGGCCGCCGCCTCTGGCGTTGATCCTGCCGACGTGCCGGGCCCCACAACGCTTTGGTCCACCAAATCCACTCAACTGACCCCCACATCTCCCGTGACCCTGACCTGGGACAATGGCAAAGGCTTGGCCTTTCAGCGCGTGATATCGGTCGATGAGAATTTCATGTTCTCTGTCGAGCAAACCGTGCAAAACAACGGCTCGGCGGCCGTAGCGCTGGCCCCCTACGGTCAAATTGCCCGCCACGGCGAGCCGCCCAACCTCAAAGGCTTTTTTATTCTGCACGAGGGCATGGTGCGCATGTCCGACGGCGAATTGAACGAAACCAAATATGACAATATGCCCGAATTCGATATCAACCCCAAAGAACGCGCGCCGG
>Ga0233444_10006148_pt1 | contig 10808 bp, 6 predicted proteins | sample SI_124_October20_6_FD_182792 | JGI IMG/M metagenome (GOLD analysis project Ga0233444, IMG submission 182792) | Seawater microbial communities from Saanich Inlet, British Columbia, Canada - SI_124_October2016_10_MG | ecosystem: Environmental > Aquatic > Marine > Inlet | place: Canada: British...
CTGAATTTACCGTGAGATATTTACCAGCGGTAAACGAACTTGGAGTGTCAGCAAGCCCTGTGAATGTCGAACTTCCGCCACCTCCGCCACCTTCAAACACTGACCCGCTCTGAAATATAGTACCAGATATTTCAACGTCTCCAACAACGTGAAGTTTTCTATTGGCAAGATCGTTACTTGTCCCTACATTTAATCCTTGCGAAAAACTTTCTTGGATTGTTCTTGTAGCAAAATTCCCGGTCATGCTAGTGGTAACATGACTTCCCGTTTCACTATCTAAAGCCACGATACCACTTAAAGTGTCAATTTTAGCGTCTAACGTTGAACCAGTAGAGACGAGATTGGTAGTTAATGTGGAAATATCCGAATCATTCGAAGTAATTTGGGTCTGTAGTGTCTGACCAGTTGTTGCGAGATTAGCGGCTAACCCGGTATCCGAAGCAGAAAACACGCTACCGCTTTGTAAAATCGTTCCCGAAACCTGCAAATCTCCAATAATAGTAAAATTGCCACTATCTATAAGAGATGGTAATATTTTTTTAATATTTGCCACTTGTTATTCCTTTATTACACTATTAACTCCCTAAGAAACTTAGGTAAACTCCTTGACTTGTTGAATCTATTCTACTTTGACCGGATACTATTGCTACCTGATACCCTGAAGCTGAAATCGTTCCAGTCAAATCCCTTGCCGGAGCCACTGGCCAACCTCCGTCGTTTTGATATCCTCCGGCTGTGAACATGTAGTTTGCGTCATCAAAATTTTCGCTAAAATTAACATTATATACCCCAGTAGATATCCTATTGACGCTACTTACGTTTAAGCTGTCAGTTATCGTCGCGTTCCCCCCTGTTGCTCCTATAAAATTAACCCAAGCTTGAGATATGCCCTTATTGTCGAAATCGGACTCTAAATTAACATTAAGCTTTACTCTGTCTACTGTTGGGGCGTCTGTGACTGTTGGCCCACTTGATATATAAACTTTTATTTTCCAATATTTATTATATTGAGTTATTGCAGTCGTCAAATCGAAAGATACTGTATTATCAATATCATACGTTCCGCCGTCTTGGTAGTAGTCGGACGCGCCCGGATAAACGTTAGTCGAGGCAAAGTCGCTGGTATTTGAACCTATAAGTTGATACTTAGGTTTAATACTGTCTGAATCATCTGTCCAGTAAGCCGTAAAAGAAGTCGGAGAAATTCTCTTGGTTCCGTCGCCTAAAGCTTGGGATGTCCAGTTCTGCTCTGTTCCTATGTATATATCCGGGGAATAATCTACCTTTAATTGATCTATGATCGGAGTAGCGCTTCCGTTCCCGCTTAAAGATATCTTGTAATAAAAATTAGAACCTGACCAGTTCAAAGAAGACAGATCTGTTACTGTATCTGTTCCTGCTGTTAGAGATGTACTTATGCCAGAGCCTCCAGTTGCGTCTTGCCAATAAAAACCTGCGCCAGTCCCTTGGGCAAACTGTATTAAAGCTTGCGTGCTTCCGGGCAAACTAGTGATAGTTGTGAGGAGATTATTAATTGAATCGACTTGCCCAGCACTAGACAATATATTTGTAGATTGAATAATTGCGCTGCTGGCATAAGTGCCTGAGTCTTGTGTTACGTACTGGTAAGTAGCAGAGTACATTGATCCAGAAGTTAAAGTAACATAGTTTATAAACGCTCTGCCTTCACCGCCATTTAGATTTCCGTCAGTTCGAAAAGCGGAACTTCCTCCAATAGAATTTATAGTCTCTAAAGCAACTATAGCTGTACCTCCAGCGCCAGACCCTCCCCTATCATGGCTTGGGCCTCCCCCTACCCCTCCTCCGACGTCCCATACGCCGTTTGCGCCTATAGTACAACCCTTTGCATAAACTATTAGAATTCCTCCGCCAACACCGCCAGAAGCGGTGTGGTTATCTCCATCGGAAGCACCACCGCCTCCCAAAAATATTTTAGATTTATCCGTAGCACTAGATATTAACGATAGACTTAAAACGCTACTAGAAGACCCTGAGGTCCCACTGCCTCCTGCGGTTATATGACTACCGCCGCCACCTTTAGCCCTGCCCGCTGTTTGATTGTTAACGCTGCCATTTCCTCCGCCTGAATATGGGCCATTTTCTATACTTTCTCCGGGATTATCATATCCTCCTCCCCAACCCGACGATCCTCCCCTATAACCTTTTTGTTCTGCGTGTACCGTACCGTTCAAAGTGAAAGTTTCTTTTACCCGAAAAGCTATCAAGCCCCCTTTTGTTCCATTCCAAGCTGATGGGTATAAATTAACAGATGAATTAATAGTTAAATCATTATAATTAGGGACACGTTGGACCATAACTTTCATGTTGCTGCTACCTGTTCCCACGTCGCTATCAGTGCCAGCAGAACTTCCATATTTTTTTTCTTTATTTGTAGTAAACGTTATTGTGCTTGTTCCAGCGTTAACCGATTCAACCTCTAAAAATTCATAATTTCCTATGTTGTCTGTATCCCCTGCGCTGTAGCCTTTCGCGCAATATAAAATTATTTCATCTCCCGCCGCAATACCGTTAGGCGTAGCATCAACCGTAACTGTATCATTAGTAAAGTTAGTCGCATTATATATTACCGCATCAGCATAACTTCTGCCAGTTGCTAAAGTTGTAGTATTTATATCAGAACTTCCTGAGATGGTAACGTCTCCGTCTGCTCCATCTCCCTCGTCATAAATTTGCTCTATCTTTGCCTTTCCATCTATCGCGTAACTACTACTATTGGCGGTGTCTATACTATTTGTATTACTATACTCTTCTATAAACATGCCGGTAGCTAAATCTAGCTCCAGTCTTCCACCAGTTGCAGGATTCAACATTCCATCTGAAAACACAGCAGAAGTGTTGTTGAAGTTAGCTATGCTATCAAAATCATAAACAGCTTGACCAGCAGAGCTAGATATAGAAACGTAAGTCTCGTCAGACACAGCTGCAGTAGCGATATTTGAAAACGTTGAGCCGTTATCACTGCTTAGTTTTAAGACTCCTCCAGACTCCTGAAGTACTTGTTGTCCTAAGTATATAGAAGTGCCGGATAAATAAAGGTCTTTCCATCTTTTGCCTGTTGTCCCTAGGTCTCGAGTATTTGTAGCGTCAGGAACGATATTTTGACCGACAGCCGAAAGATCCACACTTGACCCTGCTGTTATTCCTGAGAACGCTAAAGTGCCACCAGATACGACTGGCACTTGACCTTCTGCACCTAAGCTCCCCACAGTATCACTAAGACCTACAAAAGAAGTAGCACCTGCTGTTATTCCTGAGAACGCTAAAGTTGCACCAGATACGACTGGTACTTGACCTTCTGTACCTAGACTCCCTACAGTGTCGCTAAGACCGACAAAAGAAGTAGCTCCTCCAGTCCCATCTATACCCGGCGCACCAGAGGGGCCTTCTAAACCCGCAAGATGCCTCACCTCTACCTCCAAGCCACTAGACGGAGCCTCTGGGAAAGTTAAACCAGAACCACTAATTGTATAATTAGTTATAGGAGACTGAAGAAGACCATTGATGCTTACAATAGTATTTCTTGGGTAATCTATACTGTTAGACAGGTCAAAATCAGTAGTTGTTCCATCCCCTGTGAATAGATCAGACGCTAAGGTTCCCTGAATCCCCGTTCCCGGACCTACTGGACCTTGTGCTCCAGAAGGTCCAACTAACCCCCCTAAATGTCTTACGTCTATTTCTATCCCACTAGAAGGAGCTTCCGGGAAAGTTATTCCGCTGTTACCGCTTATTAAATCGTAATTGGTTCCGGGAGCTTGAGACAATCCATTAACAGCTACCGCAATGCTAAAAGCGTTAATCGGGGCGCGACTCATCATGAATCCGGTTTTTATACCATCTCCTGTAAATAAATCATTCCCTAAGATGCCGCTGACAGAAGTGGTTGCTCCTGTGATGACGATTGTATCCCCGCCGCTGCTTCCTGTTACTCCAGAAAATATTAAAGAACTACCATCGGCGGAAACAACCACTGACTGCAACGGAGAACCTAAGCTAGAAGGGGTATCTGTTAAACCCGTGAACGCAGCGGCTCCGCCACCACCAAAAGAACCAGTCTGCCCAGTTGTCACGAAAGCCTCTATACCAGTAAAAGATAAAGTGCCCCCCGAGGTCCCTATTAATATTTCGCCATTCTCTACAGTACTAGGAGTATCTGCAAGCTCCGTAAACCCTGTTAGAGAGCCCGATAAAACAGTTTCGGAAGTACTTGTTAAAGTTATGCCTGAAAAAGCAAGAACCCCTCCGGACATTACTGGCACTTGACCCTCAGTACCTAAATAAGAGACAGTATCTGTCAAGCCCGTAAAAGCCGTAACGTCACTCGTCCCTCCTCCTCCTGCTCCCGAAACTCCGGAAAAAATCAAAGAGGTACCGTCAGCGCTAACTACAACTGACTGTCCGGCGGTGCCTAGCGCGCCAGTTGTGTCCGTGAGATCCGTAAAAGCAGAAGCCCCAGCTCCTCCGAATGCACCAGTCTGACTAGTAGTAATAAAGTTTCCAGTTTGGCTAGTAGTTACGTATTCGGCTAATCCCGAAAAAGTTAAGCTACCGCCGGACACGACAACAACTTGACCTTCTGACCCCAAAGATCCCACTGTATCACTTAGCTCAACAAAAGAGGAAGCGGCCCCAATGCCGCCAGCGCTTATGCCAGAAAAGATTAAACTAGTACCATCGGACGATACGGATAATACTTGCCCTGCGGAACCGAGCGAGCCCGGGGTATCTATCAACTCCGTAAACCTATTTAAAGCCGCTTCAGAGTTGACAATGTCATGTAAAGTGGTCTGCTTGTTTGTGCCGCTTGGAGAATAATATGTATCGCTAACGTCTACTACTAGAAAGACGTCATCTAATGCCAGATCCCCAGACGGTAAAACGGGGAACGAAGTTATCCTTGTGCCAGCCATACTTGACGAAATATATTACACTTTTTAACCATCATACAGTAAAAGCAACTCCGGGTTGGGTGAAATTTTCAGGGTGCAAAACATCGACCTCAGATATCGCAGAAGAGGGATCACCGGGAATTGAGTAAACGGGCTCCATGTATATTGCTGCGTACCTGCTATTTTCTTGGGCTATATACTGACAGGGTGCCCCGTCAGCAGTGTGAATTGTTGAATCTACCGTTAAAAGATCGGGTAAATACCAAAAAGGATTATCTTTTTTATTTGATTTTGAACTAATTTGAATCGGATCTAATGTCCGGTCGGCAGTTTCTGGAAATTCGCACGGGTCGAAAAGCCCACTTCTTACCCCATAGTCGAAATATTCCCATTTAAACGAATCTTGATCAGGTTCATAATAAAACAAATTACCATTAGCTACTCCCTCATAGTTAAGAACTCCGTACGTAGCGCTTCCTGTTGATTGTTTTGAGTAATCTGGTTCTATTGACTGATATCTTATCTTAGGAAAATCAACCCCAGTAGGAAAGGACGATTCAGTTCTCCCCTCTTTAGGAACAGGGTCACTATTATAATTTATTAAATTTAAGGAGTCATCTTTTGTAAAACTTCCACGATTAGAATCTATATTATAATAATTTATAGTGGAAATGTTTTTATTATTTTTAAATTTACCGGTATCTTTTCTGTCGTAGTTTATTAAATTTATTTTATTGAAAAAACTAGAAACGCCTTCGTAACCATCTTCACGAAAATAATTAATATTTGGTTTTGTGGTATTTTTAAATTTAGAAAAATGAAGATTATATTGTAAATTTATATTTCTAGTCGAAAAGTTTTCCGAGAGAGCTTTGCGATAATATTCTGTTTTTAGCTCTTTGTTAAACGTTGCTCTCCTACTAATTGAGGCGGAAAATAAATTTGCCTCGGCGCTTCTTTCGTTTTTGAACCTGTGGCTTCCGTTTCTAACATTATACAATACGACTTCTCTATCGGATTTTACTCTTCTAGTAATTGAGGCGGGGAACAAATTTAGTTCGATGTCCGTAGAGGAGTATAGCCTTCTAGTAATTGAAGCTGGAAATAAGTCTAGTCCAATATTCGCGTAGGACTCCAGTCTTCTAGTAATCGAGGCGGCGAAATTATTTATTTCTGTATTATTTATATTTTTAAGTCTACCTTTGAGTTTTGCGCCAGTAACACGGCTTAACATGATCTCTCTATCCGAGATAGCTTCTTTATGGAATTTTGAGTAAAAAGACGAGGTGTCGCTTATGTCTTGAACAGAAAGTATCTCTTTCGGATTTTCATTAATAAAATATTCTATTTTAGAAATGTTTTCTCGGTTAAGTATATGCTTGTGCTTTGAGTTAGTAATATGGCTTATTTTTATCTCTCGATTTACTAAAACTTTACGATCTTTAGAGCTGTTGAAATAATTAATCTCAGTCTCGCTTTTGGAGACTTGAGGTTTTGGTACTGTGGAAAAATAGTTTATGTCCGTATGGAAGGAACTCTTAACGTCACGACTTTCTCCGAAGAAATAGTTTAAATTTAAATTTGGTATATTTTTAACTTTAATATAACTTAAAGAATATTGGAGATTTTGACCTATAGTGTTTTTTCCTTTTATATAGCGTAAGCCATATTGAAGGTCTGAAGCCGCAGTAGATTCTGTAGACTTGAGGGGAACGTTTGCTTTGTAATCAACTACCCCAACGAAAGACCTAGCTATTCCAGAATTTGGCGGGGCAATAAATATTCCTGTGGGATCAAAAGTCGGTAAAGTCCCCCTCTGACCCCAGCCTCCGGTATTATAGATGGGGGGAGCTGTGTAGAAGGTGGGCATGTTAGTATTCTCTTAAATGCACATCTAGATAATGATAGCTTAATCCATCTAAATCTGTGCTTGTAGAACCAGCTCCAGAAACAGCTACATTTTTAGGATCAGAAGTTCTAGTTATAGCTAAAATATTATCTCCAGACGTACTTAAATTATAATCTTTATCTGTATCATAAGGGCTACCTATATTATTTATTGGATAAGAGATTAAGTGACTACCTGCCCCTGTTAGATACGAATACGGAGAAGACGAAAATGAAGTGCCTGTCCCAAAATGAGTTTCTTGGAAAGTTATATTGTAGTGACCGTCTCTAATACTATTTGATATAGAGCCTGTTATGCGTGCCGTCTCTCCACTTTCTAAGCTATCATACCTTATATTCGTTGCAACTGGAGCTTTATCATGAATATTAACTTTAGCTCCCATACTAGCGTGAGAACCACATGCGTAATTAAGAGAGCTGGGGGCTGACTGAGGAACTCGGAAGTAAAAAATTCCTCCATTTTGTGCTCTAGAATTCGTTACTCCTGAAGTGTATTCGTAAGTATAAACTCCTCCGTCACCTTCGGTGACAAAAATAAAAGGATGCCCATTGGTGCTAGCATCTGTGGTGAACTTATAAGTATTACCTCTTTGGAGGTTAATTTCTAATTGTTGAACTTGAGAAGTTCCGGTGTGGCTTCCTGCTGTTATTTCACTTAAAAAATACGCTCCCCCTGCTGCAGTTACATTAAATTGAGTCGAATAACTACCACTAGAACTCTCTTCCGTTAGATAGTCTCCCGTTTGTGCTTGTAAGGTAGTTATTTGAGGTTGAAGATTACCGCTTAAAGCGTTATCCGCATCTGTATAAGCCACAGCTAAGTTGCCGCTTAAGTCAACTATTTCCCCGCTTAACAGAAGGTCATTCTTATAAGTATAATAAAACGCGGTCCTTAAAGGGTCTCCATTTCCGTCATTTGCGGTAGTCCCTGTATTTATGACTTCTAGATTGAAACTCATTTAAATTCATTATAGTTGCCCAGTGTTCCTAGTCCAAGTATACTTAAATGAAACCTTTAAGATATGGTCGTTATCTTTTTCTCTAGGGGTTTCAAGCCTGTAGACATAACCATTGTCTCTAGCCGCACCGCTCATAGTGACCGGATTAATTGACCAGTCAGTAGTAGCTCCAACCCCTATAGTACTCCATGCAGAATGCACGGTTTGACCGTTTTCTACTGTATTGCCAACTGCGTTATCGTAGAAGCAAAACTTAGTAAGAGTCCTCGAGTCTCCGCTTTGAGCGGCGTTATATTCTGCTTTCCTTAAAGGAAGCTCGTAAAAATCTTCTCCAGCCGACCTATCAAAAGCTACGCCTGTGCTTCCGAAAGGTTGAACGGTCCCTGTGTTCGTAGATAAGAAACAGGAAGCTCCTCTCATATCCCAAGGCCCCCAAAAAACGCTCGACGAAGCGTCGTCAAAACCTCTAGTGGTTACGCTTTCATCCATTGTTAAATAAGACCCAGCATTAGAGTTTTGGTTAGGAGCATAAAAGTGAGTAACGTTAAAATACTGAGCTCTTTCGTTTATATCGTTGCTGTTTGGAGACGAGTTATTGCTTACGTATTCTGCGTTAAGCTCTACTGCATAAAGATTATGGTGAGGAGAATACTTCATATTGGTGATGTCGGAACTAGTATCCGCGGAGGTTCCCGCATCAGATCCTACGTACGGACCAAAAGCACTCCAATTTATCATGCTATTATCTATCCCGTATCGAGCGACAGGACGCATTACAAAAGTCAATGGACCTTGAGTAAAAAACGGAGTTTTAAAAACGGTAGCATAAGTAAGCGAGTTGTTGCTGAAGTTAAACAGCTGGCTATGGCCATAGAAATTGCTGCTGTATGAGGTCTTCTGTTGCCCCGGCAAACTGTAAACCGTATCAAAATCCTGAAGCTGTTGATAACGCAAGTAATCCCCCCAAGGCCAGTATCCCGAAGCTCCGGAAACAAGATTAGAGGTAGTGCCATTTCCTGCAATCCCACTCATATTCTTGTGAATATCAGTACCCAAAAAGGTAGAGCTCGTTATCGCCTCGTGATTTATAAATCTGTTAAAATCTTGATGATCAACCAAAGTCAAAAGCGGCCCCGGTCTATCAGAAAGCCTTTCTGTCCCTGTCGGTTGTTTATACCCTATACAGACCCCAGATGGTACTGCCGGGTATTTAAGCGCATAAGATAGGTCCCCGCTCCAACCATCCACCGCGTTGCCAGATTCCCCGCTGTAAACGTATGCCGTATTAAATTCGTTAGGTACCCCTTCCCCATTTTGCCATCTATTAACATAACCAAACCCCGGACCAAAGTCCACAGCCCCAACAGCAAACGGCTCGTTACAAGCCCCTCCATCGTCTACAGGAGTAGCTATGCCGGAATGATCTATACCTACCATTCCTATGTGTTGTAGACCATGCCTATCCCCAGAAGCCGCTGTTCCGCTCCACGAAATAGTAGGAAGATTTCCGTCTGAACCGGTAGGGATTAACCCTGTCGTACTTGGAGCCACAGGATCAAGCTGAACATTTAATTCGTATTTTACTCTTAAGAATTGACCCGGGCGAAGAACTTCTGGGTCTGGTCTTCCGGCCGCTGTGTTTCCGTCTAACACAACTCGAGAAAAAAGCTTCTTTGCGCCGGGGGTTTCTTTAAATCCTAGCTCTGTAATCGTAGCGTTTTGCTTTTGCGCGAGAAAATCAAAAGTTCTGAAAAGCTGCAAATACCTGCTGTCCCCGCTGGAATAAACATTATACCCACAGTTCCCGCTACCCGGAAGGTAGAAAGAATTCATCATCGCAGGTTTTTCTAGCTCGGTGTCAGAAATCGTTGCGGGGGTTACTGATCCAGAAAGCTGATCTCCGGCTACGCAAAACTGAAACACCTGAGCCCAAGGCATGTAGGCAATTTTATCCAAGCCACAATCAAGAATTAAGTTCTTATTCCAGTCCCCTTCTCTTTCGGCAGATCCGTCAGGGTTAATTACAGATGTCTTATACTGTCCTTGTACAGATCTATTAAATTCTATTTCTGGTATTTCTACCACTTTTTTAGGCTCGTATTTAATCATCTTGTTTTATCTATTACACTTTTTTATGGACTTTCTGAAACAAATATAGCAGACCAGTCCTTCAAATCTGGATATGAAGAAGTGAAATCTCCGTGGTGCGTCAAAGCATATATATAATGTTGTCCGCTTGGGACGATAACGCTTGCTGGTGGTTTCTGTCCCTGCCAAGCAAATTTTTCGTATTCATTTACTGTGATATTTCCATTTCCTGAGTTATTATACACTCTGACTTGATAACTACCCTTGACGTCAGGAGTGCCTGAAAAGTATATGTTTGAGTTGTTATGATTCAGAATAAAAGTATGAAACTCAGAGCCATGATCAAAGTAATATGTTCCGTTATTCCCAGTCGTGCCGGAAGGGTTAGCTACCCTTAGCAAGTCTCCAAAATCAGAATCCAAGTCAGAGTTAAGTCTTAGTATCTGACTGTTTCTTCCTTTGGAGCCGTCTACATACCTAGGGTCTATTTTATCCAACCCGTGAGACATTTATTTACCTCCCCTCGGCAAGGATTTGCTTTATTTTTTCGGGAATTTCTTGATGCCCCGCAGAAGCTTCTGCCGGTTTTGAATACGTCGACGCATGTCTGCCGAACTCTCTCAAAAGTCTGTCCGTAAGCATGTTTCTATTGTCGATAGGAACCACTCCTACTCTTGATGCATGAGCCTGAAGATCAGACATGTTCATATCGAACACTTTTTCCTTGTATTTTTCGTAATCTAAAGTGCCGTATTCTGAAGTGCCATCATCCCCCCAAATCTGGTCGAGGGTTGTTGGTTGAAACTTTTCTTCTACCTTTGCGTGAGTTTGTTTAACGCCGTCTAGTTTTCTCTTTTTCCTTTTTGCTGCCATTACCTTTTACCTTTCCTTATTATAATATATTTTACACATTTTATCTGAA
>Ga0233444_10006149_pt1 | contig 10805 bp, 7 predicted proteins | sample SI_124_October20_6_FD_182792 | JGI IMG/M metagenome (GOLD analysis project Ga0233444, IMG submission 182792) | Seawater microbial communities from Saanich Inlet, British Columbia, Canada - SI_124_October2016_10_MG | ecosystem: Environmental > Aquatic > Marine > Inlet | place: Canada: British...
TCTTAGATTGTTCTTGTTCCAGTTTTTTAGCATCAAGTAGTTGCTTGTAATAGAACCTTCTAATATGTATCGGTAATCTATAAACTCCTTCTTGATTAAATCCATTACCATAGTAACATAACTCAAAGATTTGTTTATGAAGAATAACCGAATAATTACTCGGAAGGCCAAAAAAACCCAACTCCCATTGGAATGGGCTTCACCTCGTTTTCTCCAGTATTAGGGTTATTATATTCAAATACCATATCAACATCAGGTTGAAGTTCCCTGATTAAGTCTCTGAATTTCCTTGTATCTCTTGTTAAAAATTGATTGTTTACAAATTTAGTAATAGCCGAAGTTGTTGAATCACCGTCTACTGATGTAATCATATACCTATATCTTGTAGTTAATTCTGAGGTTGCTCCATCTTTATTTAATCTATTTATAGCCTTAACATCAGTATCTATTTTCTTTTCATCACCATGAGTTAGTAACCTAAATTCAATTTCTTGACCATTAGTGGTGGTAAATTCATATTTGTTATCTTTATTTATTTTTGAAAAATCAACTTCTTTTGTTTGTACTTTTGATAAATCTATTGTAATGTTTTCCTTTTCACCTAATTCATTTTCTTGTTGAATTTGATATTCAGGACCATAACCTAAAATACGAGCCGCTAACATTATAGCATTTTTATCCCCTATTAGAATGTCATCTATGTTTACACCCTTATCTACTATAATTGACTCAAATAACTTATCAAGTACCACCCCCTTTCGAATAAGATTCTGTGAAGCAAGAATTTCTTCTTCTTTCGCAGTCATGTATTTAATTTCTATTGTACCTTTTGAGAGGGGATTACTCTCTGGATAACATTTACCTTGTGATGGTAGTGTTATCACTTCGGTAGGAAAATCGTAATTTGCCATATAACTTTTATTTTAATTGTTCGTATATAAATATATAACTTTTAAAAAGTTGAAAAATAAAGGCACAAAAAAAGTTCTCACTAAGAGAACTTTTTCTTTTATAAAAATAATTTTGGAGGAATACTAGAATTCTAAGATAGCATAATCATATGATAATGTTAACTCGATTGAAGTTGGTTCATTTGATGACCAATCTAAACTACCGAAGTTAGCAGAGTTGATAAATGCACCTTTAAGAGTCCATTGTTCAATCTTATCACCAACAGGTCCTAATAGATAACATTGGATATCTTTCTTATAGAAATCCGCATATCCATCTCTACCTGTAATTGATTCATGAGAAGTTCTTACCCACTCCATAACTGCCTGTGCACCTGATGGTACAATTGGGTCATAAAGTGTCATGGTAACATCTGCCCATTCACCTTTTCCTTTAAGTTTTCTTTTAACGTTGATGTGGTCCAAGGTAACAGTTTCAAATGAAATTGTTGGTCTTGTAGCTACTTTTATAAGATATGAAGGAATACCATCTATTTCCATGATGAACCGATTTTGCATCTTTGGTTCAAAGTTGGTATAAAACATATCATTAAATTCTAATACTTCTGCCATTTTGTTTTCTCCTAATTTATTCTACTATAAATATAGTTCTTTTTTATTTTTAATTAATTACGCCGAGAACGAAGCCCCAGTTGGTAAGATGTTGAAATCTAACACGATGAATTCAGCAGTTTTTGTTGGTTGTAAGAAAATCTGTCCAGCCAATATGTTTCTGTCGATTACATCAGGTGTGTTGTTTGATTCATCCATCACCACTCTAAATGCATAAAGTCCTTGTCTTTGTTGTATTCCTTCTAAATAAGGATTTACTGTATTTAAGAATCTACCTCTTGTTTGAGCCGTATTCTGTTCGAACACTAAGTATCTTGAAGTTGAAGCAATATACTTCTTAACTTTAATCATTAATCTTCTTACGTTGATTCTATCAAGTGCAGATGCTCTATCTTGTAAAGTTTTTTGTCCAAATGCAACAATACCTTCTCCAGGGAAAGCTGCGATTGGATTAACTTTTCCTTCATATAATGTATCTCTTTCAGCATGTGTTAATCTGTTTAGTACAGAAACAGCACCTACGATACCACCTCTATTTAAACCTGCTGGTGCAAACCACTCAGCGGCGATAGCATCATTTCCAGCATATATTCCAGGCATCAATACTGATGGTGGAACAGATGTTAATCTATTCGTTCTTGAATCGATTGTTTTAACCCATGGGTAGTATGTACCTACATAGTTACTATCTAAGTTACCTGCCTGTTCAACAGCTTGTGATATACTATCAGTTGAAACTTGTCCAGTTCCACTATTGTAAGTTACACCTACAACATCACCGATAAAGAAAGCATCTTCTCTAGCTTCTACCATATCTACTACTTTATCAAATACATACGAGTGGTGTCTTCTTACAATACCAGGTACTGATACTAAGTTGATATCAAAATCATCTGGATTAGATACCGAAGCGATTGCCTTAACATAAGCAACTGAACCACTTGCTGTTGAAGTAGAACAATTAAACCCTTGTGTGTTACCACTACCAAAGTCTGCAGATGAACCAGCAGCTGCAATTTCAGTAGTTGGTGATACACCATCAAATCCACCTTGGAATCCTAATATAAATTGTCTCTTATTTACATCAACAGAATTAGAACCACTTAACTCAAATCCAAATGCATGTGTTCCGTTATTAATATTTACGGTAGCATCGAATGCAAATACTGTATTTGCACCTGCGGTAGCACTTGTTGGTACTGGTTTTAAATAATGTGAGTTATCAATTTTAACTTGTGCAGTTTCTAAATCAATACCACTATATTTTACACCATTAGATGCACTATTCTCTTTTGAACCCGTTGAGAATACCACTGCTGGTACCTCAGATGGAGTTCCTACGATAATTGTATTAATATAAGCACCATGTCCAAATGGTCCTGCAGTGATTGGGAATGAACCTTCTGGTTTACAATCAACTCTAATATACTTAGAACGATTTACATAATCACCATTTTCAGTTTGTTTACCATTACTATCAATAACAACATTTCTATCACCAATTACTTTCTTAATATAGTTAGGTGAAGCAGGGTCTAAGTTTACATTGTTAAATGTTTCTAAGATTACTGGTCTTTTATTTGTATCAGAGTATCCTCTAACTGCAATTGAGAAAGTTGAATAATCAGTAGAATTGTTTGAACCAGCGGCTTTTACACCAAATACTGCAATTTTAAATTCTTTGTTATAATTAGAACCATCTCCAATAGTATGGAATCTTACCAAATCATGTCTTTCACCTGAAATTAACTGTGATTGTATCCAAGGAGTTGTTGCATGTTGGATATCTTGTGAAAAGTTTTGTGTTGGTAAAGTTTCTAAGATTACAGATGAACCACTATCTGAAATATAAGATGTTTGGTTAATTGCTTCATTTTCATAATAAACATATGAATAAGCATTTTTAGAACCTCTTGGAGATTCTCCAAATACATCTGATAAATCATTTCCTGCACTTGGTAGTACAGATGCTGATAGTTCTCCAAAAGAACCACTAATTGAGAATGCTGATGCGGAATCCGCTGCATCTATTGATGTAGTTGGGAACCCAATACTATCATCTCCTTTATGTGTCGTGAATAAAGAACCAATTACTTTGATTCCTCCATCAGACCCACTAACTTTGATAGCTATTGGAGATATTTCTTGATATCCTCCAATGTGTCCAACTCTTACAATAGTAACAGTTCCAGCTTCTCTTAAATAATTTTGTACGGTATATCCTGTATAGTAAGAACCATCAGGTGTACCGAATATTTCTTCAAATTCCGATTGTGTATTTACAACGGTTGGTACGAAAGCTGGTCCCTTTTTTGTAGGTCCTATTATAGCTGCTCCGATTTCTCCAATCCCTTGTGCTAAGAAAGAAAGGTCATTTTCTCTCGTAAATACACCAGGTGATACAATTTTTTCTGCCATTTTATTTTACTCCTTGTTAATTATCTTTTGTAAACGTACTCTTATAAATATAAAATACTTTTTCTAAAGATTATTTTTTTTCTTCTTTAGATTCTTTTTCTTCGTTTTCTTCAACTACTGGAACGAATGTATTTGTTTTTGGGTCGTAATTTCCATCACCATATTTTTTATTAAGTGTTTGAAATAACTCTTGTTCTGTTTGTTGTAAAGCTTGATGTTTATTTATTAATGAAGTATGAATATCTTCAATTTCTTTAATTCTTCTATCTTTCTCAATTGCTAATTGTCCTAGTTGAGTAAAAATATTAGAAGCATCTGTTCGTAGTTGTCCTATCGTTGAAACTTCTTCATCTGTAAACTTAATTTCTTTGATTTCTTTTGCCATTATTTTTGTTTTAATTGACTATTGTTTTTGTATATATATAAATATATCGTTTTTTACAAAACGTAAATTTAATTTACATTATACATTAAAACTAAAACTATCACTATAAGCTCCATATAATCCATGGTCTATAGCTCTTATTCTAATATAATTAGTACCAGAAGCTAAACTATGTCCATGTATTGATATTTCAGTAGTTGACCATTCATCATAACTTACGGTTGGTGAACTAAAATCAGAGTTATTATCTATTTGTAAATGATATGCCGTAATACCTGTGGTACCAGATGAAGTTGGAACAGACCATTCTATTACTTTACCTTCTGAACCAGCTTGGAATTGTACTCCACTAACCTTACCAGGTGCACCTAAATCTCCACTATGAGTATTTCCACCTTTATTGTGAGTTATATATCCATTTACTAAATATGTATCTTGTTCTTCAACATCAATTGATACAATTTCTACGGTTTCGTCTACTAAACTATTTGATGTTACCGAAACTTCAGTACCATCTCCTTTTATTAATTTATCATCTACTATAATAGATGATATCTGTTTGAATCTATATTCATCATCGATAGAATCCTTTACCAACAACGGATGTTCAGCTGTTGCTGTTACTTCTCCATTGTTTACTGAATAATATCTTTCTGCAAATGAGTAAATTACATTTACTACCTCTACATCTTTAGCGGTGGTTTCAAGACTACTAGCATTCCACGAATAAAAATCATATGTATATTCATCATCAGATAATCCCTCTAAAGAATATCCACTTAACATATCACCTTCTTCTAAATCACCTACTTCCACAGTAGTTCCATCTGCAAGTGTTACAGGCGAATCAGCAGTTAAACATAATGTTGTATTTCCATCATAAGTATCTACCGAGTAAACTGTTTTTGTTTTTGCAACATTATAATCGGTTGCATGGTCATTGAATCCATCAGCAAATGTTACTGATAAAGTATGTGATGTAGTTGAAGATATATCCGTTTGTGAACTTGCACCTTGAGGATTCATAGCACCAACTGTAATCACACCAGTATAATCTTGGTTTGCACCAATACTTAAATATCCTGCAGAATTTCCAGCAGAATTATATGTTGGAGAAACTGCCCAAGTAAAGTTTTGATATCTACCTTTTATTTGTCCAAAGTTAGAACCCTCTCCACCAAATGCTAATGTATATGTTTCGTTTGTAGCTTCAACAGCATAAGTATATCCAGATAATGAACCAACTGAATCTATTCCATATGAAGATATTGAAATATTATCACCAGCCGATGGTGAACCTTTAATAGTACCCAATGATACGTTTAAATTTTGAGTATCACCAGTTGCTCCTGCTAAATTATTTAAACTAAGTGTTTCTCCTGCTGAAATTGCCATATATAATGTTTCCTATATATTATAAATATTAAGTAAATCGTTTACCCATTTATCTTTATTAGTAAAATTGTTAATCATATATTCTTTTAACAAATTAAACCATTTATTTTTTTCTGAATATGAGGTTTCTTTTAACCTACTATAAATATGATTAAATTCTTTTTTAGATGAAGCTCTATACGGATACTCAAAATCTTTACACCAATCTTGATGTATTATTGGTAGTTTACCTCTATCTACTGCTTCAATTATACCATACCCAAACGGTTCTACTGAAAAACAAGAATGTGAAATACCCCAATCCATATTATAAAACATATTTTTAAATTTTGAATCATAATGATATATTTTATGTTTTCTTGTATCCAATTTTACACTATTTTTCCATACAGTTATAAAATCATTTGAATTAGTAAAAATAAAAGCTTTCTTATTATCTAAAAAGTGAGGATTTTTTCTACCTTCACATCTTGAAGCAAAACCTATATTGTTTGAATCAGATAATTTTAAATTATGTTTAAATTCGTAAAAGTTTTTTATATTAATATTATTATATTTTATTTTATATAATCCTATCCATATATTATTTTTTGAATGTTCTGTTATTTTTTGTTCCCATGATGAATCTACAAAAGGATGCCATCCCATTGAAGCATCTGTTACTACTTGTGATTTAATAACATCATCTACTGAATTGTGTAAAACATTTGAATGAATTTTATCTAAATTATCATCAATAACTTTCATTGGTGTATAATGACCATGTAATATATTAATTCTACGGGCCCCTTTACATAATTCTTCAAATTTTTTAATATCATCTCCATGCCAATGTGCTTCTATTGGAAATTCATAATCATCATATCCTTTTGGTTTGTTTCTATGTAAAAGAAGAATTGGTTTTACATCTAATTTAGGTGCAATTAATTCCATCCATAAATTAACCCAAGTATCAGTACCAGCATTTACCCAAGGGCCACCACCAGTAGTATAATACACATCATACATATTTTATTTTTTTACGATTATAATTCCAGCAAATGTTGTTGAGAATACAACAGTAACTCTACTTGTTGAATTTGTAGTAATTGAAACTGGTACTTCTTGTTGAGATGTAGCAGTATTCCAAGCTTGTACTATTGGATATTGTTCACTTAAATTGTGGTCTACTGCATATGAAGATGCTCCACTTACAGTTTCTTTATGTGTTGTTAAATCTGTAATTTGTGTTGAACCACTTACTATCGTATCTGCATTTAATTTAAGTTTTACTCTTGCATCTGTATAAAAAAGATTAGTTGAACCTTCTGTTAGTTCATCTGTATTATCTTGTGATTGTGCTTTAGAATCTACATATGCTTTTACAGATTGTTGAGTTGGTAATTTGGTTGCTGAATTAGATAAGAAGTTATCTTCATCAACAGATACTAAATTTAATATTTGTGCTGAACCACTAATTACAGTATCTGCATCTAATTTAAGTTTTACTCTTGCATCTGTGTAATATAAGTTACTACTTCCTTCGGATACATCATCAGTATCTCCACTTAATTCACTTAATGCATCTTTAGTATCAACTTGTGCATCTACATATGCTTTAACAGATTGTTGAGATGGAAATTTAGTTGCTGAGTTAGAACTCATGTCATCTTCATCAACACCAACTAAAGTAATAATTTGTGTTGAACTACTAACTATACTATCTGCATCTGTATTGAGATATCTTGTATCAAAATCCGATGTTAACTGAGCTGATTGAGATACAATTCCTGCAGGTATGTTATTAAAATTAGTCCAATTTAGGTAATAAGAACCTGCTTGGCTATTAAGTTTGTTAGCATTATCTGCAATTTGTGAACCACTAATTAAATGTCCACCTTTTGCAACTACCACAAATCCACTCTGAGTATTAGAAAGAGTTACTCTAGCAGTATTTACGGTTGGTAGTGAAGTTGTTGCTGGTATTAGTAAATTTCTGTTATTATCATAAACAGATACCAATACATTATAAGAATTAAAGTTGTGAGTTACGGTAATATCATCGACACTATCATATGATGCAGTTACAGTTGTTGCTTCTGCAATTGAAATATCGGTTGGTAGGTTTGTTAATTGTGAACCATCTCCTTTGAAGAATGAAGCAGTTACGGCACCATTTAAATAAAGTGAACCTGTTATTGCAAATGGATGTGAATTTGTTGTGAGTATTTCTTGTATCGATTCTTCCGAAGAAGATTTTTCGAAAAATATTCTACCATCGTAGGTATTCATAGCCAACTCACCGAGTGCTAAATTGCTCGTTGTTGGGGTCTTACCCGATACTGATGTTCTTTTTAGTTTAACTATCTGTGCCATATTTATGACTTACTTCTTTCATTATATAATTAATAAAATAAGAAATCCTTATATAAGGATATAAATTCTTATCCCAACTTCTCTTTCAATATATCAATTTCTTTTTGCTGTTCTTTAATAGCCTCTATTAAGAGACCAGTAAGTTTAGCATAATCTACTCCTTTAAATCCATTATCTCTATCTTTAACTAACTGAGGAAGTACTTTCTCAACATCTTGTGCAATTACACCAACATTTGGTAATGATTGTTGTAATTTATCTGCATTATCATTCCAATCCCAAGTTACACCTTTTAAGGATTGTACTTTTTCGATTGGATTAGAAATTACTTCGATATTATCTTTTAATCTTTCATCCGAAGATGCGTATGCTACTACATCACCAGTTGCGGATACAGATGCAAATGTTACATTGGAATCAGTATTAACATCTTGGTTAATGAAATCACTTCTTGTGTATGTTGTATCACTATCGGTAGTTGTAATTGTAATTGTACTTGCATCTGTTCTAGTAACAGTAGCACCACCTGCTCCTACAAATTTAACATCATCGGTTGTTGCACCATCATGTCCTGCACCAGTCAATCTTAATTTAATACCACTTGAAGATACAACTGAAGTTGAATAAGTATTCTGAGTGTTATCGTTTGTATCGGTGTTTGTAGTATAAGAAGGTAAACCAAATGTACCATCGTGTTTTAAGAAATGTCCTGCTGTTCCTCCTGTAAGTCCTAAGTTAGTTCTTGCCGTTCCAGCATCTCCTAAATCTGATAAGTTTTGGTCTTTTTGTAATTTTCCACCTACTGTTGTTACTAAACTTGCAAGTGAACCAGAATCACTATCCAAAGATGCAGATAATTCACCAAGTGTATCTAATGTTGAACCAGCAGTTCCAATAATAGCATCAATTCTACCTTGTACGAATGCCGTTGTTGCTATTTTAGTAGAATCATCTGTACCAGTTTGAGTTGGTGCAGTTGGATTAGAAGTTAAAGCAGCTGATGTGAACATCGTTGCCTTACTTTCGTTTGTTACATTACCTAAACCAACATGAGTTGCACTTACACCAGAAACTGTTCCAGTAAATGTTGGTGAAGCAAACATTGTTGCTTTTGATTCGTTTGTTACGTTACCTAAACCTACGTTAGTTGCAGTTGTACCTGATTGAATGTCAGAAGTTGAATCTTGGTTAGATGTTGCTCCTAAAGCAGCTCCATCTGTTACAGTTGCAACGGCTATACTATTAATGGTACCAGTTAAATCTCCACCTAGTATAGTAGCTCTTGTTTCGTTTGCTACATTCCCTAACCCAACATGAGATTTCGTTACACCAGCAACTGTTCCAGTAAATGTTGGTGAAGCAAACATTGTTGCTTTACTCTCATTTGTTACGTTACCCAATCCAACATTTGTTGCAGTTGTTCCTGATTGGATATCAGAAGTTGAATCTTGATTAGATGTTGCTCCTAAAGCAGCTCCATCTGTTACAGTTGCAACGGCTATATTGTTAATTGTACCAGTTAAATCTCCACCTAGTATAGTAGCTCTTGTTTCGTTTGCTACATTCCCTAAACCTATATCACTTTTAGATAATTCTCTTGTTGTAAGAGTTGTTAAGGTTGCATCTGTTACGTGTCCTAATGCATTAGTATTTACATTGAAATCTAAATCACTAATTACAGTTGCTCCTGATAGTGTACCAGTATCAACACTTAAATCATCACCATCATGAGATGGGTGAGAATAAACTGTATTTGTATCGGTTGAGGATATTGTAACGTTATTAGCATCTGTATGAGTTAATGTAACATTAGAACCTGCAACTAATTTAATATCTTGAGTACCACTTGAATGACCACCAGTAGTATTTCTTAAAATAATATCATTAGTACTATCTACAAAAGATAATGTAGTAGTATTCTGTGTATTATCATTAGCTGTCATATCAGTAACAACTAAATCAATAGTTCCATCACCATCTTGGTAAGTAGCTGCAATTCTTGTTTCGGTGTTTCCACTAAACATCGCACCAACTATATCTTGTACCGCATCAGTTGTTAACTGAGTGTTATCATTAGCGGTCATATCATCAACAACAACATTAATTTTTCCACTTGAATCATCATAAGTAGCTGATACTCTAGTTTCGGTATTTGAACTAAACATTCCACCTACTATATCTTGAACTGCTTCTGTTGATAACTGAGTGTTATCGTTTGGAGTACTTACTGAATCTCCTAATGAGATAGCTGTACCATTTATAGTAATAGAACTATTAGTAAGTTTAGCATTGGTAATTGAACCTGCTAATTGAGTATTAGTTATACCACTTATTTGTGATGAACCACTAACTATACCACTTGGTAAGTTAGCTAATACGTTTGCTGCATCAGTTACATCTGCTAATGCTTCTATATTATCTAATTTATCTTTTAAATCATTCGTAAAATCATTTGCTGTTTGAGATGCAACTGAGAAATCTAATGAATTGCCAGTATCATCATAAGTTACTGTAATACCACTTTCAGTATTACCACTTACCATTCCACCAACTATATCTTGAACTTGTTCTGTTGATAACTGAGTATCTGTATTAGTAGTATAAGATGGTAAACCAAATGTACCATCATGTTTTAAGAAATGTCCATCAGTTCCAATTGTTGGAATAACACCAGCATTCCCAGTTCCTACTAAAGTTCTTGTTTGAGCTGCTGTAAGATTTACATCTGC
>Ga0233444_10006154_pt1 | contig 10803 bp, 10 predicted proteins | sample SI_124_October20_6_FD_182792 | JGI IMG/M metagenome (GOLD analysis project Ga0233444, IMG submission 182792) | Seawater microbial communities from Saanich Inlet, British Columbia, Canada - SI_124_October2016_10_MG | ecosystem: Environmental > Aquatic > Marine > Inlet | place: Canada: British...
GAAAAATAATAAGAGGTGGCTCATGGAAAGATGTTGCCTATTATTTAGAAGTTAGTACAAGAGATTTTGAATATGCTGATACCGCAAGAAGTTATATCGGTTTTAGAACTGTTCAATCAACTGTAGGACCTTCAATAAACACTAATAATTAATTAACCCAACCTAAACAAATCATTATTAAATTATGGCACAATCAAAATCAACTAAGAAAATTTTTAACATGGCATACGGTATCGGAGCCGCAATAGTTATCCTTGGAGCATTATTTAAAATACAACACATATCAATTGGTTTTTTAACCGGAGGGTTGATGTTAACCATAGGTATGGCTGTTGAGGCGATTGTATTTGCAATATCTGCATTTGAGCCTGTAGAAGACGATTTAGATTGGACAAAGGTGTACCCAGAACTAGGTGATGCAGACGGTGAAGGAGCAGGAGTAAACGGGATGTTATCACAAAAATTAGATAATTTATTACAAGAAGCTCAAGTAGATACAAAGTTAATGACGGATCTTGGAAACAGTATAAAAAGTTTTCATACTGCTGCAGAAGGTTTAAGTGTTGCATCTGAGTCAATTTCCTCGACTGCAAAATATAATGAACAAGTAGAATTAGCAGCTACACAAATGGAATCTCTTAATGGATTATACCAAGTTCAAATGGAAAATTCCAATAAACAAGCAGAGTTAAACAACGCAATGGTTGAAAATTCTGAACGACTAAAAGAACAAATGGAATCATTGGCAAGTAATTTATCATCTCTTAACGGAGTGTATGGTGGAATGCTTTCTGCAATGTCTACCAAATAATTAGTTCATCTTTAACTTAAAAAACTAATTCACATGGCAGGAGGAAAATTATCCCCAAGGCAAAAGATGATCAACTTAATGTATCTAATTTTTATTGCAATGTTGGCAATGCAAATGGATAAAAAGGTATTGTCATCGTTTGGCTTTATGAAAGAAAAAATTGAAGATGCTAACGTAGCATCTTCCACTAATATTGATAATATTTTATCAAGTTTAAATACAAAGGCAACCGATCAACCAGATAAGTTTGCAGACCTAAATAAAAAAGCACAAGAAATTAATAAACTTTCAGAAGATTTATTTGTTCATATGAGTGCTTTAAAAGATTCTATTTTATCTGACACAGATGAAGAAGATAAAAACAACTATGAAGCTATGAGTGGCGGAGATAGACTTGATGAAATGTTTTTTAAAGGGGAGGATTTAACTCCTCAGGGTGAGAAATTTGTTGAGAACATTAATTCTTACAGAGAAAACTTATTGTCCATTCTTGGAGCTGATGCAAATCCAGATTTGATTAGAAATGTTAAAAAACGATTCAATACTGATCCAGAGCCAGCAAGAGACGAAGATTCTCCTGAAATTCCTTGGATAAAAAGCAGATATGAAGGTATGCCTATGATTACTTCTATTGCAAATATTACTCAAATACAAGGAGATTTAAAAAATACAGAAGCTGAGATATACACCAATCTTTTAGGGGGTCAGCTAGAAACAGAAGTTTCTCTAACAAATTACGAGGGTATTGTAGCGCTTAAAAAAACAGCCTATTTTGCTGGCGAGAGAGTTGAAGGGAAAGTTGTTTTAGGACGTTATGATGCTACCCTAGTACCAACTGAAGTAATTTTAAATGGTAGAGACTTAACTGATAAGGTTGAAGAAGGTCAAGTTAATATTGATATTCCTGCTGGAAATGTAGGAACAAATAATATTAAAGGGACCATTACGTTTATGCAAGATGGTGAACCAGTTCCTGTACCTTTTGAAAGCTCTTATTCTGTAATAGCAGAACCTAGTGAGGCTGTAATTTCAGCAGATAAAATGAATGTGGTTTACAGAGGTTTAGATAACCCGATATCGATATCAGTTCCCGGAGTTGGAGACAAAGATATTTCATCTACTGTAGGAAATGGAAACAAATTAACAAAGACAGGCAATGGTAAATATATTTTAAATCCTGGTGCAGGGAAAGAGGTTACTATAAATGTTTCAGCAAAATTGAGTAGTGGTAAAAAAATTAGTACTCCAAAAATTTTTAGAATTAAAGATATTCCTGCAGCCGCTGGAACTGTTAGAGGAGATTTTGGGGTAGTACCTATGCCAAAATCTAGTTTAGGAAATACGCCAATAGCAGCTGAGTTACCAGACTTTGTATTTGATTTAGAGTTAGTCGTTCAAGGATTTACTATTAAAGTGCCAGGTCAATTAGCCGTAAAGTGTGTTGGAACTAGGTTAAGCGCTAAGGCTAAGAAAACACTTGAAAAGGCAAGAAGAGGTGATTTAATTACTATTTTTGATATCAAAGCCATTGAAAAAGAAAAAGGGACACGTATTAAAAAGGTATTACCAGTAAGTATACAGATTACAAATTAGAATAAAATTAAAGTAATATGAATTGGAAGGTTTATTATTTAGTCTTTGTTGCATTGTTAGTGTCTAGCTATAGCAATAGCCAGTCTAACTTATTAAATGCAACTGAGGTTGATCAAATAGGTAAGCAAACACAAGAAAAAATTGCAGCAGACAATGATAGCCCATTATCTTATGGATATATAGATGATAGAGATATTTTATGGTCTAAAGTTGTATGGGAATTTGTAGATTTAAATCAAAAAATAAATCTACCATACTATTATCCAATAGATACTGCAAATATATCAAATGACAGACGTTCATTATTTGATACTTTACTAAAAGGAATTAGAAAGGGTGATATAAAAAACGTGTATTCAGATTCTTTTTTTACATCCAAAATAACTGGTTCTGAGATAAATGAAAAGTTGGTAAACATTCGTTTAAACGGAGATTATCCAGATACTTTTAGAATTCAAACGCAAGATATTGAAGGGTATATGATGAAAGGGATGTGGTATTTTGATAAACGATTAGGGGAATTAAAATATAGATTACTAGCGTTGGCACCTATGGGTAAAGATGTATTAACTCTTGGGTTACCAGATATAGAAGACGATGAACTTTATGAGCTATTTTGGGTGTTTTATCCTTCAGCGAGAAATATATTACATAAAGCCAAAGTTTTCAATCCAAAAAATGTATCACAACCAATTTCTTATGACCATTTATTAAATGCTAGAAGATTTAATTCTGTTATTGTACGAGAAGAGAATATTTATGGAAATAGAAAAATTGCAGATTATATAAGAGGGAATGCATTGTTTCAACTTCTAGAAGCTGACAGAATTAAAGAATCTATTAGAGATAAAGAAATAGACATGTGGAATTATTAATTTCATAGAATGTTAAATACATAAAAAGCGTTTCGTTATTCGAAGCGCTTTTTTATTGTAAAAGAGTATTTTTGAATTGTGAAAGTAGATTATATTATTGTTGGTTTGGGTTTAGCGGGATTAGCTTTTGTAGAAGAATTAATTACAGCTAATAAAAGTTTCATTGTCTTTGAAGATACTTCACAGACATCTTCTTTGGTTGCAGGAGGTGTTTATAACCCTGTAATTTTAAAACGATTTTCACCAGTTTGGAATGCTAAGGAACAATTATCAGTAGCTCTCCCTTTTTATGATAAGTTGGAAAAAAAATTTGGTCAAAAGTTTGATCAAAAATTTTGTATCAAGAAAGCATTCAAATCTATAGAAGATCAAAACAATTGGTTTGCTGCGTTTGACAAACCAACTGTAGCTCCATTTTTAGACCCGAAATTAGACAAACAAGCCTATGAAGGTGTTATAGGTGAATATTATTTTGGCAATGTAAAAGAGGGAGGAAGAATAGATACATTAAAATTAGTTGAGGCATATAGACAATATCTTAAAAATAATCATTGGATTCGCTTTGAGAAGTTTTATCATAATGATATTTTATTTGAGGGTAATTTGGCTATATACAACAATCTTCAGGCAAGTAAAATTGTTTTCTGTGAGGGATTTGGTATTAAACAAAACCCTTATTTTAATCATTTACCATTGGAGGAGGCTAAAGGTGAAATAATTACAATCCATGCACCCAATTTAAATATAAATTTTTTACTGAAATCAACTTTATTTGTTTTGCCGTTAGGAAACAATCATTATAAAGTAGGTGCTACATTTAACCATAAGGATAAGACTTCTAAACCCTCTGTTGAAGGAAAAGAGGAATTAGTTGAAAAGTTAAAAAAAGTAATCTCTGTACCTTATACTATCAAAGATCAGTCAGCAGGTATAAGACCAACTGTTAAAGATAGAAGGCCAATGGTAGGAGTTCATCACAAATACAAGCAATTAAGTGTTTTAAATGGCTTGGGAACTCGTGGAGTGATGATTGCTCCAACAGTAGCTGAAAATTTGTTTAATCATTTAGAGTTTGGGAAAAAACTAGATCAAGATATCAATATCAAAAGATTTGAATAAAATTAATTTCATTCTTCATAGTTAATAAACATATTTATCCAAAGAATTCTTGAAAGTCTTAAGTTAATAGGGATAAAAATAATTAACACGATAAAAACTATAGCAAAAGATGATAGGATAGGAAGTCCTATTAATAGTTTAGAAATGATAAAAGTTATGATACAAACAGCTACAGTGATTGCATAACTTACATACAATGCGCCAAAATAAAATGCAGGCTCAATCATATATTTAAGATTACAATATGAACATTTTTTTAATAATTTGTTTACCCTCATAGGATAAATAGAAAAAGGATATTTAAAAAAATTACCTTGATGACATCGAGGACATTTACCACCTAAAATACTATATATTTTATTTCCTTTCCTAAGCATTTAGCGTATTTGAAATCAAAAAATTAAAATTAATGTAAAAGTACTCAAATTAGTCTCTTAAAACTATCGTTTGCTAAGTTCTATAATTACTAGATATAGAATTAAAAATAAAAAGTAGGAAGAGTAAAATAGATCAAGCTTTTGAAATACTATTGTATTCTTTTTTTAGTTAGTTTTGCAACGTTAAAAATGATATAAATTAATGCTTAACGTACACAACTTAACGGTCTCTTTTATGGGAACGGATCTATTTTCAGGAATTACTTTTAAACTGAACAAAGGAGATAGAATTGGATTGATAGGTAAAAATGGAGCTGGGAAATCTACCTTGTTAAAGGTTTTATCAAAAGATATTGAAAGTAGTGCTGGAACCATGGCTTTTGATAAAGACATACAGATTGGTTTTCTTCGTCAAGATATAGATTTTGTAGCAGGAAGAACAATACTTGAGGAGGCCTATCAAGCATTTGAAGAAATTAAATCCATTGAACTTAAACTAGAAACAATAAATAATCAGTTAGCAACAAGAACTGACTATGAAAGTGAGGAATACAGTCAATTAATAATAGATTTAACCGATTCAACTGAACGATATGAACTACTAGGAGGTTATAACTATCAAGGAGATACCGAAAAAATACTTCAAGGTTTGGGTTTTCAGAGAGAAGATTTTGATAAATTAACAGATACTTTTTCTGGAGGATGGAGAATGCGAATAGAATTAGCAAAGTTACTTTTACAAAACAATGATATTCTTCTATTAGATGAACCAACAAATCATTTAGATATCGAATCTATTATTTGGTTAGAAAACTTCTTAAAATCTTACGGTGGAGCAATAGTATTGGTTTCTCATGATAAAATGTTCTTAGATAATGTTACTAACAGAACTATTGAAATTTCTTTAGGACAAATTTATGATTACAAAAAACCCTATTCTCAGTTTCTGCTTTTAAGAGGAGAAATCAAGCAAAAACAATTACAAGCACAAAAAAATCAAGAAAAAGAAATCAAGCAAAAACAGCTTTTAATTAATAAGTTTAAAGCGAAGGCAAGCAAAGCTTCTATGGCGCAATCATTAATGAAACAATTAGATAAGGTAGAGCTTATTGAAGTTGATCAAGACGATAACGCTGCAATGAATGTTCGTTTTGCAATCTCTAAAGAACCAGGAAAGATTGTTGTTGAGGCAGAAAAAATTAGTAAAAGTTACGGAGAAAAACAGGTGCTTGAAAATGTAGATCTTTTGATAGAGAGAAATAGTAAAATTGCATTTGTTGGTCAAAACGGACAAGGAAAATCTACTTTGGCAAAAATGATGGTTGGAGACATTCCTTTTGATGGTCATTTAAAATTGGGTCATAATGTTGAAATTGGGTATTTTGCTCAAAATCAGTCGGAACATTTGCCGCCAGAAAAAACTGTCTTAGAAATCATGGAAGATGCTGCTACAGATAGCAACAGAATGCGTGTTAGAGACATGTTAGGGGCATTTTTATTTGGTGGAGACGCAGTAGATAAAAAAGCAAAAGTACTTTCTGGAGGAGAAAGAAATAGGTTGGCACTATGTAAATTATTGTTATCTCCATTTAATGTTTTAATCATGGATGAGCCAACAAATCATCTAGATATAGCTTCCAAAAATGTCCTTAAGGAAGCCTTAAAACAATTTAATGGAACTTTAATTTTAGTATCTCATGATAGAGACTTTTTACAAGGATTAACAACAACTGTATTTGGTTTTAAGGATAAAGTGATAAAAGAGTATTTAGGAGATATAGATTACTTCCTTGAACAGCATAAAATGGAAAATCTTCGGGAAGCTGAAAAAAGGACTGTTCTCAAAGTTGATAAAAGTGTTTTAAAAAAACAAAATGAATTATCTAGAGAAGAAGAGAAAAAACTTCGTAAATTAAAAAATAAGCTAACAAAAATTGAAGGTCAGATAGGTGACTTAGAATCTGAAATTGAAAAGATAGATTTACAATTAGCAGAAAATTATGATGAGGTTTCTAGTAAACCTAATTTTTTTGAAAATTACAAAGCTAAAAAAGCACAAGTAGAGTTGTTAATGTCAGATTGGGAATTAATTGAAGAAGAGGTTGAAAAATTTTCATAATTTATGATCTTTATTCGTGAATTTTAACAATCAAATATCCATTAAAAATCAAGAGATAGTTCTCCCTGAATTATCAGATATCGATTGCCAGATTACTATCAAAAGAGAAGATCAGATTCATCCCTTAGTTTCTGGGAATAAATTCAGAAAATTAAAATATAATGTTCAAGAAGCTGTCAAACAAAAACACACAACACTTCTTACTTTTGGAGGTGCCTTTTCTAACCATATTCTTGCCACAGCTGCAGCCGGTAATTTAAATCAGTTACAAACGGTAGGAGTGATTAGAGGAGATGAATTAGGAGTAAATTGCTCTAAAACATTAGAGACTAATGCTACTCTTAGAACTGCCTATGAGTTAGGGATGAAATTTGAGTTTGTTTCAAGAGAGGAATACAGAAATAAGACTTCAGAAAGTTTTCTGCATAAATTTCAAAATAAGTATAAGGATTTCTATATTATCCCTGAGGGAGGCACCAATGATCTAGCAGTAAAGGGATGTGAAGAAATTTTAGAAAAAGAAGATTATCAGTTTGATTATATTTGTTCTTGTGTAGGAACAGGTGGAACAATTTCAGGAATTATTAACAGTGCTCAAAAGCATCAAAAGATCTTGGGATTTCCTGCATTAAAGGGAGCTTTTTTAAAAAAGGAAGTACAGAGATATTCTAAATCTAAAGATAATTGGGAGTTAATTAATGATTATCATTTTGGAGGTTATGGAAAATATACTGATGAACTTATTCATTTTATTAATAGATTTAAAGAAATAACACAAATTCCTTTAGATCCCATATACACAGGTAAAATGATGTATGGTTTGGTAGATATGATTAAAAATAAACTATTTCCGGCTGGAAGTAAAATTTTGATAGTTCACACTGGAGGTTTGCAGGGGATAGACGGATTTAATAAGTTATTAATGAAAAAAAAGAGTGATTTAAAAATATTTTAAATGAGGAGTAAACTATTTCTTTTGGCTTTTTTTGTGCTTTTTCTAGCTAGTTGTAGCTCAAGTAGAACAACTACTGCTAAGAAAAGAACTCAGTCAAAAGCTAATGAAACTCAAATAAAAAAATTACCATCAGTAAAACAATCACAACACGTAAAGAAGCTAGAAAAAGGAAATAAACCTTTAAATAAACACACTCTTCAATATATTAAAAAATATGCTTCATTAGCTGTTTTAGAAATGCATAAATATAAAATACCTGCAAGTATTACTCTTGCTCAAGGTGTTTTAGAATCAGGAAATGGCAGAAGCCAATTGGCTTCTAAATCTAACAATCATTTTGGAATTAAATGTCATATAGGTTGGAAAGGTGGTCGCGTTTATCATGATGATGATGAAAAAGGAGAATGTTTTAGAAAGTATAAATATGTAGAGACTTCTTATAAAGATCATTCAGAATTTTTAAGCGGAAGAAGGCGTTACGCCAGCTTATTTAAACTAAGAAAATCAGATTACAAAGGATGGGCAAAAGGTTTAAAAAAAGCGGGTTATGCAACAGACAAAAAATATCCAAAAAAACTAATTAAAATTATTGAAGATTATAAATTATATGAGTTCGATAAGTTTCGTGAAAAAGATTTAAAAAAAGTAAAAAAAGAAACCAAAATAAATCAGGCTAAAACAATTACTAACTCTAAAAAAAGAAACCAAAAAAATTATAAAGTTAAAAAGGGAGATACATTATATTCTATTGCAAAAAAATTTAAAACTACAGTAGAGAATCTTAAGGATGCAAACAACCTCTCTACCAATAACATTTCTATTGGTCAACAACTTACCATCAAATAAACTACAATAAAATAAATACTCTAACATGAAAATTATTAAACCTGTGAAAGGGAAACACCCTAAAATATCAGAAGACTGCTATATTGCAGAAAATGCTACTATCGTTGGAGAAGTTTCTATAGGAACTCAATGCAGTGTTTGGTTTAATGCAGTTATTAGAGGAGATGTTCATTACATAAAAATTGGAAATAAAGTAAACATACAAGATGGAGCTGTTATTCATGCTACTTATAAAAAATCACCCACAACTATAGGTAATAATGTTTCAATAGGTCATAATGCTATTGTTCATGGTTGTACTATTCATGATAACGTTTTAATTGGTATGGGTAGTATTGTTATGGATGATTGCGTGATAGAAAGTAACTCTATAATTGCTGCTGGTGCAATTGTTACAAAAAATACTCGGGTAGAAAGTGGGAGCATATATGCAGGGGTTCCAGCAAAAAAGATAAAAAATATATCACAAGAAATGATTTCCGGAGAAATTGATAGGATTGCTAATAGTTATGTTAACTATTCTAGTTGGTTTAAAGAATAGAAAAAGGCTTAGTGATTTTAATACCAAGCCCTAAAAAAATTACTAAATTTTCTCTTTCATTTAGTTTTTATGAAATCCTTTTTTATGATGTCTTCTCTTTTTCATCATCTGATTTCTCTTTTTTTCAAGTGATTTAAACTTTTTATATTGTTCTTCAGTAAGAATGGATCTCATTTTTTTTTGGAACATGATTTTACGATCTAAAAATTTATTAGCCATTTCATAACGATTACTTACATCAATATTTTTGACTTCATTTATAGATTTACTCATTCTATCCGCTTCAATCTTTCGCTCAGAAATTAGTTTAGTAATAACTGGTGTTAGTTTTTTTTGTTGCACTTCAGACAACTCAAGTTCTAAAGTCATTTTTTTAACTTTTAGTGTAGTTAGTTGTTCTGTTGTTAACCTTTTTTTATTTTTAAAAAGTTGTTTGTTTTGCGCATTTGTAGTTAAAGAAAAATAAATAAATAGTGCTAAAAGACTTACAATTCTTACCATGATGTATTTTTTATATAGTTTATTTTATACTTTTTTGACCAATAAAATCATAAAAGGTTTAAATTTGGTCTTTCAATTAACGGATCATTAACAATTTATATATGAAAAAATTACTGTTTTTATTGCTATTTGTTTCTTGTTATGCTTTTGGTCAAAAAGTTCCAATAGTAGATTTGTCTAATCCAAGAGCTACGGTATATACACATGTCTATTTTTTACAAAATAATTCTTACCAACCAAAGAACGCTGCCAAAACTATATATGGATTGGATGAGAAAAACTCAATTGAGGCAGCTGTAAAAATTAAAAGAATTTTAGATGGAAAAGGATTAAAAGTAGATTTTAATTTAATTTCTGATAATGCTAATTATAAAGATAGTACTGCTTTCTTAACTCAGCACAAATTTGTTTTATTTCCTGAAAGAATGCCTCTTGTGTCAGTTGAAAAGAAGGGTAATTCATGGTATTATTCCTCTGAAACTATAGAAAATATAGATTTTATATATGCTGAAACTTTTCCTTGGTACATTGAAAAAATTCAAGAAATAATTCCTGGTGTTGGACATAAAGAAATTTTATCGGTTGAAATTTGGCAATATTTTGCATTTATAATATTGATTCTTTTATCAATCATTTTATTTGTGATAGCAAAACGGTTGGCTTTCTTATTTTTAAGAAAAATTTTAAATAAGTACACTACAAACAAGAATAGTGACATCAATATTACCTTAAAAAAATTAGCACATCCTATAAGCTTATTAATATCTATTTCATTAATAGATAAGGTTTTACCCTCGCTTCAGTTTGGTTTAGAAATTAATAAATGGTTATTTCTAGCTGTAAATATAGCTTCAACAATTTTTTGGATATACGTATTTTTAAAATTAGCACAAGTTTTATTGAGTTTATTCCATGATTATACTCAAAAGACAGAAGCTAAACTAGATGATCAATTAACTCCAATTTTAAGAAATTTCGCAAGCGTAATCATTGTTGTTTTTGGATCTTTCAAATTACTAGTTTTATTTGGTGTAGATGCTACAACTATATTAGCGAGTGCTTCTAT
>Ga0233444_10006157_pt1 | contig 10800 bp, 4 predicted proteins | sample SI_124_October20_6_FD_182792 | JGI IMG/M metagenome (GOLD analysis project Ga0233444, IMG submission 182792) | Seawater microbial communities from Saanich Inlet, British Columbia, Canada - SI_124_October2016_10_MG | ecosystem: Environmental > Aquatic > Marine > Inlet | place: Canada: British...
CCAGCAGTACTTCTTCCAGTCGGCCAAGTACCGCAACTTCCGCGCGCTCGACTACCTCACGCCCAATGGGCTGCGGTGAATTTGCGTGCGAGTGTTGGACGGAGGGGTGGGTGTGTGGGGGGGGGGCGGGTCGTAACCGTTTGCGTCTTCTTAACCACGCAGCTGCGCCACAAGACGCGCGGCCCGTTTGTTTGCCAACGGTGCGTGAACGCGCCGTTGACGCGCGGGGCGGGTCGCCATTTCCCACCGAGGCCCCGCCGATGTCCTGCCGGTGTCCGATTGTCGAGTTGGCGACGGAGCGCCGACACCACCAGGCGTCCCCAAGTGCCGGAATCGCACGCCTTAACCAGTTTCGCCTCCACCCCTGCAAGGAGGCCAACAGCAACCACATCCACCTTAAACTGTGCTCGCCGACCGAGCCTGGATGGCCAGGCAAGCAATAAAAAACGGCCTCCTGAAGGGGGACGCGGCCGGCGGGAGGTCGCATCGACCTGCGCCGGCACGCCCCCCGCCCACCCTTTTCCTCGGTTGCGCCACAAGACGCGCGGCTCGTTTGTTTGCCAACGGTGCGTGAACGCGCCGTTGACGCGCGGGGCGGGTCGCCAACTCCCGACGTCGAGCCCACCTGGGGCGCGCGCTCAGAAGGCCCGCGCGCCAAGACGCTGCGTGGCACGCCGCCGGCGCTGCGTGGCGATACTGGCCGGCGTCTGGATGCGCGAGACGGAGACGAACGCGGGCGAGTGGGCGCAGTAGACCGCAGCGGGCGTCGCGCCGGCCTGGTCCGCGCGCACCACGCGCGCGGCGATGCACAGCCTGAACTTGCGCTGGCCAAAGTGGCTCGACAGGCGCCGCACCGTGATCAGGAGCACGGGCAGCGCGCGCCGATCCTCGTCCGCAAAGGGCGAACCGCCGACGTGCGCGTCGCCCTGGTACCGCCACTCGAGGTCGGCGCCGCTGGAGGGGCCGAGCAGCGGCACCGGGGTGCGCGCCTCGTCGTCGAAGACGAGGCTTACGTGGATGCCGCTGCGCTTGGCGTCGAAGCCCGTGCCCCACGGGATGCCCGACTCCACGCACATGGTGAGCGCGTGCGGGTCGTGGAGGCGCGGCGTGTGGCAGAGGTACTGCGACTGCATCTCGGGCAGCACGCGCAGGATCTGGTTTGCGACGACGGCCGGCGCGCCGTCGACCAGCCCGTGCGCGGAAAACCCGGCGGCAAAAGCGCCGCGCGCGCGGCCGCGCGCGGCCAGCCTGGCTTCGTCCCTTTGCAGCGCGTAGAGCAGCTGCAGCGAGAGCGCGCGCGAGTTGTAGCGCGCCCAGTGACGAAAGGCGGTGCACGTGCACACGAGCGCCCCGAGCGTGGCCGCGTCGACGTAGGGCCCAAACGCTTGCGCCAGCTCCGGGCCGTGCGCGCGGACCAGCGCCAGCGCGCGTGCCGTCTCGGCGGCGCTGGGGCGTGGCCGCTTGCGCGCGTACATGAGCACGTTCGCGCGTCCGTCGGGGACTGGCTGGAGCTCACGACCCGCGTTGGTCATAGCGGCGCGAGGTCGCGCGCCGCTTCCGGGGCAGGGTGGCTGATTATCACCCCGTGCCCGCTCGAAAGATAGGAACAGATAGGAACAGATAGGAACAGATAGGTATCAGCGGGGGGCCGGGGGTGGAAGTTCGGCCCGAGCTGCGGGGCGGACCCGCCTGCCCGCAATCGGATCTCGCAGCGATCTCCTGCAGACACTATGTCTGGTCTGCACGCCACCCGAGATATGGCGAAGATCCGATTGCGGGCAGGCGGGTCCGTCCCGCAGCTCGGGCCGAACTTCCACCCCCGGCCCCCCGCTGATACCTATCTGTTCCTATCTGTTCCTATCTGTTCCTATCTTTCGAGCGGGCACGGGGTGATAATCAGCCACCGTCTGGGAGGGCCACTCGTGCGCGCCAAGCGTGTGGCGAGCGAAAACGGTCCGCTTGTCAGGGAGGGGGGGGCCTCTTGCGACGATCCGTTTTAGGGGCCGGTCGATCGCTAAGCGGGCGAGTGCCGCGCCCAGTCGAGTCCGTGGCGTGTTCGTTGGCGCCAACCGAGGATGGACGACTTTGCTGCGGAGTTGGAGATCGAGCAAGAAATGCAGGCCGAGATGATGCAGGCGGTGCCGCAGGCGGTGCCGCAGGCGGTGCCGCAGGCGCAGCAGCCGGCGCCCGCTGCTGCCCCGTTGGCACCGCCGCGAGCGGCCAAACGCGTCCGCGAACCCGCGGACGCCGCGCCCTCGGGCGGGTCCGGCGCCGCGCCCGAGGGCGGGTCCGAAGGCGGGTCCGACGCCGCGTCCGAAGGCGGGTCGGTGGAGATCGAGATGAGCGGGGATGAGGAGGGCGAGGGCGAGGACGAGGACGAGGACGAGGGCGAGGGCGAGGGCGACGACGACGACGACGACGACAGCCTGTGGGATGGCGTGAGCACGCGCGGGAACGACGACGACGACGCGGAGTCGGCCGTCGGCGACAACCGCACGGTGGCCACGAGCGCGCACTCGTCGGGCGAGCGCATGCGGCAGACGCTCGACCACATGCCCGGCTGGGCGGTGCACATCCACGGCAAGGGCAAGATCCCGCGGGCGCCCGTCTTCTCGACGGGCAACAGCGGCAGCTGGCTGCCTTGGGACGAGCACGGCCCCTTTGCGTCGGGCGTCAAGATCTGCCCCGTGCGCACGCTGTCGCTCTTCGTGCACCTCGACTTCATGGCCAAGGGCGCGCGCACGATGGGCGAGTGGGAGACGCTCAGCGACCCCACGGCGCGAGCGCGCTCCGTGGCGACGGCGGCGCTGATGGGCATGATGACCATCGGCACGGCCAAGGGCTGGCTGTGCTCGGACAACCACTGCGAGCTGCGCTCGCCCGCCGCGGCGGACATGGACGAGGACGAGTACTCGAAGCACAAGAAGAAGCTGCACGGCATGCTCAAGACGTACACGTGGAACCCGAACCGCAACGGCGGCAACGACTCCACCGACGTGGCGATGCAGTTCACGTGGGTCTTCGAGCTGGCGTACGACGCCCACGAGACGCTCGTGGGCTACTGGGTGCGCATGCTCGTCTACGACCCGTCCTTCTCGCCGGACGAGCACTGGTCGCTCATCATGAACGAGAACAACGAGCTGGCGCGGCACGGGCTGATCAACTCGGTGCCCGAGGCGCTGCGCAACTCGCGCATGGAGCGGCAGAACAAGCTGCAGCGCGCGCAGATCGACGACGCCAACATGGAGACCACGGCGTGCACGCAGTACAAGCGCATCCGCTCGCCCTCCGACCTGATCAAGATGTACCAGTCGTACGGCGGCGCGTCCGACGGCAACCCGGGCCGGCCGCTGTACGCCGACATCAAGCGCGACACGCCGCCCGGCTGCGAGACGAAGCCGCTCACGCGGCACCCGAACCTCGGGGGGCTGCACCCGCTCGGGCCGAGCGTGGCGCTCAACGACCTGCGGTACCTCGAGCCGGGCAAGCTCTCGCCGACGCACCCGGGCGTCAACGTCTCGATCGCCGGCACCGTCGACACCAAGGGCGTGCCCATCAACATCCACCCGGAGCAGCGGTACCCGGCCAACCGGTACGACGCGCAGGGCAACTACGAGCCGAGCGAGTGGGCCAAGCAGAAGCGCGCCGTCTACATCTGCCACGACCCGAACAACAGCTGCAACCTCTTCCGCATGCAGCTGCCCGTGCCGCTGCACGGCGGCGTGACGCCCGAGCGCTGCCTGCTCCAGATCTACTGGGAGTCCAACAAGGACACCAACCCGGTGCTCAAGAAGGCGCAGGAGCAGGGCAAGACCACGCTTGACGCCAACTACGACGCGGTCGTGGCGCTCTTCCACAAGACCACCGACTCCCAGGACCCGGAGCAGGAGAAGATGAGCGCCGCCGTCTTCGAGACCGACATGCTCGGCACCGACTCGCTCGACCAGTCGCTCGGCGAGGCCGAGCGCATCGAGATGCGCAGCTACGGCAAGCGCACCACCGAGAAGCAGGGCAACCTGGTGATCATGGAGCCGCAGCAGCGGCTCAAGGACGTCTCGATCGAGCAGGTCAAGACGCACGAGATGATCGACAGCTGGGACAAGCGAAAGCGCGCCAAGATCAGCGCGGACGACTACGCGGCGCGCAACGCCGCGCCGGCGCAGGACCCGGGCGCGGGCGCGGCGGCGCCCCCTCCCGACGCGCCCGTCCCCGCCCACGTGAACACGGCGCAGGCCATCGCGAACCGGCGCGTCAGGCACGAGGAGGCCGTGTCGGCGTGCATCCGGCTCGGGCTGCAGCGCTTCGAGAGCGCCTTCGAGCGCAAGCGCGACCGCCGCACGATCCCGCCGGGCTGGTACGACGTGGCGCACACCGGCCTCCGGCAGGCGCTGCGCGAGGCGGGCGAGATCGGCGCGAAGCGCGCCGCGGTGGGGCTGGGGCGCGTCGTCGACCCGGACGACTCCAACGCGGGGCTCGGCACGGCCAACATCGGCTTCGCGCACAACCAGAACCTCATCTCGCGCGACGTGACGCCCCTCGGCCACTGGCGCGCCTTCCTCATGGAGCTGCTCTCCTCGGGCGTCAAGATCTCGGGCGGCGACGTCAAGATCATGCTCGAGTGCTGGATCCACGGTGCGCCCTTGCCGGCCCTCGACCCGCCCACCCACCACCGCCCGTCGCGCTCACGCGCGTGTGCCTTGCCGCGTGCGCAGCCTTCGAGCCGTTCCAGGAGGTCTCCTTCTTCTTCCTGATGTGCGTTGCGCCTTTTGAACCAACGCGCCGTAGCGCCGTGCACCCACCGCCCGCGTCCTTTGGTGCGCAGGTGCGGCGGACCCGGCGCAGGGAAATCGATGCGGGCCAAGCGCCTGCAGCAGCTGCTCTGCGACGGCTGGGTCAAGAACTCGGGCTCGGCGAGCAAGATGGCGGGGATGAACGGCGGTGCGCGCGCCCAGGCCCGAGCGGCCCAGTGCACCGCGACGCGTTGCTCACCGCTTGCCCCTCTGGGCGCGCGCAGGCATGGACTTTCTGTGCGGCCGGCTCGTCTACTACGACGGTGCGCGCCTCGCCCCTTGCACCATCACCGCAGCCCACACCCACCGCGCCCGCCTCCGCGTGCGCAGAGATCACCAACGACTTCGGCAGCAACGACTCGGAGCGCATCGAGTACCTCAAGAGCATCAGTGCGCCGCGCCCGTTCCGCCCCCGCAGCCCGAATGCCCACTGACGCGCACGCCTGCTCGCGTCGCAGCGATGGAGCAGCACGTCTCCAACACGCGCACGGTCAAGGTCGTCGGCGAGGGCAACGCGGAGAGCTTCACGACGGTGGTGCTCACGTCGCTGCACTACGAGTCGCACCTGATGGCGACCAACTGCGGCCCGCTCGGCCTCAAGGCCGACGTCGAGCCGGGGACCAACCGCGCGGCGCTCTCGGACCGCTCGTGGGCGCACATTACGCACGCGGCACCGGAGGACGACGAGGGCGCCGAGGTGGACTTCGACGTCAAGAACGTCTCCGAGGACGTGCGCGCGCAGATCAACAAGCTGCGCGTGCTCTCGTGCCTCACGGCCTACACGCTCATCTTCATCAAGCACATCCCGCAGTGCCAGCCCAACCTCACCTACGCGAACATGCTGTGCAACGAGTGGGACACCATCCTGTGCCGCGAGTACAACTTGCCCAAGCCGTCGAAGCGCAAGAAGATCAAGCGGCGCATGATGTTCAACCTCTTCGCGGCCGAGAGCGCCACCTTCGAGAAGTTTGCGCTGCCCGAGGCCGGCGTCACGTACCGGGACATGCTGCCCGACGCCAACGGCAACCTCTCGCCCTTTTGCATCGAGCAGCTCGTCGACGTCGTGCGCAGCCTGCAGCGCTGCCTCGACCACGAGGCCATCCTCACGGCGTGGTCGCACAACCTCGACCACTCGCCCGCGACCTCGGCGCACGTCTTCCAGATGAAGACGGTGCTGTCGCAGCTGCACGGCTGCGACCTCGACCGGCGCACGCTCGTGGGCGAGATCCCGGAGGACGTCGCGCCGCCGAAGCCGCCGGCGCCCGCGGACGGCGGCGCGCAGGGCCCCCAGGGCAAGACGCACGACCAGTTCGACGAGGAGGGCGAGGAGGTGGACGCCATGATGCGCGACGCCGAGGAGGCCGCGCGGCACGCCGCCGGCGAGGCCGGCCCGCCGACGCCGACGCCGCCGGTGGCGACCGGCTACCTCGTGCGCGACCCGCCGCCCGGCGCGCCGACGGTCACGGCGGAGCTGCCGTCGGCGGGCGCGTCGTCGAGCGGGCGCAACGGGCCGCTCTCGCGGGGGGCCAACGACGGCGACCCGCTCGTCCCGCCCTGCAACGACAGGGGCGAGCTGAACAACACCACCTGCCAGACCCTGGGCGTGATGCAAGCGGGGCTCACGCGGCGCGGCGCGTCCCGGCTGGCCAAGGAGCTCGAGGTGCAGCGCATCTGCCGCGCCGAGATGAGCAACCGCGCGCTCGTGAAGAAGGTCGACCAGGGCAACGGCACGAGCGCCTCGAAGCCGCTCGAGAAGCTGTTCACCGACGGCAAGGACACGAACGGCAACGCGATGCACAAGATGGGGTCGACGGGCCAGGTCATCGGCGCGAAGCGCGCCGCCGGCGCGTGCATGCCCAACGCCTCGGACGCGATGGCGCTGGGCGTGTCCGAGCAGTTTTTGAAGGACGTGCTCTCCGGCAGCGCGAGCGACAGCTACGGGACGCACTGCGAGCGGCTGGGCATCAAGCCGATCGGCTGGCAGTTCGAGGTCATCGGCGACGAGGACGGCATGCGCGGGCCGGCGAGCTACGACTTCAACTGGGCGCAGCTCGACGGCTTCAAGAAGGCGTCCGACGCCTCCGGCGGCGGCGGCGGCGGCGGCGGCGGCGACTCGAAGCGCGTCAAGTCGACGTGGACCAACGCGGCCAAGGTGATCAAGAGCGCGACCAAGAACAGCCGCGGCGGCAAGCGCACCTTCTCGATGATCGAGAGCAACTCGATGACCTTCGAGTCGATGCGCGACACGATCTTCCTGATCGCGCAGCCGCAGCCCGAGAACAAGATCCGCATCCCACAGTACAACCACGCGCGCCGCAGCACCATTGGCGCGGCGTCGGAGATGCGCTCGAAGAACCAGAAGCTCAAGTCGGACACGCCGCCCGAGCACGTGCACCCCATCGGAATGTTCAACCCCGCGGCCGACACGCTGGGCGCCGACGCGCTCGACAAGAACTTCAAGAAGCCGGCGGGGCTCGAGCGGCCGTGGGGCTCGACGGTGGCGGCCTCCGACTACCAGAAGCGCCTCGACCACCTGACCGAGAAGCGCGCGCTGCCGACGTGCATCGCGCCCGACTCGTTCGAGAAGGGCGTGCCCATCAAGGAGTCGGAGGCGACCAACGGCATCTTCTTCAACAAGAACACGGCGAGCGAGCACTCCAACCTGGTCCTCGAGATGGGCTCCTACCTGGCCGACGTGCCGGGCGTCGCCGGTGGCGACTACACCGCCGTGCCGGCGTCCTTCCGTCACCCAAACGCCGGGGCGGGCGACGCGAAGAAGCAGGCGCTCGAGCAGCTCGAGGAGAGCCGGCACCAGGCGGAGCAGGAGGCGGCGCTGCGCTCAAACGGGCGCGGGACGCCAAGCAACGGCAGCGAGGGGCCCGAGCTCGCGGAGGTCGTGGCGGACCCCATGGAGGACCCCGAGCGCGCCGCGGTCGAGGAGGCCCGGCGGATCGAGGACGCCTCGGAGGAGGACGAGGACGATGGCTACGCCTCGGAGGACATGGGGCCGCCGCTGGACGGCGACTGGCGCGCCACGTCGCCCGACCTGCTGCCGATGGAGGGCGACGTGGCCGACCCGACGCGCGAGGGCACCGGCATCGCGCCCGGGCCGGGCGCGGCCCAGGCGTCGGCCGCGGCGAGCGTGGACCCGGACACGCAGGTGAAGGCGCTGCCCTTCCACTGGGACATGTCGGGGATGTTCTTCACCTGCAAGATGGCCAGCACGCTGCACAACGACGTGGGCGACTACGTGGACAAGTTCCGCGTCAAGTTTGACGACGTCTTCGGGAACGAGACGCGCGCCGAGACGCTGCGCGACCTGCCGCAGCTGTCGCTGCGCTTCCCCGCGACCCACGAGGGCGACAAGCGGCTGGTGCCGCTCACGCGCCCCGTGCCGCTCACGCAGTCGCGCGTCTCGGACATCGCGCGCAAGGCGACCGGAACGAGCGTGTCGCGCGAGCTGACGAGGCTCGCGCACAGCTACGCGCAGGGGCGCTCGATCAGCTACAACGACCCGGTGGTCGCCGAGCAGGAGGCCGAGGCGCGCGGCATCGACTCCGGCTTCGTCCTTGAGGGCAACCTCTACGCGCGCTCGACGTGGCAGCGCTTCACGCTGAGCGCGCTCGACGCGCGCGGCATGCTCAGCAAGGACGAGCTGCACCGGGTCAACGACCAGGGCGTCGGGCTCGCGCTGCGCGTGCGCAACGCGCGCGCCGCCAGCAAGCACCCGGACGCCCACCCGCACCTGTCCGGCGTGCCCAGGGCGCAACTGGGGTCCTTCGAGGCGCAGGAGCGCCACAAACGGCTGCGCGAGACGACGGGCGTCCTGGACGAGGAGGACCTGGCCGACCAGTCCGAGCCCGCGAAGCGCAAGCGGCTCGAGAACGAGCGCAAGAGGGAGGAGCTCAACAGCGCGATGGAATGCGACCCGGAGATTTGATGCCCCTGGCCCGGCACGATAACCAGCGCGTGCCTCGCACTCTTGTTAGTGTGGCGCGCGCGTGAGTGCGCGTCCTAGTTGGGTGAACGGCGTGCACGGTGTCGACTCGGTAGTGGTGCCTTGTTATACGCGTAAGCACTGATGGTTGCGCTGCGGCCCTGGATCGCCCTCCTGGCGTTGAACGCCGCGGCCGTGGTCGCGGCGCGCGAGTGCCCCGAGGGGCGCCTCGTCGCGCAGATCACGCTGCCCCGGTACGCGCCCGGGTGCTGCGACGACGACAGCTCCTACTTCTGGACGGCGGACCTGACGCCGGCGCAGGTGGAGTCGCTCAAGAACGCCTACGTCACGCTGGCGCCCGAGAGCGACCCGCACCACGAGCTGCCCACGTCGGCGTACCTGCTCGACAACGACATGCGGCTCACCCTGCGGGAGCACCACCTCGACGCCGACCACGCCGCGCTCAACCTGGGCGCCTCGTCCGCGGCCATCGGCACCGTGGAGTGGTGCGAGGCGCAGGCGCACGCGCTCAACCTCCCGTTTGCGGTGCAGGCGCACTCCAACGGCGCCCCGGCCGGGTGCGCGCAGTACGCCACCAAGGTGGTCTTCGTGGAAACGTGCACCGCGCACGTCAACTGCGACACCACCACCTGCAACGGGTGCACGCTGCTGGCCGTGTCGGCGGCCATGTACGCGTACGTGCACCTGGCCTACAGCGCCTACCCGGCGGCGTACCCGGTGGGCGAGCCCGAGGGCGCGCCCACCAACTTCTCCATTGGCGGCAACCGCAACCAGGCGGTGTACGACCAGCACGCGTGGGTGCCGAGCGCCGCGATCGCGCGCGTCTACGCCGACGAGTGCCCGCACCCGCCCGCGACGCCGCCGCCGCCGCCCAGCCCGCCGCCGCCGCCGCCGACGCCCGCCCCGCCGCCCTCGATCCCGGCGCCGCTTACGCCGCCGCCGCCGCCCGCGCCCGCGCAGCCGCCGTACACCCCGCCCGAGCACAAGATGTCCGTGCCCGTGCGCGTGCTCCTCTTCACGATGGTGCCCTCGCTCATCGTCGTGTGCCTCATCGTGCTGCTGCTCTACTGGTGCATCTGGTGGCAGAACGACGAGATCCGCGCGCGGCCAACGCCCGCGGAGCTCGAGGCGGCGCGGTTGAACCAGCGCTCCAAGTTCCAGACCGTCCCGCGCGCGCGGCCGTGGGAGCGCGGCGAGGCGTGGATGGCCCCGTGAGGAGGATGGAGGGAGGGACGCGAGTGTGTGTGTGTGCGTGTGTGTTCACGTGCGTGTATGCGCGCGCGCGCGCGCGTCCAGTGGGGCGCTTTTCGACAATGCCCCTTCACGCGCTGCGCGCCCCCCCGCACGCGCTGCCCCACGAATAGCTGGCAAGGTGGCAGCTTTGGCGACGGTCGAGCCCAACTGCCGCGGAACGTTCCGCCGCTGTTACCCCCCCCCCCCCCCCCCCCCTCCCACCCGCTTCCCGCCGGTTGCCGAAGATGGACGCCAGCCGGCCCGCCACCGCCGCCAGCGCCACACCTGGCCACTGCTGGGATGGGGTAGCAACGAGGGAGCCACCTGCCTGTAACGCCCAGCAAGCCGCCATGTTCGCGCCGCCAGCCGCCGCCACCCTCGCCACTGGGCCCAACGGCGCCACCGCTGCCAACGCTGCCACCGCTGCCAACGCCAACCTGATGGGCGAGGGCTACCACACCGAGCCCAACTGCGCGCCTGCGCCCATCGAAGACGCGCGCGCCCAGAAGGAGAGGGAGGCGATCGATGCGCTTGAGGAGATGGAGAACGAGGCCGAGGCCGCTGGAGTGTTCCCGACGGCCGAGGGCGAGGAAGTCGGGGAGGACCAGGCCGAGGCGGAGGCGTCCCCGACGGCCGAGGAGGAGGAGGCGGTGGCTGAGGCGGAGGCGGCGTTTGAGGCGGAGCGCGAGGCGGCGCAGGCGGCGCAGGCGGCGGCGGAGTCCGACACGGATGTGTCGGATGAGGAGGAGGGCGAGGAGGAGGGCGAGGAGGAGGCGGAGGAGGAGGAGGAGGCCGCCGCCGTCGATGGGGCGTTCCCGA